>Ga0315279_10006043_pt1 | contig 15418 bp, 9 predicted proteins | sample YL17G06_20_MG_FD_203694 | JGI IMG/M metagenome (GOLD analysis project Ga0315279, IMG submission 203694) | Sediment microbial communities from Yellowstone Lake, YNP, Wyoming, USA - YL17G06_20 | ecosystem: Environmental > Aquatic > Freshwater > Lake > Sediment | place: USA: Wyoming | collected... | reverse complement strand
TGCCAGTTGGTTGCCATCGGATGGGCTGTCATAGAGCTTGAACTGAAGGTCATAGAAACCATCTGCCGGACTATTGCCATCCATCAGCCTGCCCTGATAGGTAAAGGCGCTGCCCATTGGCTCTGCCCGGGCTACAGTGGCCATAAAGACCATTAAGCCCAAAGCCAGAACCAAAATTGCCAACATTTTTCTCGTTTTCATTTTTCTACCCTTTCAAGAACTGTTGATATTTTGCCGGTGCGCACTGTGCGCACTGTCATTTACTCCTTTTGAATTAACGGAACCGACCTCATAAAATCGCATATTCTCCTCCTTTGCGGCCAGCCTTGGCCGCAAAATCAATTGAACTATATCTTCTACCACGATAATGTCAATAGAATTCTCTGCTTTTTCGTAAAATTACGTAGAAATATGGATACTTTATCGTGATTTTTGGCTCGTTTTTTAGGGGTGAGGGGGTAAGCGAATATCGAATGTAGAAATAAGAAGCCAGAATACAGGAGACAGAAGGCAAAAGACGGAAGGCAGAAGAAACAAAGGGAAAAAATTAACCACGAATAAACACGAAAATTATCACGAATTCAAAGAACATATAAATTAGCTACGAATGCACAAAACCACAAAAAATTAACCACGAATGAACACGAATATTATCATGAATTCAAGGAACAAAGAAAACAGAGGGAGTACCACAAAGGCACACTAAACAAATAGTGAGTAGTGAGTTGTGAGAAGTGTCTTGGCGGGCTGGTGGCCAAAACAAAAACAGTTTCAATCCTTCGACTCGGCTTTACCTCGCTCAGGACAGGTCTGTGTTAATCCGTGTCTAACAAAAACAGTGTTAGTTGCTGGCGCCAGGCGATGGAGCGACAGCCGTCCAGTTGTTCGGGTCATTGCCATAATATTGGCCAAACAGCCTGCCCAGTGACATTCCGTATCCATCGGGTTCGATAGGCCACAGGTCAACTTCGCCGGGGCAATCCTGTGGATGAGAGCCATCACTGTAATTTACCCTGTCAACGCGGATATAATACCTCACCCCAAACTCATCCTCATCGCCAGGCTGTGAAAGCTCCAAGCTCTCGCCCGCATTATCCAAATGTCCGCTATATGGCCCGTAAATCTTATTCGAAGGCACACCAGAATACCGCGAGCTAAACGCATTCTTATTCCTGACCACCACAATACACCCGCCGGCAGGTATCGTAACAGGCGGGTCATCCGGGAAGATATATTCAATACCATCTGTGAACATCCAGGGCAGACCCACATCATAGTCATACAATGTCACCGGGGAAGCGGTGATATTACACAGCTCAACATATTCATATTCATCGTTGCTGTATGAGCCGCCCTCAGGCCATTCAGGATGATACATAATCTCGTTTATCACTATCGGCCCAACGTTTGGATAGTCATTTGCGCCATTTGGCGTTTTGGAACGCAGCAGGACATAGTTTACGTTGCCGGTTGAGAGCTTATGGTAACGGCCAGAGGATACATCCGTCGGCGAGGCGCCAAAGTCCTCAAATTCGCGGTAGCCTAATAACTTGCCGCTCGCGTCTGCGGCAGTTAGATACACCGTCTCGCCATTTTCGCTTAACGCAAACTCCACAAGACAGCCGAGGTCGCCAGGATTATGAAAGTTGGTATCCTCATAGAAAACCAAGAACCCATCCTTTGGTATAGTCGTGCCAAGAGCAATCTTGTATTTCTTCAGGTCAGAGTCGCTGTCACTGAGGAACCAGCCGCCAATATAGATAGGTGAATCGGTAGTATTATACAGCTCAATCCAGTCCGGGTTGCCGGCGTGAGAGTGTGCGAGGATTTCGTTAATGACCACATCCCCGGGATTTGGCAATATCCCGCTATCATCTTCACCGGGTGAGCCGCCCCAATAGACACTTGCACGCCAGTAGTCTTTCTTGGCCCAGCGATTGATGTTGGGGTCTGCCGGATTGATTATGGTAAGCGAGAAGCCATTGCCATCGGTAATGTCACGCCAGCCATCACTATATTTGAAGTCTAAAATCGTCTGCCCTATGGCATCGGCAAGTCTAATTCTCTCTCCGGCATTTTCCAGGTTGCCGGTGTACTGGCCGGCTACATTGATACCTGTGCCATATTGGGTCTGGAATGCTACCAGGTCTTTAACTACTACAACAAACGCATCTGGCGGCAGTTCTATGTCTGGGAAGGTAAATTGGATTCCCTCCGTGAACTGGACAAGGTTGAGGTTAAGTGCTTGCGGCCCGATGTTCATTAGCTCGATGAATTCTTTACTCGGGTCGTTTGCATCCTGTGGATGGTACATAATCTCGGTAATCCGCAGGTTCTCTTTCACCTGCCCGATAGCAAAGACGGCTTCTGCCAAGGCGCTCCAGGTGGTCCCGCTGAGCACACGTGCCTTTACATAGGTACTATGGTTCAGTGTAACAGCTTTTGTGTAAGCCGTTGCGTGTGAAGTGTTGATAGCCCCGCCTGGGGAGCGCGGGTCGGCACCATCCAGTGTATAGTGAATCGTGCCTGAGCCATTTGGGTTGCTCATAGTGAGGTTAAATCCTTTGGAAACTATCCCGCCATTCTGGTTGAATGTCGGCGGATTAATACTCGGATACCAGCCTACGCTTTTGAACTGTTGGAGGACGACATTTACTCGAGGCGTCAAACACCTATTATCAGAAGTTGTATAGAGCATCCAGTTTATTTCATTTCGCCAATCGTTTTGGGTCAAAGGAGGATGACGCTTGGAATCGCCCCAGCGTGCCGATTCGGCAATAATCGCCATATCTATTTGGTTGGCACGATACTGGATAAGGTTGCGGGCTTTATTGAGAGTTAATAGACCATCGTTGAAGAAATGGCGATAGACATGGTCGGCAAAGTGCATACGATAATCGATATTGACGTTCGCAAGCTGTTCGTGCAGCCAGTGCGGATTGAAGTAATCCTTGTTTGAACCGGCCCAGGTGAACGGCGTAACCAGATTCTCCTCTGAAGCAGGCGCACCAAGGGCGTGCTCATTATCGTGGTGCATCCATTTCCAGCCATCCGGATTAACCCGATTGTAAACTCCCCAGGTGTTGTTAGGTATGTCGCCAAAGCGTGAGCCGGGACCATCTCTGTCACCCGAGTAGTATTCGACTATCATAAAGTCGATAACGTTGTCAACATCGAGCAGTCTCTCGTAGGCCGGATTTCGCGTGCCATCGACGTTCATACCCTGTGCCCCGTAGTACCTTGCCTGGTTCGAGAAGCCCGCCATTGTCAGGTTGTAGAGCCGGTCAAGGGCTGCACGGGTGCCATCGGTAGCTACCATTCTGCGGCCTGCGGTCCAGTTTGATGACACGGCATCATAGTTCTCCTGTTCGCCGCCACAATACGAGGCGCCAAAGGAGGCCTCGGGGCGTTCTTCTGTCTGGAAGAGACCCCAGTATTGACCATTGACATAGAGATGATAGTAGCGACTTTTCGTATATGGCTGGCCTGTTTCTCCCTGAGCATCCCGTGAAAAGACGTCACGGACGTCTGTATTAGCAGGGTCGCCCTCAAAAGCCCAGGAGTAGTTCTGGCTGCAGCGAAGGTCAACGTGGTCGAATTCATCAACGCCCTCTTCTTCGAACAGTGGGTATTTCAGCTTGGCATAGCCGTATGAATCTCTGAAGAATAAGCGGAATGCGTGCTTGGGGTTGCCGCCACTGGCGCTATAACCGCCCCTGATACGAACACCGGCATCAATCTGAAAGCCCTCAGTGCCGTCTGGATTTATCAACTCTACCGACAAAGGTCGCTCCCATGCTATCCCTTCAGCTCCCGCGTTGACATAAATGCCCGTTGTGGGGCTAAAAAGGTTGGCCAGGTCGGTTACAAATGAGATAGTAGGAATCGCCAGCAGTGCATCATCTATCAGGTTTTTGTAAGTGGAGCTGTTGACAATATCGGGGTCCATACCGTAATTCATTGTCTGGCCGTTCGTGCCGTTCTGTGCCCAGCCAGTACCAGGAAGCTCACCATTAGGTGACTGCTTTATCACGTCATTGATAAATATATATGTGTGGGTATCGACTATGGAAGGCTTCCAGCCTGGCTTTACTGCTACCGCCCTCAAACAGGTGGTCTTGCTAATGGTAATGGGGGCACTGTAGAGTATCGCTGCCGGTGTCGGCACCCCCGTCTTAACGTCAAATGGAGTGCTTCCATTCAGCGTATAATATATAGCTGCCTCGTCGGTTTCAGTGGCCAGCGTCAGGGAAAACGTTGTGTTGTAAAAGCCGCGATTATGACTGAACTTCACGTCATCCACAATGTCTTCATACCCGCCTGTATTAGGGTTTCGAGGGGTGGCGAAGAACATAAACTGCCAGTTATCAGTGGCATCAGGATATCGACCGTAAGAAACGTTTTGGTTCTGCTCACCAAAATGAACGCTGTCAATCAAGGTCTGCCCATCCTTATCAAATAGACCAATCTCATCTGATTTTATAGCATCGACATCGAGTTTGAAGGCTGCGTGCAGGTCTATATGTGGAACCATGTCTTCATCGGCCCATATCAATAGATATTTATACGGTGGAATCGTAGTTGAGGATGGCCTACCAGTTGGAATCTGCGACATAGTGGGTAAATTCAGGTTGATTGTCAGATACATACCGCCTATATCTATAGCCTCATCCCCTGCGTTGTAAATTTCTATCCAGTCATCATATCCACCCTGCCCATCCTGTATGACCTTGCTGTTGGATGCCATAAACTCGTTGATAAACAGAGGAATACCTTTACGGCCCCACTGATTAGCAAGCAGCACAAAGTCAACTATGTTGACAGCATCGTCACCATTTAAATCAGCAGGACTTTCCGGGGGGCTTAACCACTGTTCTGCTAAGATCTGCAGGTCCGGTAAATTAACCTTGCAGTCTCCGTTCAGGTCGGTTGTTGGACACCAGGCGCTCGCGGAACTGGCCAGAAATACAACTAATACCAGAACTGCCAACTTTAAGTTTTTCATTCTCATACTATACCTATTTTAACAAATCAGGAGGCGTAAGTCCAGTGTTTTGCCCCGTTAGAGACTTTTTCTTTCGGGTCTCTAACGTGGTTTTGCTTCTCGTGATGTCCTTTTTTCCGGGGAGCTTTGGCTGTAAGGTGGGCATTTAGAATAATTTGCGCTGTTTTAGGGCGGCTCATCACCGCTAACCCGCATAAAAAATGGGTCGTCGCGAGACCAAAGATTGACAGCCTTTGAGAAAAATTTTATAATACATTATAAAGGTTTGTCTTTGCAAATCTTATTAAAGTGTGCTTTGCCGAACCCCAAAAGGCAACCAGCTTGGTTGCGGCTTAGATAATTGGTTTGTAAACAAAATTATGGAAACAGAACAACATACAGAACAACATATTGACCCATACACCGGCCAAGACCAAGACCATGAGCCGGAACTGAACAAATACTTCAAGGCCGCTATAAAAAACCTGGCAAGCGACCTGCATCTCAAAGTCGGACAGCCGCCCAAACTACGCCGATTCGGCGAGCTGAAAAATACGACCGGCGAAATAATGACAAAAGAAAGATTGGAACAGATGGTCTTCGAGATACTCAGCCCGGCCCAGAAAAAATTTTTCCTGCAGAACGGCACTCTCGACTTCGCCCACGAAATCAGCGGCGAGCATCGTTTCAGAACAAATGTGTTTCGTCAGCGGGGTATGGTAAGTCTGGCAGCAAGGCGTGTCAACACCGTCATTCCGCCGTTTAATGAGCTGAATTTGCCGCCTATAATGGAAAAGATATGTCAGACCACACAAGGGCTGGTCCTTGTCGTAGGTCCTACCGGCTGCGGCAAATCCACTACCATTGCTTCGATGATAGATTATATTAGCCGAACTCGCTCCTGCCACATAGTTACTATCGAAGACCCCATCGAATATCTTTACAAAGACCAGAAGGCAATCGTGTCCCAGAGAGAAATCGGCATTGATGTGCCGAACTTTGAACAAGCCCTGGTTTACCTGATGCGCCAGGACCCCGACGTAGTGTGCGTCGGGGAAATGCGGGATTCAAACACCGTTATAGCGGGTATGAGGGCCGCTGAAACAGGCCACCTTGTCTTTGGAACCCTGCACTCGGCAAACGCCTCCCAGGCCGTTCACCGGATTTTGGACCTGTTTCCGCCAAACGAGCGAGACCTTGCAAGACAGGCGTTAAGTGTAGCGATAAGGTCGATTGTCAGCCAGATACTGCTGCCCTGCCTCAAAGAAGGCATAGACAGGATACCCGCCGTTGAGATACTGATTGCAAACCCGTCTGCCCGCAAACTAATATCAGAAGCGAGAGAAGCCGATTTACCAAGTGTTATTAGAAGCTCTCAGCACGAAGGTATGCAGGATCTTACGGATAATCTTTGCCAGCTGGTGAAAGACGGTTTGATAGACCCGAAAGAAGCATTCAAACACGCACCAAATATAGAAGAGCTGAAAATGGCGCTGAAGGGCATCAGGACCACCGCCAGCGGTATCTTATGAGATTTGATTGATTTAATAGAGGAACATCTTATGCCGGATTTATTATCGGTTTTCATCGCCTTCGGCAGCTACATCTCGGCAATTAAACTCATTGTCTTTTTGGTTCTGTTCTTTCTATGGCTGCCACTTCTTTGCTGGGTCCACAACGACGCAAAGGCAGTGGAAACCAAGGAGGTTTTCTGGACGGCAATCATTCTCGGAGCAGGTGCGCTATCTACGCTAATCTGGCTGGTCGTTCCTGTTTTTGTCATCGGGCTGCTGCTGTATGTAATCGCAGTGGCGGGAACCTCTCTTGCGTATGTAAAACATCGCAACACAAGGGTTATGGACTTTGACCGGGTTTTAACCATCGACCATCTCAAAGGCCTGCTTGTCAGTAAAGAAAAGAAGATTGAAGCCCTCAAGAGCTTCATCTTCATAACGGCCAATAAAAATGAAGTTCCTCTGCCGGAACCCAGAACGCCGGAGTTCTTCGGTTACAAGATTGCTTACGAAGTCTTAAGCGACGCTATATGGCGAAGGGCAATCAGTATTATGTTCATCCCGGCGGCCCAGGACTACACCGTAACATACGACATTGATGGCGCACCATTAAAACAGCCTTCAATTGTAAAAGACCAGATGAAATATCTTATTCACTTTCTAAAGCAGCTTGGCGACCTTGATACAAAAGAAATTCGCAAACCGCAAAAAGGGAAATTCAGAATCTTCAAAGAAAAGAAAAACATCGAATGGGAAGTTACCACAGCCGGCTCAACCGTTGGAGAGCAGCTCAGATTAAAATTGCTGACCCGTGAGAACATAACAAGGTTAGCCGACATCGGCCTTATGCCCGAGCAGCTTGACCAGCTAAATAACCTTCGTGAAGTTTCGCAAGGCGTATTTATTGTTGCCGGGCCCAAGAAAAGCGGCCTGACAACTACTTTTTACGCCCTGCTGCGTAATCACGATGCCTTCTTAAATAGCATAAATACGCTCGAAAAACGGCCTTCTGCTGAGCTGCTGAACATAACTCAAAACGTCTATAACCTCACCGACACCGGCACGACTACCTACGCCAAAAGGTTACAAACAGTCGTGCGAATGGGGCCGGATATTGTCGGCGTCGCAGACTGTGAGGATGCCGAAACAGCTCAAGCCGTTTGCACATCCGCTACCGACGGAAAAATTATGTATGTCGCTCTGGAAGCAGATAGCGTCATACAAGCGCTCGGCAAATGGCTAAAATTAGTCGGTGACAGAAATCTTGCCGCCGACACGCTGCTGGGCATAAGCAGCCAACGGCTGGTTAGAAAACTCTGTAATGAGTGCAAGCAAGCATACGCACCGGATAAAGAGCTTTTTAGAAAGTTTAATATCCCTGCTGAAAAAACAAAGGTGCTTTACCGCACCGGCAAAGTTCAATATGACAAACACGGCAAACCCGTAACCTGCGAAGCTTGCCAGGGGACCGGTTTTGTGGGCAGAACAGGTGTATTTGAAATTATCGTCATAAATGACGAACTAAGAAACGCTATAAAACAACTAAAATCACTGCCCGATATTGGTGCGCAATTTAGACGTGCTAAAATGCTGTATATACAAGAACAGGCTCTCAGAAAGGTCATCAGCGGCGTAACCCCGATAAACGAGGTGATAAGAGTGCTTTCTGCACCAAAAACGCAAGCACCGACACCACAGAGTAGTGGTTAGCGAGTAGTATTTAGCAGTGTGGCACGGCCATCTTGGGCGTGTCTTCACGGGGGCTTCGACTGAGCTCAGCCGAATGTCCTGGAAGCCTGTGCCACGAAGACGAAATTTGGAGGCATTGTAATGGCCGGTTTAGCTGTAGTGCTAATAATTTTAGGTTGTGCAGCTTATCAGTATTTCAAAGGCACTCTCGTCAAGGCACTTGCCACATTAATAATCAGCATTTGTGCCAGCGTGGTTGCCTTTGGCTACTTTGAGACCTTGGCGAATATCATTATCAGCCATGTCAGCGAGGGTCGTCTTGCTTCTCTACTACCCTGGGCGCATTCGCTCTGTTTTGTGCTATTATTTATCCTGACCTTTGCTGGCCTGCAGACAGCAGCCAGCCAGCTAATGCGTCAGCCGGTTGACTTGGGGCTGATACCCGAGCGTGTTGGCCGCATTGTGTGCGGAATTTTCTTGGGTCTTATAAGCTCAGGCCTCCTGCTTACAGCCCTGGTAATGGCGCCTTTGCCAAATAAGTACCCATACCAGCGCTTCGACTCCAGAAATCCTGATGCCACAAGCCCGAGCAAGGTCTTTCTCAACGCCGATGGCTTCGCCACGGGCTGGTTCTCTATGATAAGTAACGGCAGCTTCCGCCCGATTATTAACCCGAAAAGTTTTGCTGCTTTGCGTCCTGATTTCCTGGACCAGCTTTTCCTCAATCGCCATAATATCGCCGATGGTGTGCCGTTGGTAACCTCGCAGGTGGCAATAGAGGTGCCAAGAAAAAACGGCGTCTGGTTCGCTCCGGAGGGCTTAAAAGACTCAAGCGGTAACCCGGTCCTATCCAGGAGCGGTCACAATATCGCAATAGTGCGGGTGGGAATAAAAGGAATCGCCGTAAAGGACGCCGGCCAATTTACGCTTTCGCAAATAAGACTGATTTGCAAATCCGGCAAAGCCCAAAATGAAAATCCCTTTATCGGAAAAGGCAAAAATGCTTACCCTATCGGTTACCTGAAGGCCGCCAACCAGTTGCAAGAAAAGAAATTGACCGACCAGATAAGAATAACACGTGAGGACTTCGCCGACAACCAGCCGGTCAAGTGGATTGACTTTGCCTTCTATGTGCCTAACGATTCTGTTCCTGCATTTTTGGAGTTCAAACTAAATAATCTCGTTGAAGTGCCGCCTCCTGTCTCAGCCGACCAGGCCCCGCCGCCGGCGCCTTTCATCGAACGCTCCACAACCGCAGGACCTTCCGGGCAATCACCTGCCCCAACAGACCGGTCAGGAAGCGAATCTGGAAGGCGCGGTCTTAGCAATATAAGTAAAGGTATTCTCGGCCCTGGATTCGATGGTGAGAAATAGTAGCTCGAGGTTAGTGGTTTGCGGTTCGTGGTCAGCGATTAAAGAACCGTTTAACTACTCACCACTCACTATTCACTAATCACAGGCTGCTCGTAGACCTCCAGCTTTTTCAAATCAAGCTCCATCAGATGCTCAAGGTATGCGGTCAATTCTTCTTCGGTAAAGTTAGCGAGAAACTCCGGCCTGGCAGTTTTGTTGATTTCGCAGATGCAGTCTATCAATTCCCTTTTGGTCATCCATTACACCTTTTAAAAGCTGTAAATAGCGTTTAGCAAAAGCCAGTAGTTTTTATTCGTTGTCGCTAAAGACCAACGACTATCGACTAATGGCTAACTAACGACTACACAATAATCGACAGGCGTAAGATTTTTTCTTTAGGCCGCCAGAACCACTAAAATCAACGCCCCATAACCAAACCACAATATAGCTTGCCCTAAGTAGGCCTGACTACAACATATTGAGGCTGCCTTCGGCTGGTCTAATAAAAGCACTGTGAGCGCTTGCAAAGCCGGTTCAAAAAAATTTTGCAAATTTTGTTTCTTTTAACTGTGAGTTGACATCAGCAGCTCACAGTGCACAGAATACTGGCGGTCTATTTCAGATTACCTACTATGAAAATAGAACGATTCCCCCAAAAAAATTCTTGACTGGCAGTCCTATAAGTAATATAATTGTATTTTATCGAGACAGAAACTCTTTAGCTATTTTTTAGGAGGATAAAAATGCGGTGCGGTAATGCTTTTTATCCGCCACAAAGCTGGTGGATTAAGAAAAATCTCGTATTGTTGACAGCAGTAGCGGCTGTGTGCTTAATTTGTATGGCACAACCGGCCTTGGCCGGCTCTATTGTCGGCTGGGGCAGCAATACGGACTGGGGTGGCAATTGGCTTGGCCAGGCGACCCCGCCTTCCGGCAATGATTACATCGCCATAGCCGCAGGATGTTTTCATAGTCTAGCCTTGCGCTCGGACGGCAGTATTGTTGGCTGGGGCAGCAATACGGACTGGTATGGCAATTGGGTTGGCCAGGCGGTCCCGCCTGACCGCGGTGATTTTATCGCCATTAGCGCAGGAGGGTTCCATTCGCTTGCCTTACGCTCTGATGGTTCAATAGTCGGCTGGGGCTACAACTATGATGCGGGGAGAAACTGGCGTGGTCAGGCGGCACCGCCTGCAGGAAATAACTTTATCGCCATTAGCACAGGAGGGTTCCATTCGCTTGCCCTTCGCTCGGACGGCAGTATAGTCGGCTGGGGCAGTAACTATGATGGGGATGGAGACTACTGGGTTGGTCAGGCGACTCCGCCTGATGGAAATAATTACATCGCCATTAGCGCAGGCGGGTATCATTCGCTGGGGTTAAAGCAGGATGGCTCAATCGTCGGCTGGGGAGAAAATCTGTATGGTCAGGCGAGCCCGCCTGCTGGAAATAATTACATCGCCATTAGCGCAGGAGGGTACTATTCGCTTGCCCTTCGCTCTGATGGCTCCATTGTCGGCTGGGGCGCCAATAATTATGGTCAGGCGAGCCCGCCTGCGGGAAATAATTACATCGCCATCGCCGCTTACGAGTGGCATTCGCTTGCCCTTCGCTCTGATGGCTCCGTCGTCGGCTGGGGCGACAACTCGGCTGGTGGTCAGGCGACCCCACCTGCGGGCAATAATTTTATCGCCATTAGCGCAGGAGTGCGGCATTCGCTTGGGCTTTCAGAGCAATTGATTCTAATACGACCCAACGGTGGTGAGAGCTTGATTGCCGGTACAATCTACACGATTGAATGGGTAAGTTCGGATATCAATGAGGTTTTGATTGAATACTATGACACCAATTCTGAGAGTTGGACTGCGGTATTTCCACCTAACGTTGGTAACAACCGCCGTTACGATTGGCTGGTGCCACAGGTTACTTCCGACCAATGCTTGGTGCGAATCAGTGGCACCAGCAAGACAGCCGTCAGTGATGCTAGTGATGCGACCTTTACCATATACCAATGCACACTAAAATTCGATGTTACGGGTGATTGCTTTGTAGATATGAGCGACTTTGCATCCTTCGCTCTGGAATGGCTGCAATGTGGCAATCCATTCGACCCAAATTGCGTGCCTTAAATGACGGATTTTACTGATTTTGCAAAAATGGCAGGAAACTGGCTGATTGATTGTAATATAGAACCAACCAGCCCAGCCTGCGTGCCGAAGTAAGGGCACAAGGATATCGGGGTATCGGGAAAACAGGAGGCAGGGAATCAGGATATCAGGGTTCAGGGATTTGGAAGGCAAAGGCACGAAAGGAAAGGCAGCATAAGAGCATAAGACAAAATTTTCTGGAAAAAAGTCCTGAATTCCAGCAGTAGATCCGTCACGAAATCTCTGGACAAACGCCCTATAACATAGTATAATACAAAAGAACATAGAATTTTAGAAATTGGAATTCGGAACTCAAACCAAGTCTATCAACTTCTCACAAGAGAAAGTGAGGATTTTATGAGGAGATTAAGAAGAAGAGCTTGTCAAAGGCACATCAAAGACAATAAAAAACTATCTCAAAATATACAATGTCATTCTGAGCCCTTCGCTGCGCTCAAGGATAAACTCTGCGAAGAATCTACCTTTTTGACAGGCCAGACCCTTCGCTTCGCTCAGGGTGACGATTTTAAGATACTTGCTAAAAAGTTCAAGAGGCGGATAGTTTCGGCCGGCGTCGCCGCTGCAATAACCTTAGGGACGGCAGCTACTACCAATAAAGCCCTCGCGGCAGGACTGCCTGACCCGCACCAACTGCCGGTCAGTATGGACTCTGACGGCGACTTTCTTGCAAACAGAGAGGAATTTGCAATCGGCTATCTTCTATTTGACCCTGACCAGAACCGCAATCTGATACCTGATGGAGTTGAATTAGCTAATCGATGCAACAGTGTCATTGGAAGCCTGCCCTGGCAAGGCCAGCAGACAGACCCAAACCAGACCTACAAATGGCACACCCCCGTGTTCGGCATAGAGTTTTGCGAGATTTGTGGAGCGACGATAAATATGGGGCCGGCAGGGATAGTCAATCCCCGGCTTAATCTTAGTGTCAGCTTCCCGCTTATTGCTTTGCATTATATAGAGCACGGCTCCTTTAGCTACAACGGCACCATACACGATGGAAGAGTCGATGTCCCCTCATTATTACGGGTGCTCGAGACCCGCTTTCCTTACGAACCAAATGACCACCAGTTGCCATTGAATTACGTCGTTAAAGGATCTGGACAATTAGCCCCTGATGCCAACGACCTTGATAGAGACCTGCTGGCTGATACCGAAGAGCTGGCATCAGGTTTCGATTTATATGACGCCGACCAGGATGCCAACATTGTTCCTGATGGCATCGAACTTGCCAAGCAGTGCTCCTCTGTTATCGACCAGTTGCCGGTGTATAACCCTTATGGCGGCGGCCTTCCGCCGGAGAAACCCTATAAAATAAACTACTTCCAGCACGGCCTTGAGCTTTGTGAAATCTGTGGAAACCAGGTGAATATGGGTTACTGGCATATTGTAAATCCGAAGCTCACTCTCTTCATCGATGTCTATGATATTACCTGCCATTATTTGTCGCACGGCTCATTCAGTTTTTCAGGCCTCAAAATCGACCCGCCAAACGGGCCGTTTCATAATGGCAGAGTCAAAATTGCTCTTTTGCTTAGTATCCTCGAAATGCCAAAGCGATGTGGCGATTTAGGGACAATTTATCTGCCGGGCGACATCAACAAGGATTGCAAAGAAGACCTTAACGACCTCGCTGATTTTGCTGACAATTGGCTGCAATCAACCGGTCCGTAGTTCCCGGTTAAGTCGGGAAACTTTATGGGAGGAAAAAAATGAGAAAATTAAGAAGGGCTTATCAAAAAAATCAGCGGCAAAACAAAAGGTTCAAGCAGCGGATAGTCTCGGCCGGTGTTGCGGCTGTGATAACCTTAGGGTCAAGCGCTAGTATCAGTAAGGCCATCGGGCCAGACCTGCCTGACCCACACCAGCTTTCAGTTAAGTGCGATGCGGATGCAGATTTGCTTGCCAACAAGGAAGAAACAGCTATTGGCTACAATGTATTTAGAGCCGACCAGAACCGTAATGGAATACTCGATGGCGTGGAATTAGCCAGATACTGCTGTGAGGTTGTCAAGGAACTGCCGGTGTATCCACCAGGGCCGCTGCCTGACAATATATACAAAATAGAGCACGCCCTCGACGGGCTTGAGCAGTGCGAGGTTTGCGGCCAGTGGATTCATATGGGCGGCTGGGAGATTATCAATCGAAAACTGAACTTGAGGTATCCTGACCCGAACGACCCGATGGAACGCAGCTTCCTGCCTGATTTGGCCCTGCACTATATGGAGCACGGCTCATTCGATTGCCAGGGCAGTCGCCACAAAGGTAGAGTAAATATCCCAAGACTATTGAGGGTGCTCGAAGTGCGATACCCTTATGACCCAAACGAGCACCAGTTGCCGGTCGATGGCAATGACCTCGATAAAGACCTTTTGACGGACAACGAAGAATTATCGGCGGGCTGGAACCTATATGACGCCGACCAGAACGCCAATCTTATTCCTGATGGGCCTGAACGCGCCGGCCGATGTGCAGAAATAATCGACGCCTTGCCGGTCTATGAGCCAAACACGCCCGGCATAGAAGAGCCATACAAGATAAACTATTTTCAAAAAGGCATCGAGACCTGCCATATATGCTCCGCACTGGTCAATATGGGTTACTGGCTTGTGGTGAATCCAAAACTCGGCCTTTCCATACAGGTGCCGGACATCGTCTGTCACTATATGAAGCACGGCTCATTCAGTTTTGCCGGAGACGTCCACGGTAAAGGCAGAATCGACCTTAATCTTTTAGTAAATGTCCTGGGTGAGAGATACAAGGCTTCGATTGATTTGGGGCCTTATAACCTTGGTGACTTCAACGAAGACCACATAGTAAATCTGCTGGACCTCGCTGACTTTTCCAACCAATGGCTTGTCTCTACCGACCCCAACGAGAATGAATGCTACAGATAATAAATAGAAGGAGCGAAGACTTGGATTTTAACTTGCCCGAGGTCAAACGGGTCATACTGGCTCTTAAAGAAATTGACTTCGAGCTAACATATCTGGTTTTGCTTACCTGCGAAGGAATCAAACCATTAAGTAGATGGGAAAAACCTCTCGATAATAGCTCACTTGTTTTATTGCAGCAACTGGGCCTGCTTACCAAACAAATCACGCGGACAGTCAAGATTGGCAAGGAAGTGATTGAGACTATATTCAGCCGAACGCCCGGTTATATCCAACTGTATGAACAGCGCTTTGGAAATACTCCCATAGATAAATCCGCCTGGACCCAGCGACTCGAGGGTTATCTCTTCGGCTATCCACCCTGCTGTATGGAACAGTATATCCGCCGGCCTTATGCCCCCAATAACTTACCACCTGAAGACCAGAAGATTTTGTTTCATTGGGCCTGCAAAGATTGCAAAATCACCCCGCTGCTTCTACCTGTTTACAAACGGCTGCACGGCTTCGTTGAAACGGTTAATGGTTAGCTGGTGAGTGGTAATCGGCCCCGCACCAATTAACCAATTCTGGAGCGAAGCGTAAGTCCGACACTTGCCCACCGGAGTTTACCCGCCGCTTGCCCGCCTTCTGTGTGGCGGGCTGGGAGTTTTTTGTCATTCCCGCATGTCGTTAGCGGGAATCCAGATACTTGCCCGCCGGAGTTTACCCGCCATTCCTTTTGACGTAGATACCTTGTGGAGTTTATCCGCTTTCCGCTTGTCTTCCTTTGTCCGCCAACGTTCGAATAATTTTTACAATAGGCGGTGTACTTATCTAAAA
>Ga0315279_10006042_pt1 | contig 15418 bp, 14 predicted proteins | sample YL17G06_20_MG_FD_203694 | JGI IMG/M metagenome (GOLD analysis project Ga0315279, IMG submission 203694) | Sediment microbial communities from Yellowstone Lake, YNP, Wyoming, USA - YL17G06_20 | ecosystem: Environmental > Aquatic > Freshwater > Lake > Sediment | place: USA: Wyoming | collected... | reverse complement strand
TGATGACAGCCATGATCAAAGGCTTTTTCATCGTGCTCTCGCCGATGGTGAAGAGCTTGATTTTTTTTGGCGCTTCCTGGGCCAGCTTTTCGAAGTAGGCCTTGATCTGGTTGTAGTCGGCGAGCTTTTTGTCCGCGCCGACCTTGAAGCCCAGGAACGCTTCGGGCGTCGTCTGGGCGCCGAGGAAGACGGCCAAGACGATTATGGCCGCAAAAGCGAGCGCGAATTTTTTCAGTCCTTTTGCCATCCAAACCTCCTGAAAATTAAGATAATGGCTTCTTTCTATCACTTGGCTGGTGGGCTGTCAAGGGAGGCTCGGAGTGGAGAGGCTTGGGGTGGAGGCTCGAAGGCACGCCGGTTTCCCCAGCGCGGTTATCGGCTCGTTCCGCGGCTCGCTCTTCTCGACATTGGGTCGAGAAACCGTGCCCGCTTCGCCTTGGTATGTCCTTCTTCGCCTCCACCCCTTACCACGATTAGCCAACGAATGACTGACGCTTGAGCGCGGTAATTTTTGTTTTCCCGGACACGGTCAGGCTTTTGGCCGAGCCGCCGGCGAGTTCGAAAGATATTTTCATGTTCTTCGCCGAGGCGAGGTCGTGTCCGGCGAATTCCGTTTCAGACAGGGGCTGGAAGGGAAAAAACACGGGTTTATTCGTCGTGGGCCTCCAAATAGATCTCTTGTCCCGGCCTTGTCTCAAGCTCGATTATGTCCTCTTTGACCCGCCGCCACTGGCCGTCGATCGTGAACGGGAACTCGAAGGGATTCAAGAGCCTCAGCTTTCCGCCTTTTTCAGAAACGATTCTCACTTCCATCACTTGGCCATGCATTCTTTTGGCGGAAACCAAGAATGCACCTTGGGCTCTAAGCTTGTCGAACGAGATGTCCCTCCAGGAGGCAGGGACGGCGGGGAAGATATGGATGACTCTCGAATGGCTCTGGAGGAGCATTTCCTGGATGCCCGCCGCGAAAGCGAAATTTCCCTCGAGCGTGAACGGCCGGTAGGTGAATTTTGATTTTCCCGTTTTTGTCTGGTCGCCATTGGCGTGGAAGCTGTTGGGAAGGCAGAAACATGTGGCAAAGATCTTGAGGGCTTGTGCCGCTCCCTCGCCGTCGAAAGCCCGGGCTTTCAAATTTCCCAGCCAGCTATAAGAATATCCGCACCAGAGGTCCGGGCCGATTCTGTCGAGCGTAGCGAGCGTGTTTTTAATGATTTCTTGATCGCGCGCTCCGTTTGACCGGTCAACCAGGCCGAACGGATGAAAAGCCATGAGGTGAGAAAAGTGGCGATGAGATTCGCGATAAGGCACGCCCGGAGCGAACATCAGTCCGTCCTTCGGGTCCACGGCGAAATCCGGCCATTCGGCGAGGATCGCTTTCCATTTTTTAGCCTCGTCTGCGCGGCCGAGTTCCAAGGCTAGCTCCGATGCAGCCTGATAGGTCCATTTGATAAGGGTTAGATCAAAATTCGTCGTCTGGGCGAACCAAGCCTTTGCGTTGTTATCGAAAATCTCAGGGCTCGAGCTCGCGGGGAGCTTCCTTTTGCCGCGCTCATCCTGCACGGAAAGCTCGTCGAGATGGACGGCGACGTCCTTGATCCAGGGATAGGCTCGCTCCTCCAGGAATTTCCGGTCCAGACTGAATCGCCAGTGGAGATAAAAATGCTGGGCGAGCCAGGCGCCGACCGTGGGCCCGAAAGAATATTGGATCCAGCCGCCCATCGGTTGGCCATCGAGTGTCGAAACGCCCGGGACGTTCAACCCGTTCGTTTCGAAGTAGGCTTTCGTGTAATTCTTGAACGCGGGCCGCAGCTCCCAAAGCCAATCGAGAAAGCCGAGGCCTTCCTCGAGATGATTGCCGCTGTAACACGGCCAGTAGCTGAGCTGGGTGTTCAGGTCGTGATGAAAATCGCCTTTCCAGGGCGGGAGCTTTCCGTTGTCGGCTGTCCAGACCGCCTGGAGCGAGATCGGAGGCGCGCCGCGCCTGGCGGCGGAGCCGAATTTGTATTGCTCGAGATACCATTGCTTTTCGAGGATGTCATCGGGGATGTTGATGGCGGATTGCGACCAGAAATTCTTCCACCAGGCGCCGTGTTCGCTAAAATTCTTCGTGAAACCGCGCTCGAGTTCAGTCTTGACTCTCTCTGCCGCGGTCAGTTCTTTTCTCTCATCCGAAAATTTGGAGCTGATGCTCCACACGCCCTCGAGTTCGTCAGGGCCAGTGAATTTCCAACCGACGACGATATCATAATAGAACCCGCCCCAGCCTTTTTGATGATAGACGAGGAGATTTTCAGACTTCTTGACTTGCCCTTGGTCGTAGCCGAGTCTGCGCAAGTCCTGACCCGTGACGGGATTCTGGTCGCCGCTGTCCTTGTCGGTCTGATAGGGCGGCATGATCAGTGTCGGTTTAAAGTCATTTCCAAGGCCCTTGAACCGGAACCAGCCTATGGGCTTGGTCGCATGGACATATGTCTCGAGGGATTTCCCTCCCGGCCAGGTGACTTGGCAAAGAGCCTGGCTAATGAACAGCCGGACGCTTTCCGGTGAAGCGAAGCCGCTGAGCTCGAATTCCAGGGCGCCGGCCGGAATTTTCGAGGGAGCAGGGTTGGTGTCGTAGGGTTTATCGAACTTCTCCTGGACGGGCAGGTAGTCGTTTTTTTTCCATTGCCCAACCACCCAGCGGAATTTCCATTCGGGCGTGCTCACATTCTCCATCGGCCTCAGGTCCCAGAGGTCGGCCCGGTCGAGCGAAATCCGGATCCGGCTGCCGTTCTTCCAGACCAGCGCTCCGACCATCCCGTTGCCTAGAGGGACGGCTTCGTCCCAGCGCAGAGCAAGGCTTTGGAAGACAAGGTCATGAGGCGAGGGCTGGAGCGGAAGCTCGGCCGCGCCGAGGAACGGGATTATCTGGCCGAAAATAATGAATATAATTAAAGGCGTTATTTTTTTCATGGCAGAAGTGTAAAGAAATTCACGGAGAATATCAACGCTCAGCGTTCGCCGTTAAATTGAGCGGTCCAACCCCAGCTCCCGGACGCGCTCAAGAATTCAGCGCATCTCGGATCAAACCCTTTGTTTCTTGGACGAATCCCAGCGCTTTGTATCCCTCAGCGCAGTCGGCATCGAGAGCAATCGCTTTTTGGCTGAACTCCAAGGCTAGATCGAGGGCCTTGTCCTCATAGCCGTAGTAAAGGAGCGTCAGGAGGACATCGAAGGTTTTCTTTGTCAGGCTGTAGTGCCTGCTGATAATATCGACGATGCCGAGGGACGTCATCGATGAGCTGAAGTAGATGGCCACGGTCCGGACGAGCTTGCGCGACTTCGCGGTCCGATAGATCTCGGCTAATGAGGGCATGCTACACCTCGCCGTCCGGGAGTCTTCATGATGGGAACGCGGTCCGTCCGTCCCTATGATTTGAAATCGGCTTCTCTTGTCAAGGCAACAGGCTCCACCCGTGCCTTCTCGTGACCCCTGTTTTAATGTTATGATATCGTCCTCAAGGAGATGTGACGATGGCCAAAGCGCTTGTCTGTTATTATTCGAGGACGGCAAACACTGAAAAGATGGCGATCAAGATCGCCGAGGCGTGCCGCAAGAATGGGTTGGAGGCCGATCTCAAAAAAGTTGAGGACACGGATCCTGCCGACCTCTTGGGGTATGAATGCTTGATCTTTGGCTCGCCCACGTATTACGGGACCATGGCTTGGCCGCTAAAGAAGCTTTTGGACGAGAGCGTCAAATACCATCGGAAGCTTAAAAACAAGGTCGGGGGAGCTTTTGCTTCATCGGCCAATATCGCCGGCGGCAATGAGACCACGGTCCTGAATATTTTGAACGCCCTCCTGATCCACGGTATGATCATCCAAGGGGAACCGACCGGAGACCATTACGGCCCGGTATCGATCGGGAAGCCGGACCAGCGGTCGCTTAAATCCTGTGAGCGCTACGCTGAGAACCTAGCCGCGCTGACGAAGAAGTTGTTCGGCTGAAGGAAGACGGGATCAAACCCACACATGTCACAGATCTTTTGCCCTTGTCCGGTTCTCTTTTATTTTGTGTGGATTAAGGATAAGTGGAGAAGATCTCGAAATAGCGTTGTTCCCATCCAGGTTTTCAACGCCGTTCTCTCATCGCCGCTCGAAAAATGGAGAGTCTGATGGCATAAAGAACCTCCGAGGGAACGCGGGCTTTCTCTGAGCCCCCTTGGCTTTTCAGGGGGAATGTGGTAACAATGGAGTCCGTTTCCTGAATCGTCCTTCAAGGAAAGGAAGACGACATGAAAAGAAAGATCAAGAAGCAGCTCAAAGAAGACGAGTTCGTATCCGGCCTGACGAGGTCCTGGCAGTTCGTCAGAAAATGGGAAAAAGAGGTCATCATCGCCGCCGCGGCCGCGGCGGCCGTGATTCTCTTGTTCTTCGGCTTTCAATTCCTCAAGACCCAGCAGGCAAAAAAGGAAAGCCGGACGGTCGGAGAGATCTTGAGCCTCCGGGCCGACCTGGCCGGCAAGCCCCAGAACGTGGCCAAGCTGGAGCAGATGGCCGGCATAGGAAAATTCTCCCGCATCGCCTATATCAGCCTGGCCACGTACTGGATGGAACAGGGCCAGCCGGATAAGGCTCAGGCCGCGCTGGCCGGCTTCAACGAGGAAACCAAGGATTTCTTTTACTACCAGGCCCAGGACCTTAAAGCACAGATCGCGATAGTGAAGGGGGAATACGACAGGGCGATCGATGTGCTGAAAAAGGTCGAAGAGGAAAAGCCCAAGGATTATCTCCTGGACGCTGTCTTTTACCGCCATGCCGAAGCCTTGGAAAAAAAAGGTGACCTCCAGGAAGCGCTGAAACTCTATAAGAAGCTCCAGGACGAATACGCCCAGACGTATTACGGATATGACGCGTCGCTTAAGGTCAAGAAACTCGAGAGCGCGAAGTAGGCGGGCCTCGAGCATAAAAGCGGGAGGAGGTTAGGGTAGGCAATTCTTTTTCCGGGGCGCCGTAAAGTCGAGCAGGGGTGGCGCGGCGAAGGGGCTCCCCGCCCGCGCGCAGCGGCCTGGCGGCGAGCACGGCCGGGGAAGAGCCGCGACAGGACTCCGCCCGAAATTAATACAAACGCGATAAATAAAGTGATAACGTATGAGTGGCGCTTGGGCCGCCCTCAAGTCCCCGTAGCGGAGGGGGGGCCCGTCGGCTTTTCCGACGGGGGGAACCGACGGGACTGGTTCCCCGGGGCCCGGGGGCTGCGGGCGGCCTAAGCGCCGCCCGAACGTGGATGTCATTTTACTTAACGCTGTGATATTAGCTTGACATCGGAAAAAGAATTGCCTACGAGATTAGGCATCCGCTTGTAAATTCGATAAAAAAGGCTATAATTTATTTTTTATTCCATAGAGGAGGATCATCCATGGCTTACAAGATCACCGAAGAATGCATCAATTGCGGAGCCTGCGAGCCCGAATGCCCGAACCAGGCGATCTCGGCCGGCGACACGATCTACGTCATCGACTTCAACAAATGCTCAGAGTGTGTCGGAAGCTTCGACGAGTCCCAGTGCGCTGCAGTCTGCCCGGTCGATTGCTGCATTCCCGATCCCGATCACCGGGAGAGCCGGGAAGAGCTCGAGGCCAAGCATAAAAGGCTGAAGGGCTGATCTTTCATTCGCCTTTTTTCCGATAGGAGTGAGGTTCTCACTCCTATTTTTTTTAATCCTATGGACGAAACAAAAATCGAAGGAATACCGGCGGCTCCCGCGGCGCGGAGGGCGGTCTCCTTTTTCGGGAAGAACCGCGTCTGGCTCAACATCTTGCTCTTCATCCTGACGGTCCTCTCCACGTTCGTCGTCGGCACAAGCTGGAGCGCCAGTTACAAATACGCCGAAGAGATCAGCGCGAATCCCGAATTTGTCGTGACCCTGCAGATGCTGATGGATACGCAGGTGCTTTCGCTTAGCCTCACTTATGCCGCGGTTCTGCTGGTCATCCTTCTCGGGCATGAACTGGGACACTATTTAACCTGCCGCCATTACCGCATCAGCGCCACCCTGCCTTTTTTCATCCCGGCCCCGACGCTCGTCGGGACCATGGGAGCGTTCATCAAGATCAAGTCGCCGATCACGCGAAAACGGCAGCTCTTTGATATCGGCGTCGCCGGGCCGCTGGCGAGCTTCGTCCTGTCGCTTCCGGCGCTGGTCATCGGCGTTGCGCTGTCGAAGGTCGTCCCATCCCTGCCCAAGGAAGGCACGTATTACTTCGGCGATCCGCTCCTGCTCAAGATCATCGGGGCCATCTTTTTTAAGAATGTCGGGCCGAACCAGGATGTTGTTCTTCATCCCGTCGCCGTGGCCGGATGGGTGGGCGTGCTCGTCACGGCCATGAATCTTTTCCCGCTCGGCCAGCTCGACGGCGGGCATGTATCCTATGCGGTTCTCGGTCCCAGGGCTAAAGCCATCGGCCGTGTCTTCCTCGCTGTCTTCGTCGTCATGGGCATTTTTTTCTGGGCCGGCTGGCTCGTCTGGGCCCTCGTCATCATGCTCCTGGGTTTGAAGCATCCGCGGATCTGGGACGAGGACGCATCTTTGGGAACCAAGAGGAAGATCATCGGATTTCTCACCCTCGTCGTTTTCATCCTGTCCTTTATTCCCGATCCCATCAAAGGGTATAATGGGCTCGAGCTTATCAGGCAATTTTGGCGATAAAAATATGGGGAAAGTTTTTCACAGATTCTGTGGAAAAATTGTGGAAAAATGCGCCGGCGGCGAGCCAAATTCGCGAGAATTCTTGAAGATACGACGATTTGCACAATATTTCGTCATGTCTTATAACCTATTGATAACGAATAAGATATAAATTTGCTGAAAACAAACAAGTTGCGTTTAAGGAGCCCGAATAACTCGAATAAAAGGTGAAATCGATGGAAAAAACGCTTAGCCGGGTCATCGAAGCTTTCAACAACCTGAAGACGAGGTTCCAAGCCGGAGAGATTTCCCGCCAGGAATTCATCGATGAGATGAAAAAGCTGCGGATCAAGGACGACAGGGGCCGATTCTGGATGATCGGCGCCCAGACCGGCAAGTGGTATTATTTCGATGGCAAGGATTGGGTCCAGGACGAGCCGCCGTCTCAGAAAGGAAAAAAAGCGATCTGCATCTATTGCGGATTCGAGAACAAGCTGGAAGAGGACGTCTGCGCCCGTTGCGGCGGGAACCTCGGGGAAGAGCGTCGCGTATGTCACCAATGCGGGGCCAAGTTTCCAGAGCCCTTCTTGAATTGTCCGAAGTGCGGCTTCGGTCCTGGGGAAGCGGCGGAAGAGACGGCGTCCGCCGGTCTGAAAGAGATCAAAGAGGTTGAAGATATCGAAGGACCTTATGTCCTCCGCTCGGTCCAACCGTCATCATGGTTCCTGTTCGGCGGGGTCTTGGGCCTTTTGGTCGGGATCCTCGCCGGTGCTTTTGCCGGCGCGACAACCTATTTTTCAAAATACCTGACATTTCTTCCCCAATCGCTCGTCAATCTCCAGGGCAATCTCCTCGGCGGCGCCATCTATGGGCTTTCGGGGGGTGTCGTCGGGTTCCTGGCCTTCGCCTGCGTCGCTTTTCTCAAGGCCGTCATCGTCAATTTTATCCTCTCTCTCGTAGGGGGGATCAAGTTCAAGGTCCAAAAGGCTTCGTCCCAAAAGACGAGGAGAAAAAAAGAAGAAGACAAGGAATCCGATTACGGCCCGGGCGAATTCCACCTCAAAGACTGAGCCCTTTGCCTTCTCTCAGGCGGGCCAACGCATGGGCGATCTGCCCCACGGAAAGCGACTCATCGTTCGGGGAATAAACGACCGGCCTTAGAACTTTGAACCGCTTTCGTTCGAGATCGTCGGAAGCGCGCGAAAGCAATCTCTTGTTGCAAAACACCCCGCCGCAGAGGACAACGGTGTCGATCCCGGATTCTTTTCTCGCTATCTGAGCGATCACGACGATGACGCGGGCCAGCGTGTTGTGGAATTTCGATGATATGAGGCGAGGAGGAAGGCCGTAGTCTAAATCGGCCAGGATGTTCTTGATAGTTTTCGTGAAAGATATCCGGAAGAGCCTGTTTTCCTTGGTGATGACAAAAGGATAAGATGCTTGGACGCGGCTTGAGGCCGCCGCTTCAAGCCGCATGGCCGCTTCAGCTTCGAAGTCGTTCTCGAGCGGGCTTGTCCCGGTCAGGGCGGAGACGGCATCGAACAACCGACCGCAGCTCGACGAGAGCGGCGATCGGATCCGGTTTTTGATCATCTCCAGCACGCCTTGGATCTTTTTCATCTCCACGTTTTTTAAGATGCCAGCTCGGGGAACGGAGGCGAATCCGGCTTCGTGGAGATAGGACAGGGCCATCCGCCAGGGCTGCTTCGCGGCCAGATCGCCTCCGGGAAGCGGGACGGGCTCAAAATGGGCGAGCCTCTCGAATCCAAGGTAATCGGCCAGGAGGAATTCCCCGCCCCAGGCTTCTCCGTCAGGGCCATAGCCGTAGCCGTCCCAGGAGACGCCCAGGACTTTCGTTTCCGGGGCGGTCCCGTGTTCGAGCATGGCGGCGAGGACGTGGGCGTGATGGTGTTGGACTTGAAGGTGCGGAAGGCCGAGCCTTTGGGCATAGCGGGTCGTGTGGAAATCGGGATGCAGGTCCGAGACCACGCAGGCGGGCTTGACGTCGAACAACGTCATCAAATGCCCGATGGTCTCTTTGAAATAGAGGTGGTTCTGGTATTCATCCAGGTCGCCCAGGAATTGGCTGGTGACGACATAGCCGTCCTTATAAATGGAGACCGTGTCTTTGAGCTCCCCGCCGAGGGCCAGCACGGCCTGGGACGACCGGAGCTCCGCCGGGACTTTCTGGGGATAGGGGACATAGCCGCGGGCCCGCCGGACGAAAAGGGGCGACGCGCCGACGGCTTTGACCACCGAATCGTCCGCCCTCATCTCGATGGGGCGGTTGTGGCCGAGGACATAGTCGCACAGGCCGCAGATGCCCTCGTCCTCCTCCTTCATGATGGGAGAATCTTTTTTGTTCGAGCTCGTGGCCACGATGAGCTTGAGGTCTTCAAGCAGAAGATAGTGGAGCGGCGTGTAAGGAAGCATGAAGCCGATCTCGTCGAGGTTGGGGGCGATGCCGGGGATGTCTCTTTTCTTTTTGAGGAGGACGATGGGCCGCCGTTCGGACAGGAGCCATTTCCTTTCGGCGGGTTTGAGGCAGGCATATTTTTCGACGGTCTTTACGTCCAGGGCCATGAGGGCCAGGGGTTTTGTCTCTCGTTCCTTGATCTTCCGCAGACGGCGGACGGCATCAGGGTTCAAAGGATCGCAGGCCAAATGAAATCCGCCGAGTCCCTTGACGGCCAGGATTTTTCCTTTTTTGATCAGCGCGGCGGCCTGCTCGATCCCGCCCGGGATCTCCTTCCCCGTTCCAGCCTTCCTGAGGATGACCGATGGGCCGCAGCGCGGGCAGGCGATCGGCTGGGCATGATAGCGCCTGTCCAGCGGGTCATGGTACTCGGCCGAGCATTCCGGGCACATCGGAAAGCCGGACATGGTCGTGTTCGATCGGTCATACGGCAGCGCTTTGACGATCGTATAGCGCGGGCCGCAGTCCGTGCAGTTCGTGAAAGGATAGCGGAAACGGCGGTCCTTGGGGTTCGTGATATCGTGATGGCAGTTCGGGCAGGTCGAAATGTCGGGAGCGATAAAAACGAACCTTTTACCCTGTTTGGATTTTTTGACCGCGAAGTCTCTGAACCCCTTGAACGCTGCCGGTTTGAAGGTCAACCTCTCGACCAGGGCCAGCGGCGGCTTCTCTTCGACGATGGCCCGGAGGAAATTTTGGAACTCAGCTTTTTTGCCCTTTTCGATATGGATCTCGACGCCTCGGCCGGCATTCTTGACCCAGCCTTTATAGCCATAATGACGGGCCAGGCGGTAAATGAACGGCCTGAACCCCACTCCCTGGACGACTCCGAAAACGGTGATCCTCAGCGCGCAGCCTTTCATGATTGTTTTTCTCGGCGGCTGTAGATGCAGCCGCAGTAGTTCTGCCTGTAAAGCCCATAGCGGCGGCTGAGCTCGATCGTTCTTTGAAAACCGTCCTTCTTCTTGAAATCGGCTTCCAGGAAACGAAGGTGATATTTCCGGCCGGTCAAGCTCCCGATCCTATTGAGGACATCGGCCTTTTTCCAGGGACTGACGCTCATGATGGTCGTGAAGGCCGACAGGCCGAGCTCGATCGCTTTTCTGGCCGTTCGCTCGAGCCTTATGGCGTAGCAGATGTCGCAGCGCCTGCCTTTCTCCGGCTCCGCACGGAGTTTCCGCGTGAGCGTCAGCCAGAGATCCTGATCATAGTCGCCTTCATGCAGGTCGAAGCCGAGGATGCCTTCGACCTTCCTCGTTTCCGCCAGCCTGAGGGCATATTCTTCGGCGGGCCAGATATTAGGGTTGTAAAAAAAACCTGCGACGTTGAAATCTTTCTGGAGCAGCTCTATGACATACGATGCGTCGGGAGCGCAGCAGATATGGGCGAGAATTCCGGGCTTGGCCATGCTTCCATTTTATGATGAAGAAGGAGGAAGGTAAAGCTTAGCGAAATTTCTCGATCTCCCTCAAGTAATGGAGGATATTGCGGTTCAGCTTATCGATCTGGACATAGATCCCCAAAAAGTCCTTGTGCTCCGGCCGGCCCCTGTCGATCAAAGCGCCGATCTCGATGAACTGTTCCTCTTTCTGCCGGTCGATGGCCTTCAGGAACTCCTGCCCCGCCTTGATCTTCTTATCGCCGTCCTTGATCTCTTTTTTGAGGTGTTTTTCTTCTTCCTTGGCCTCGTGGATCTTATGGCCGTCGGGAACCTCGCCGGCTTCTTTGAGCTTTAAGAGCTGCTTGGTGGTCTTCCGGGCGTCTTCCTGTTTCTTTTGAAGGTCGATAATCCTCGACAGGATGCCTTGGAGTTCGGCCTGGCGTTCGGAACCTTGTTTTTCCAAATGCTCCAGGTTATGAAAGAAGGCCTTATATTTATCGTCGGAGACCTTATCGACCCAAGCCTTTTTCCCCAGCTCTTTCAGGAGCACGGTTCTTTTGCGCTTTTCCCGATTCAGCCTGATCTGGAGCTGCGTTCGCTTCATCCGTTTCTTGGCCCCGGAGAGGAATTCGTTCAACCTCTGACGCAGGTCACGGTCGCGGAGAAAGATAAAAGCCAGCAACATCAGGATGACGCATAAGAGGAGCCACAGGATCCAGTAAGGAAGTCCCTCCCGGCCGATCGAAGGTGTTGCCTGTAGATCTAAGAAGGTAATCAGGAAGCTATCTCTCCTTGTTCCTGGAAGTCTTCTTTATTTTTTTGGCACTCTTCCATCTTGTCTGAGTAAGCTTGATCTTTTCCCTGTAGCTTACACGAAATGGAAGAGATCCTTATTTTTTAATGAAAAATGCGGGATTTGTCAATCTTTCTTGAAGATCTTGGAGATATTGGTCCGGAGGTCGAACGGGTTCGGGACGACGGGCCGATAGTTCTGGATGGAACGCTCGATGAGAGAGGTCATGGCCGCCAGGTTCTCCCGGAAGACCGGGTCGATGTCCTCCTGGCGGTTGAAGAATCCTCCGCCGAGCTCGTCGATGGGAGGGAGCTCGATCGTATAGGATGGGATGCCGGTCATGGCGAACGTCCAATCCGTCACGTCCCCGTTCGTCAAATAAAGAGACGTGCCGGACTGGCCGTAGTCATAGAGCCGGCCGTTAACGGCCTGGATCTTTGCCGACATCTCGGCCGCGATTTCTTTCATCTGGGCGTCTTTGTCGGAAGGAAGCTTCGTATAACCCCAGGGATAGAGGATGACCTGGGAAAAGCTGTGAAAGGAGATCATCGCCTGAAAATCTTTGCTCAGAAAGAGGTCCCGGACGGCCCGCGTCTCTGGCTCGGAAAAAGCCGCCGTTCCCCGATAGACTTCCGAAGCGGGATTCGGGCTTGAGCCGGCGTTGTCGATTCCCCATTTGTATCCGTAATTCCGGTTGATGTCCACGCCGAAATTACTGTTGCCGTTGTCGCGCCTGTTCTTTCGCCAGTAGCGATAGACGTGGATCGTGTATTCCAGGCCGTCGGGGTTGACGAGAGGGACGATCCAGATCTCGCTCTGGTCCACGAGGCGTTTGATATCAGGGTCTGTGGCATAGTTTTCAGCCAGATATTTTCCGAGGAGGAACGGGACTTCGACTGAGATCCATTCCCGGGCATGATGGCAGCCAAGAAAGAGGACTTCGGTCTCATCTTCCTCGAGAGCGACATTGTCGCTGATCTTCATGGCGTAGATGTTTCTTTTTTCCAGGCTGTCGCCGATATCGAAGACCTTGACGATATTGGGATATTTTTGCTGGAGGACCAGCATATCCGTTTCGAGCTCAAGGTAGGAGTGGTACGCGCCGTTGATCCCTCCCTGGGGAAATAGGACCGGGCTGGAGGGCGGGTATGATCTGGGCGTCTCCGGAATGTAAGCGACATTTTCTTTTTCGAGCTTTTCGAGGTCTGCGGGCCCGGCAAGGACATAAACTTTTCCGTTCCATTCGCCGAGGAGATCAAGGTCGAGCGCGTCAATCTTGTCGGCCAGGGATATGCTCTTGGCGATGCTGATGATGACCGATCTTTCGGGATTCTCGGCCCGCAAGGCGGTCCCGCTGGCCAGAAGTACGGCGATGGCTAAGATAAACCCGGTCTTCGTTTTCAACATCTTACCTTATAATTTTATCATATCTATTATGCAAAATGTCCATTGGGCATCAATCCCCCGCAGCGATGAATCAAGGGGTGAATTTTGGGTCATCTTTCATAGATTTAAGCCCAGGGAAAGGGCAATCCTCTTCACGGTCAAGTCGTTCCCAGAGCCCGATTCCCGGCCGAACATGGCCCCCAGGTCAAGACTCAGGCCTTTCCAATGGCTCCCGGTTCCTAGCGTAAAGCCCAGATAGGCTGAGTTGGGTTCTTTCATGGGCTGCGGATCATAAATGAGGCCAGCCCTGAACGGGATCCAGGCGCGCCCTCCGAAGAGCCTGAGAGCGGCAAGATATTCTGCGGCCGCGCCGATCTTGAATATATCCTTGAAATCCCGGGTCTGTTTCTCGCCGAAATAATCCAGGGAATACTTTGACCAGGCGTAATAGGAGATGTCCGTGGCGAGAGTCAATTCGGGAAGAATGGCGTAGCTCGCGCCCAGCCCGAGAACAAGCGGCTGTTTGGCCGCGTCTTTGGAGGAGGCGGCGATGAGGATGTCGGTATTACCGGCCGGGGCCAGATAGCGCAGAGTGCTGCTATTTTCCGAATTCTTCAAGTGAGGCGTCCGGAAAGCGGCGGCGAGGTGAAACTTGTCTGTAATCTCAAGAAGAAGCCCGCCGTTGACGTAAAAGCCGCTAAAATTCTGCGTTTTCTTGTCCGTGATCGTATAGCCGGGGTAGGCTGACTGTTCTAGAAATTCTCTTTGAAGGCTTCCCGTCGAGTAATTCAGCCCCAGCCCGACACTGAGACGGGAGCCGAAACGGCGAGCGGCGGAGAAATTGACGTTTCTGAGGACGCCGTCCTGGGTAAACTTAAGCATGTAAACAAGCGTCTCGCGATAGTATTCCTCATATTTGGCTTCGGGCCGGTTATAAAGCTCGGTCAGGGAGACGTTCAGGGCGAATGTCCAGCCGCCGAAGCGGACGGACAGCCCGGCGAAGTCCAGACCGAGGAGGCCCTGGGTGATATTTTCGTCGGTTCCCAGGACGCCGGTGTTCATGGGGCCGTATTTGAAAAAGGATGCACTCTGGAAATAGCCGTTGAACGTCAGCGTGAATCTTGGAAGGCCCGGGAGAAGAGCAGGATTGGCCAGGGCCGCTGAGGCGTCCGAAGCCAGGGTGAATGCCGTCTCTCCCCGGCCGAGGGCGGCCGCGGCCGTATAGGGGTGAGTGTTCCAGGTCCTGAACGGCGCTTCGTCCTCATACTGGCCGAGGACGAGCTGGCCGGAGGCAAAAGCGGGGAAAAAGGACACGGCAACCGCCGTCAGGCATAAAGTTGAAAAAAACCATCTCCTTCTCATCAACGATAGATTTTACCCATCTTCCCTGGGATTTGCAAATCCAGGCGTATTATGCTATTAAGTATGGTCTTTTAGAGAAGGCAGCCCATGGCCAACAAGAGACGAATAAAGATCATCGGGACGGGATTCTATGTCCCTGATCAGATCCTGACCAACGCCGACCTGGAGAAGATGGTCGACACGACAGACGAGTGGATCGTCAGCCGGTCCGGCATCCGTGAGCGGCGCATCGCGAGCGCCGAACAGGCGACTTCGGACCTATGCCTCGAGGCCGCCCGGCGGGCTTTGAAAAACTCCCATCTGAGCGTCAAGGACATAGATCTCATCCTCGTCTCGAACAACACGCCCGACACGCTATTCCCGGCGACGGCCTGCTGGGTCCAACAAGGACTTCAGGCCGACCATGTCCCCGCCTTTGACGTCGTCGCCGGTTGCACCGGTTTTCTCTACGGCATGATCGTCGCCGAAAGCCTTATTCTCAACGGCACGGCCCGGCGCATTCTCCTGATCGGCGGCGAGACCTTGTCCAAGATCACGAACTGGAAGGACCGGAATACGTGTGTTCTTTTCGGAGACGGCGCCGGCGCGGCCATCCTTGAGGAAAGCAAAGACGATTCCGGTATGCTTTCTTTTTATTGGAAGGCCGACGGGAGCCTGGCGAACCTCTTATTGATGCCGGCCGGCGGCACGAGAAATCCGGCCTCTTTACAGACCGTCGCGGAAAATCTGCATTATCTTCATATGAAAGGGAATGAAGTCTTCAAGCATGCCGTCAAGCGTATGGGGGAAGCGGCCGAAGAGGCGCTGAAAAGAGCGGGGTTGACAAAAGACGACATCGATATCTTTATCCCCCACCAGGCGAATATCCGTATCATCGATGCTGTCGGCGAACGCTTAAAGGTCCCGAAGGAAAAGGTCTTCGTCAATATCGACCGCTACGGCAACGTGTCCGTAGCCTGTATCCCCATCGCCATCCATGAGCTGCGGCAGCAAAAGAAGATCAAGCCGGGGACGATCATCGTTTTGGATGCTTTCGGCGCCGGCTTCACCTGGGCCTCGGTCGTCTACCGCTGGTAAGGCGCTCGTCGGGAAGGGCTTGCTCCATCGAAGATTCTTAGCCCTTCGAGCTTCACCGATTTTTCGACGGCGAGGGCGTGAGAGGGATGCCCCTGATAGGAGCCGGCCGACCCTCTATTTCTCCGTCGACAATTTCTGGAAGATCTCGTTCAGGGTCTTTTTGTCCATCATGCCGACCTGCGAGTGGCGAATGACGCCCTTCTTGTCGATGACGAATGTCGTCGGGATGGCGTCGATGGGGCCATAGTCTTTGATGGTCTTCTCGGGGGCGAA
>Ga0315279_10006041_pt1 | contig 15421 bp, 9 predicted proteins | sample YL17G06_20_MG_FD_203694 | JGI IMG/M metagenome (GOLD analysis project Ga0315279, IMG submission 203694) | Sediment microbial communities from Yellowstone Lake, YNP, Wyoming, USA - YL17G06_20 | ecosystem: Environmental > Aquatic > Freshwater > Lake > Sediment | place: USA: Wyoming | collected... | reverse complement strand
CGCCCTGGGTATCAGACGCCAACATATGACCAAAGCCCTGAAGGGGCGCAATAGCACACCCAGGGCGTTGCCCTGGGCTACCATATCACAGCCCTTCAGGCTGAAAAGCTCGAGCCGACAGCCTTATCTTCGGGCCATTAGTTAGCGCCCCTGTTTCCCCGGCTTCCGAAATGGCGGTGCTTCAGCGGACGATAGCCACCACTTATCCAATTTGCGAACCGTCACTTGACCATGGGGGTCTATACTTGCGACATTGGTCCCATCTGGCGAGAGGGCGAAGGGGTAATCCTTCAGTAGAGCTCTGACGCTTCGACCCGAGTAGTCCGACACAAACAGCACAGGGGAATCCCCGTAGTTTCCTGTGGGCACCACGCCGACCCAGCCGGGCACTGGCAATCGGAACAGCCATGGGTTGATCGAGGACCACTGATTGGGTGGAGCAAAACCGGGAGCCACCATCTTCCCAAGCGGGACGGCTTGCCACGGAGCGGGCTGCACGAGATGTCCACTGATCTGCAGGGCATTCACGAGCACGTACTTCCCGTCAGCCGTCCACAGAGGTTCCACTCCGGGCGAATGTCCTGCGAAAGTGGCTTGAAACTCCCTGGAACAATCGACCGTCGTGCCCGTTTCCATGGTTAGCAAGGTGGCCGCATAGTGGTCCGCCGGTCCGACCTTGTTGCTGACACAGAACGCACGGCTTGAATCCGATGTCCATGCAACGCCAACATCATACGAGTCTGTCTGCCCGAACGAACGAGCGGTCCCGGCGGCCACACTCACGCAATAGTATTGGCCGCGGACAACTGGTTCCATGACGATAAGGAACTTGCCGCACGGAGACCAATGCCCCGCTCCGATGCTTGACTCCTTCGGACGTTCTGGAAACACAAAGGCATCCGTCTTCTGCTCGGCGCCCAAATCGACACGGACGATTACGCGTCTGCTCGTATCTCCAGTCGTGCGACAGGTGTGGTAGGCGAGTTCGCTGTCGGACAGCCACGCAAAACTCGTGATAGTTCCATCCCGAATATCCGTCTTGCTGCCCGAATCAACTACCACGACAGTCAGTTTCTGTCGTGTCATTACTCCAATTCGCGAGCCACGGGGAGACCAGCGGACTTCTGTGCCGACGTCGATGTAGCCCTTGTACTCCAATCCCAGGGTATCAATGTGGACAGAAGATTCCTTCGTCGGATCGGTTGTGCTGCACCAATGGAGGTTGATTGACCGGGAGAGAATGTCCCCGTCCACAACCTTCTCTTCGATGCGATTCTCCCGAATATGGCAGACGCGCTGTCCGTCAGGAGAGAACGTTAGGCTACCCGCTTCTGTGCCGCGGCCAACGCATCCGGTCAACTGCAGGGCCGCCAGGGCGAAGGCAATCAGATGACCAAGACCTTTCATACTTGCGGATCCTTACTAAAAACAGGGACGCTAACCATTTATTTCCCTAAAAATGGTTAGCGTCCCTATTTTCCCCTTCTCGGCCGGCCCTTGGGGCCCATGAGGGGGGCACGGGGGTCCCGACGTACGTCGGGATAAACTCCATCTGCGGTAAACACCAATCCACGTGTTTGTTGCGGCTGACACCATGGCGATACTGTACGCCTGGCCGGGCGGGGCGGTCAACGGCAAACCGAGCGTTGGCGGGTGAGGCGCACGGGCGACGAGAGAGCGGAGCCTTTGGAGTGCGGCCCCGGCGCGCCGGGGTAAACTCCCTCTGCGGTAATCCTTTTCTGTTTTCCCCGAAATATCCGCCAATCCGCTGCGACAACGCTTTCAGGGCCAGGACAGGCCCGTGAGAGTCGGCATTGGAAGGCCGAGATCGAAGTCCCTTTCAGGCATTCAGCAAGGAGTCGAACGATGATCAGGAAAGTAATCAAGTACGCGGTGGTGCCGGTGGCAGCGATGCTCCTGTTGGGGGGCGTGCTGTTCGGGTCGGATTTTGTCAGCTACCTTTCAAGCTCGGCCCGCAGCATTCGCCAGTCGGTCAAGGAGCAGGTCCCGACCGAGTTCGAGTTGCAGCGGGCGCGCGACCTGCTGGAGCAGATCGTCCCGGAGATGCACGCCAACATCCGGCTGATCGCCCAGGAAGAGGTGGAAGTCGAGAACCTCAAGCGCGATATCGTCCGGTGCAGTCAGGGTTTGGGCGAGGAGAAGGCCCGCATCGAGAAGATCGGCGGGCTGCTTGGCGGCGGTGCGCAGGTCTTCCAGATCAGCGACCGCCAGTACACCCGCGATGCCGTCAAGGCCGACCTGGCCCGGCGGTTCGAGAGCTTCAAAGAGGCCGAGGTGGTCTACCAGGGCAAGCAGCGGCTGCTGGCCTCGCGCGAGCAGTCACTGGCCGCGGCAATGAACGCCCTCCAGAAAGCCCGACACCAAAAGGACTTGCTGGCCGACAGGATCGAGTCCCTGGCCGCACAGCACAGGCTGGTTGTGGCCGCGTCCGTCGGCTCGAAGTTCCAACTCGAAAGCTCCAAGCTCGCCCAGACCGAGAAACTCATCGGCGACATCAAGAAGCGCCTCGACGTGGCTGAGCGAGTGCTGGCCCACGAGGGCAGCTTCGTCCAGCCGGTCGAGGTGGATGTGATCAACGAAAAGGACCTGCTCACGCAGGTTGACGAGTACTTCCATCCCGCCAAACCGGCCCAGACTGTCGCGGACGCGACGGACGCCCCTGCCGCCCACGGCAACAGCGTGGCGGCTGCGGCACCCGCCGCAAGGTCCGGCCTGACTATGCAAGATTCGCACGAGTGACCTGTTACGCATGATTCGATTGGCAGGGCTTCGTGGCCCGAAGCCCATCGTGTCGCATGTAACGGTTCACTGATAAAAGCCTTCGATATCCGCCTCGGCCTCGGCGCTTGGGGGAGGCGCCGAGCCGGGGCAATGGTATACTGAATGGCCAGGGTCTTTTCATGGCTGGGTAGCGTGGCTTGCGGAGTCCCGCGAGGGACGAGGCAACCGCGCAGATCACCGTACGGGTTGGAGTTCAAACGTGCTGATCCTGCGAATCAAACAAGCCGAGTCGGCCTTGGCGGGCGGACGGCTGGATGAAGCCTGCGAGCTTCTGGCCGACGCGGACCTGCGAAGCTGTCGCCAGGCCCAGCAGTTGCTTGACGGCCTGATCGACAGGCTCATCGCCCGCGGCAAGGAACACCTGGCCGCCGGGCGAATGCCGCAGGCCCTGGCGGATTGCCAGAAGGCTGCCGAGTTGGGCGGCAACATTCCGGCGGCCGCGGAGTTGCGGGCACAAATCGCCGAGGCCCTAACCGGCCAGCACAATGCCCGGCGGACGCACGGCGAGACGCTGGCTTCCGCGCGGAAGCACGCGGACGCCGGGCGGCTCAGCCAGGCCGAGCAACTGCTTGCCGACGCCGGCCTGTCGCGTGGGGGCGACGACAGCACCCGCGTCGGCGAGCTGCGCCGTGACGTTGACTGCCGGCGCCAGGCAGCCGACGCGGCCGTGCGGCGGTGCCGGGCCGCGATGGCCCGCGGCGACCTGGTCGCCGCCGTGGATGAACTTCTTGCCGCACGGGCCCAACGGGCAACCAACGACGAGCTGGCCGAGTTGTCCGCCAGGGTCGTCGAGGGCTGCGTCGAGCAGGCCCGCCGCGAACTCAATCGCGGGCGGATAGACCTGGCCGAGACGCTGCTTGCCCGCGCCGAACTGCCGTCCGGACCCCGCCCGGCCGTGGCTGAACTCCAGCGGGCGGTCGTCGAATGCCGCCAGGCCGCCGCCGCCGCCCAGGCCGGGCACATGAGGCAGGTCGGCGAGATGCTCCGCCGGGCGCGCGCCATCCTGCCGGATGCGGCCTGGCTGGGCGATGCCGTCGATGCCGTCGACCGCGCCGCCCACGCGGCCGAGACGCTTCGGTCCGGGCCGCTGGGAATGCTGAGCGGCTCGGTGGTCGTGCCGTCAGGGTCGGCGCCGGTTATGCCGCCCGTCGCGGCTGGAATCGAAAACGGGCACGGACGCCGCAACGCCCCAAAGGCCGAAAAGCCTGACGCCGCGCCGCCGGGACCCGTTTTCGAGGGAAGGTCGAACATGCCCGGGCGATTCGTCATCCAGCTTGACGGGGCCGGCAGCAGCCTGGTCATCAGCGGCGGGCGGGTCACGGTGGGGCCCATCAGTTCCGTGCACCGGCCCGACCTGGGCCTGCTGGCGGATGCGAACCTGCCGGTAGTAAGTCTGGAACGAACGGACGAGGGCGATTATTTTCTGGCCTGCCAGCAGCCGGTCGAGGTGAACGATCGCGCGGTCACGGGCAAGCTGCTGGCCGACGGCGACAAGATCGCCCTCTCGCCGCGTTGCCGGCTCCGGTTCCGGCTGCCGACGCCGGCCAGCACCACGGCCGTGATCGAGCTTTCCACGGCCCGGGTGCCCCAGGCGGACATCCGCCGTGTGATACTGATGGACCGCGAACTGGTCATCGGCCCCGGCCCGGCGGCCCACGTGCGGGCCGATGAACTGCCCGCCCGGGCCGTGCTGCAACCGCTCGACGGAAAACTGCTGTGCAGAACCGACTGCGAACTGACGCGGGAGTCACGGCCGATGGACCCGGCCGAGGGAATACCCTTCGACTGCCCGGTGAGGATCGGGCCGCTTGGAATGGTTGTGAATCGGGCGTGAAAGAAAAAGGAAGAAGAAGATTTCAACGCAGAGATCGCTGAGAACGCAGAGGTAAAGAAGCGAGAAGAATCTTTCCTCCTCTGCGATCTCTGCGTGCTCTGCGATGAAAGTTGTTTTTACGGGATCCCCGGACAATGCAGGCATACCAATACCAGCATGGCGAAAGGCCCCTCGAGGGCTACACGATCCAGCACGCGATTGGGCGCGGCGGGTTCGGCGAGGTCTACTATGCGCTGAGCGACAGCGGGCGGCAGGTGGCCCTCAAGGCCGTGCAGGGCTACGAGCAGATCGAGCTTCGCGGCGTGAGCCAGTGCATGAACCTCAAGAGCCCGCACCTGGTGACCATCTTCGACGTCCGCTACAACGAGCAGGGCAGGCCCTTCGTCATCATGGAATACGTCGCCGGCCCGTCGCTGGCGGACCTTCTGGGCGAGGCGCCCAAGGGCCTGGGCCCGCAGAAGGCGGCGTATTTCCTCCGCGAGATCGCCAAGGGCCTGACGTTCCTGCACGAGTGCGGGATCGTCCATCGCGACCTCAAGCCTGGCAACATCTTCTACGAGGGCGGTTACGTCAAGATCGGCGATTACGGCCTGAGCAAGGCCATGACGCCGAGCTGCCATAGCGGCCAGACCATGACGGTCGGCACGGTGCATTACATGGCCCCGGAGATCGGCGCCGGCTCGTACGACAGGAGCATCGACATATACGCCCTCGGCGTGCTGCTCTACGAGATGCTCCGCGGCAGCCCGCCGTACAGCGGATCGAGCGTCGGCGAGATCCTCATGAAGCACCTGTCCGCCAAGCCGGACCTTACGGGCATCGAGGAGCCGTTCGCCTCGACCATCGCCCGGGCGCTGGAAAAAGACCCCGCCAAGCGGTTCCAGAGCGTCCAGGAGATGGTCGAGGCGGTATTCGGGTCCGGCGAGGTGCGAAACAGCGTGTCGCTCTTCGCGCCCAACAGCCTGACGATGGTGGCAGGCAAGGCGGCCGGGGCAGTCGCGGGCGGGATGCCGCATACGACCTCGCCGATCGCCGCGCCGCCGGTGGTCGAGCCGCCCGTTCTCCTGCCCGCGGCGCCACCGGAAGTGAAGATAACGCTTGCCGAAGCTGCCGGCATCGTGATGGGGCTTCCGAATGCCAAGCACAACACCAAGTTGAATGGGGCCTGGGGCGCCGAGTACCAGACAGACGAGGCCCCCCTCCGGCCCGGGCAGCGGCGCCTGCTGGCGGCCATTACCGTGCTGGTTATGGGCACCGGCGCTGGCGTGCTCTCCAGCGGCGCCGGGTCGCTGGATGCGGCGTACTGGCGGATAGTCCTGGCCGTAATGATGGTGCTTGCGGCCGCGATCGGCACCAGGCTTGCCAGAAAACTCTTCGACCTTCGCAGCGGCCCGACGCTGCCTTGGCGGCTGGGGATCGGCGGAATGGCGAGCATCTTTGCCGCCGTGGCGGGCATTGTCATCACGGTCGCCATGGAGGGGGCCATACACCAAGGCCGGTATGAGGGATACCTGTTGCCCACTCTCGGCGCCATTTGCATCGTGATGTTTCTGCTGAACTGGCGGAAGATGGTCGCCCGCGACCGCGACAAGAGGATCTCGGTCAACTGGGCCTTCGCCGCGGGGGCCATGGGCGCGTGTTTTGCGGCCGCGATGGACGGCTCGATGGCCCTTGCCGCCGGCGTGGCGGCGGGGATCGCACTGGCATCGCAGATCATCAACTCGCTGGCGATCGACGACGGCCCCGAGGCCCTCGCCGGCTCGTCCGCTCCTGCCCCGGCCGATGCAGTGGCGCACCGGCGCACCGCGACCGTCGCCGTCTCGCCGCACAAACGCCTCTACGCGATTCTGCTGTGCCTGGGCCATTTCGTGGGCATCAACGGCCTGCAACGGTTCTACGTCGGCAAGATCGGGACGGGGCTGCTCTGGCTGTTCACGTTCGGGCTTCTCGGCATCGGCCAACTCATCGACTTCATCCGCATCCTGGTCGGCCAGTTCACCGACAAGCAGGGCAGTCCCTTGCTTATGTGGACGAGCCGGCGGGAGCTTCTAGCGGTGGGCGTGGCGGCCCCGGCCGGCGCGGGCAACGGACCCGCCGTCGCGGCCCGGGCCGAGATAAAGGCCCAGCGACTTGGCGGCGGCACGTGGGCCGGCTCGCTGCTGTCCGTCATCGGCGGGGTGATCCTCTTCGCCGGCGTGCTGATCGGCCTGGCCGTGGCCGCCAATCTCCCTGCCATGCTCGCCGCCGGACTGCCCGACACCTCCCTGCCGTGGCGCCTCCAGGGAGAACTCGGCCCCGGCTGGCAGGCCGCGATGGACACCATCGTCATCGCCGTGATGGGCATAGTGATGGTCCTTGCCGCCATGGTGATGATCGTCGCACGCCGCCGCTCGGGCGGTGCGGCCATGTTCCGAGCCGTCGTCGGCATCTTCGGCCTGGCCATGACCGTGGCATCCCTGAGAGGCGCCATGGCGCTGGTCCAGTGGCAGAACGTGGCCGAGCCGGTCAAACGCGGCTACCCGCTGCGGGCCGTCGGGGTCTTCTTCAGCCAGATGCAGGAAGCCCCGGCCATCTTCGCCGCCGTGCTCCTCCTGGCGTCAATGATCGTGCTCTGCTGGCCCGCGGAGAGGCGAAGAACCGTCCTCGACAATGGCCGGGTTTAGCGGCATCTGCTGAGCCCCGTTTACGGGGCTTTGACCCCGCGATAGCGGGAGTTTAGACCAGGCCTTTTAAGCCTGGGTAGACGTGTTGCACTGTTGTTTTTGTTTAGCACGCCTCGGCGTGCTTGCAGCGAAGGCTTTAGCCTGAAGGCTCTCAAGTGCGGGTAAGCCCGCTGAAGCGGGCTAGAGAAGAATGAGAAGAATGAATTTGTAGCTCGCCAGCGACCCAGGCCTGAAAGGCCTGGGCTAAACCACCGCTATCGCGGTGGCGAAGCCCCGTAAACGGGGCTAACGAAGAATACTGACAAGAAACCGTCCTCGGCGTTGGCCGGGGGCAGGGAGTTTGAGAGATGCAGGAGATGCATGCGACGAGCATTGGAATATCGATGGTGGCCTTGCTGGCAGGCCTGGTAGTTCTGGGCCTGCTGATCGCCGGCGTGGTGCTGCTGTTCGTCAAGCTCCGCGCCAAGGCCTGGTGGATCGTCGGGCCGGTGCTTGGGCTGGGGTTGTTGGTGGTGGTGCCGTTGGTTCTCGGGTTGCACTTCCTTCTTGATGTGCCTTACACAACGCCTGCCCGCCATGTCAACACCTACCCGGCAACTCCGGATCGCACCCATACTTTCTCCGTATCCGACGTTGCCGATGGCAACTCCGCCCGGGCCGGGGCTACAGATCAGTCGTATTACAATGAGGACGGATCGGCCCAGCCCCGCGCGTCCGATCAGTCGTATTACAGGGAGGACGGATCGGCCTATGCCGATCCTTCCGGCGCAGACCGCGACCTCGACCTCTCGCCCAGGAGTGGACGGGGAGGTGGGGAACCTACGAGGGTATGGGCGTTAGGGGGGGGAGTTCTGGTCATCCTGCTGGTCGCCGGCGTGGTGCTTCTGTTCGTCAAGCTCCGCGCCAAGGCGTGGTGGATCGTCGGCCCGGTGCTTGGACTGGGGCTGCTGGTGCTGCCGGCGGGGTTGTTAGTGACTACCCGTTCGTCCCAAAAGGCCAGGATGGAGGATGAGGTCAGGAGCAGGGCATATCAGGTGACCTACTCCAGGACGACGGGCGGCACCGGCCGGAGCGACAGCGTCAAGGTCGTGCGGAGCGGCGACGGCATGCCCGCGCGGGCCGGCACGTCGGATGCCACCTCGGCCGAGCGCATCTCGGAGACCTTCTTGGCCGACGTGTACCCCTCGGCCTTGCAGGCGGCGGAGGCACTGGCGGCCCACGTGGCCAGGTCGTTCCATAGCTCGCCGGACCAATCGGCAACCCCGACGCCCCCCGCCGAGCCGCCTTCGCCTGTCGGGTCTGCTGAGGCCGCGGCGCTTCCGGACGTGAAGGTCGTCGGCAACGCCGACGCTACGATCCTCCAGGCCGTGGCCGACGCGCTCCGCAAGGGCGCGCTGGCTCGCCGCGTGGAGATAGCGCCGGGCGGTGCGGCGACACCCCAGGCATCCCGGCCCGCCCCGGCCGCCAACGAAATCATCTGCGCCGTGCGCGTCGACGGCGGCGAGTCCGGCACCGTGCAGATAGTCCTCGAATCCCCCGACAGGCAGATCACCCGCGCGGCCAGGTTCGTTTCCAAGCCATGGGCGGCCAACTTCGCCCAGTACGTCGCCGGTGCCGGCAAGCCTGTGGTGCGGGCCGAGTCTGGCGCGGTTGCGAGCTTCGAGGAGGCCCAGGAAAGGGCCTTCGACGATGCGGTCGGTAAGCTCGTGCCTTACGTCAGTTCCGTTTTGAACCGCACGGACACCTCCGGAGGAGTGCGGCAGAAAGCCGTTGATCATGGGGCCATCCTGGCTGAGCTTCGCAAGGGCAAGATGGTTATCGACCGTTTCAGCCAGCAGTTCGACAGGCCGTACGGCAAGCTCTGGCGAGAGCAGATCCTTATCGATGCCTCGCCGAAGGCCATCAAGCCCATCGCGGCGGCGATTGACAAGAAGATGACCGAAGCGATCAACACTGCCGCCGCCGCCCGCCGCGCCGACCTCCAGACGTGGTGGACGCTGACTGTCTCCCTCGGCGGCCTGGCGGTGCTGATTTTCGCCGTCTACCTCGTTCTCAACGCCGCCACGAAGGGATACTATACGTGGGTGCTACGCCTGCTGGCCATCGGCGCGATAATCGCCGGCCTTGCACTGGCGTGTATTGCCTAGGACTGCCGCGAAGCCGCGGCATGGCCGCGGCGCCCACATTTGTGGAAAGAGCCGCGCGAAGCGATAGCCTTTGGAGTGCGGTGGCAAGTCCCGTAGGGACGACGACACCGCTTTGGCTCGAACACGGACAACATGCGATGCTCGGGCGCGATCCAAAGCGGCGTCGGGCGCTCCTTCGGAGCTTGCCGCCGCACTCCAAAGGGCAAGCCGTTGCCGATGATAACCTGGGCTTACGCGCCAACTCGTGAAGAAGCATAAGGAACAGGGGCGAGACGCCCCTGCGACTCATGGGCAAGATGCCCATGCCACGACGAAACGATGGAAGAACAACTAAGCCAGGCCGAACGATTCCTCCTGGAAGGAATCCGTCGCGGCGACTCCGAGGCGTGGTCCCAACTCGTGGACCGCTACCGGGGCCGCCTGTTTGCATTTGCGCAGAGCAGCCTGCGAAGCTCCGCCGACGCCGAGGACGTCCTCCAGGACGCCTTCATGACCTTCCTCAAGGGCCTGGGCCGGTTCCGCGGCGAGGCCGGGCTGGAAACGTACCTCTTCACCATCCTGAGGCGGCGGATGGTGGACTTCTTTCGCGGCAAGAAACGCCACGTCTGCCTCCTGCACGACGTCGTCCGCCCGGACGACGCGGGCGACAGCGGCGAGGCGATGTCGCAGGTGCCCTCGCAGGACCCATCCGCAAGCTGGTACGCCCGCCGCGACGAGCGCGAGGACATCCGCCGCCACGCCCTGGCCGAGGCCATCGGCGACCTCCTCAACGGGTACAAGAAGTCGCTGAACTTCCGCGACCTCAAGATCGTCGAGATGCTCTTCTACTGCCAGCTTCCCAACAAGGAGGCCGGGCGAATCGCCGGGCTCGACGAAAAGCAGATCGCCCTCATCAAGCACCGCTGCCTGCGAAAAGTCCGCGAGCAGGTGGACCGCGACCTCGCCGGGCGCGGCATGAGCCCGGACGCTCCCGACGCCGACGATGCCGACGACGCCCGCGGCGAGGCCATGCTCACGCGAATCTGGGAAACCCTCCGGCTTAGCTGCCCCAAGCGGAGCACCATCGGCGCCTATCACCTCGGCACGCTCGACGCCGGCTGGCAGGACTACGTGGGCTTCCACCTGGAAAAGCTTGGCTGCGAATACTGCCGGGCCAACCTGGCCGACATTAAGTCCGCCGACCAGGCCCGGGCGAGCGACTCGTTGCGACAGAAGATTCTCCAGTCGACGGTTGGCTTCCTGCGGCAGTCGTACCGAAGATGAAGAAGAAGCAGAAGCGGACCTGCCTGCCGGCAGGTTGCCGCAGTCGCACATGAGCCCCCGGCTCACCCGATGAAGGAAAAAGCCGAGGACGAGGACGAGGGCTGTCGCCTGTAGCCTGAAGCCTGTAGCCTGAAGCCTTCTTTTCAGAGCAGAGGCGCAGAGACTCGGAGGTTTGGAAGAAGCCATTGAATTGAGTTTCTATGCTGTTTCTTCTTTTTGCCCTCCGTGCCTCTGCGCCTCTGCGGTAATCCGCTTCTGCTTCTAATCATCCGAGCCTTTGCCTTTGCCCGACCAGCCCGCAATCCAACCCTCGACTTCGCTCGGGACGGAGTAACGCAATCGTAACAAACCCCTTGCCCCCATCGGCCGTGCAGGCTAGAATCCACGACTCGGCAGGTAATCCCTGCGCACGAGGCTGGGTGGTCCAGCCGCCCTCCGCCGGGGCAAGTATCGGCGGCCGCGACGCCTGCCTCACAGGGAGGCGGGAGTTCGCCGCGGAGCTATAAGGCAGTGGAGCATATTGGAAAACACATGGTTGATCGAAATCTGATGCAGTCGCTGAACATCAGCGACCTGGAAGTGGAGGCCGAGCTGGCCAAGGCGATGGGCGAGGGCTTCAGCAGCGGTGCCCTGGACGAGTTGATTCAGGACAAGGCCCAGCCGACGGTTGGCACGATCCTTGTCGGGCACGTGGTGAGCGTGGTCGGCAACGACGTGATCGTCGAGGTCGGCATGAAGAGCGAAGGCGTCGTGGACATCGCCGAGTTCAACTCGCCGCAGTCGGTAGTGCCGGGCATGGAAGTGGAAGTGTTCCTGGACTCGATGGAGTCGGACACGGGCCTGGTCGAGCTCTCGAAGCGCAAGGCGGACCGCATCCGCGGCTGGGAGCGGATCGTCGCCAACAACAAGGAAGGCGACACGGTCAAGGGCATGGTCACCCGCAAGATCAAGGGCGGGCTGTTGGTGGACATCGGCGTGCCGGCGTTCCTGCCGGCCAGCCAGGTGGACATCCGCCGGCCCGGCGACATCGCGGAGTACCTCGGCAAGGAGATCGAGGCGAAGATCCTCAAGATCGACGACGAGCGCCGGAACATCGTTGTTTCGCGGCGCAAGCTCATCGAGGAGCATCGCAACGCGGCGAAGGACAGGCTGATGTCGGAGATCGAGGTCGGCCAGCTCCGCAAGGGCATGGTAAAGAACATCGCCGATTTCGGCGCGTTCGTGGACCTTGGCGGCATCGACGGCCTGCTGCACATAACGGACATGAGTTGGGGGCGGATCGGGCACCCGTCGGAGCTCGTGAAGATCGACGAGGAGATCGAGGTGGTCGTGCTGAACATCGACCACGACAAGGAGAAGATCGCCCTGGGCCTCAAGCAGAAGTCCGCCAGCCCGTGGCAAGAGGTCGAGAAGAAGTACCCAGTCGGCACCCGGGTCAAGGGCACGGTGGTCAACATCATGTCCTACGGCGCGTTCGTCAAGCTCGAGGAAGGCCTCGAGGGCCTGGTGCACATTTCGGAGATGAGCTGGACTCGCCGCGTCAGCCATCCCAGCGAAATGGTCAGCGTCGGCTCGGAGGTCGAGGTCATCGTGCTGGAGATCGACAAGGACAAGCAGGAGATCTCCCTCGGCATGAAGCAGGCCGAGATGAACCCGTGGACGGTCGTCAAGGAGAAATACCCGCCCGGGACCGTCATCACCGGCACGGTGCGGAACATGACCAACTTCGGCGCGTTCGTCGAGATCGAGGAAGGCATCGACGGCCTGCTGCACGTCTCCGACCTGTCCTGGACGCGGAAGATCGGCCATCCGTCGGAAGTCCTCAAGAAGAGCCAGGAACTCCAGTGCGTGGTCCTGGCCGTCGACGAGGAGAAGATGCGCGTGGCGCTGGGCCTCAAGCAACTCACCGAGGACCCGTGGCTGCGGATGATCCCCGAGCATTACGTGCCCGGCCAGATCGTCAAGGGCAAGGCCACCAAGATCACCAACTTCGGCGTGTTTGTCGAACTCGAGGACGAGCTGGAAGGCCTGCTGCACGTGTCCGAACTGGCCGACCACAAGGTCGAAAACCCGCGCGACGTTGTCAAGGTCGGCGACGAGATCGAGGTCAAGATCCTCCGCGTCGACACCGAGGACCGCAAGATCGGCCTGAGCCTCAAGCGCGCCCAGTGGGCGGCTGAGGAGGGCGGCGAAGGCGCCGGCGGCGAGGTCACCCCGCGCCGGGGCGGCCTGGAAGGCCAGTCCGGCCCGCTCATCGGCACCGACATCATCGACACCGTCAGGAGGGAAGACCAGTAGGAAGTAGGAAGTAGGAAGTAACAACCTGGGCGCGGATGTCCGCGCTTTTGAGGCCTGCTCGCATCAGCGAGCAGGAAATACAAGACAAGGCCCCGTCACCCCACAAGGGCGGCGGGGCCTTCTGCATGCCCGCACATTGTCATCCCCATGAATCCCATGATGCTTCAATAAGGGTTTCTTCATCCCCGGCGCACAAGCCCGAGACCGTCATCACCTGCTTGCTTAAGTGCCCCCCCAAAGATTCCGAAGTCAATCATGTGCCAAATACGTAGAACATTTGGCACCTGCCTGCCGGCAGGCAGGTTTGACATTGAGCATTTGACATTCGCGGCCCGCCTGCCGGTAGGCAAGCCAAAGGCCGCTCGGAGGAAACATGGGCGCCGCCGTTAACACCAGGACAACGCTGGGCTGGTATCTCGACCAGATCAAGTCCACTCCCCTTTTGTCGGCCGAGCAGGAAAAACAACTCGCCCGGCGGATTCGCGAGCACTCCGACGTGATTGCGCGCGAACAGATGGTCCACGCCAATTTGCGCCTCGTGGTGAAGATAGCCAAGGAGTATTCCAACCCCGGCATGACGCTCGGCGACCTCGTGGCGGAAGGAAACCTGGGCCTGCTTCGGGCCGTCGAGGAGTTCGATCCCGACGCCGGCGTGCGGTTCAGCACCTACGCCGCCTGGTGGATCAAGCAGGCCATCAAGCGGGCCATGATAAACGCCGGCCAGCCCATTCATATCCCGGCCTACCTCGTCAAGCTCATCGGCAAGTGGCGAAAGGCCTCGCGCGACCTCGAAGCCGGCCTCGGCAGGCCGCCAACCACGCAGGAGATGGCCAAGTCCTTGAAAATCTCCCGCAAGAAGGCCGAGATAATCCGCCAGGGCCTCCTGGCCGTCAACTCCCCAGGCCAGATGGGCACCGACGAGACGCACGCCCTGGCTGAGATCCTTGCCGACAAGACCGGCGACTCGCCCGACCAGCACCTCATGGACGCCGCCGTCCGCCCGATGGTGACCGAACTGCTGGGAAAAATCGAGCCGCGGGAGCGGCGAATCCTCGAACTCCGCTACGGCCTGGACGGCCACGAGGGGCCGCAACGCACCTTCAAGGAGATCGGCGCGATCGTCGGCCTGACCCGCGAACGGGTCCGCCAACTCGAAAAAAAGGCCCTGTCAGAACTCAACGCCCTCGTCGAGGAAATGTCCTGACAAGGCGGTAGCCGGTAGCCGGTAGCCAGGAAAAGCAAAGGCGGAACCTGGAACCTGGAACCCGGAACCCGGAACTCGGAACATGGAACCTGGAAACCGGAACCTGGAACCTGGAACCCGGAACCCGGAACCCGGAACATGGAACCTGGAACCCGGAACCTGGAACCCGGAACCCGGAACCCGGAACTCGGAACATGGAACCTGGAAACCGGAACCTGGAACCTGGAACCTGGAAACCGGGACCTGGAGAAGCAAAACAGCGGAATCCGGACTCTTCAGGCGGAACCCGGTTTGCTGTTGAGGCCTGCTCGCTTCAGCGAGCATGGGGAACCAGAGAATTCTTTCGCCGCAGGGGCGTTCGCGTTATCCTGTCTCAGCATAGACGCTGTTTATTCGCGCCCTCTGCCTAAAGGATCGGACAACCAACAAATGATCGACCTCGAAAGCTTTCTCCGCGACGTGCCGGACTTCCCCAAGCCGGGCATCCTCTTCAAGGACATCACCCCGCTTCTGGCGAGCCCGGCCGCCTTCAAGGAGGCCTGCGACCGCCTGGCCAAACCGTTCGCCAACAAGGGCGTCACCAAGGTCGTCGGCATCGAGAGCCGCGGCTTCATCTTCGGCGCGCCCGTCGCCCAGCGGCTCGGCGCGGGTTTCGTGCCCATCCGCAAGCCCGGCAAGCTCCCGGCCGAAACCGTCAGCCAGAGCTACCAACTCGAATACGGCAGCGACACCATCGAGATCCACGCCGACGCCATAGGCCCGCGCGAAAAAGTCCTGCTCGTCGACGACCTGCTCGCCACAGGCGGCACCATGGCCGCGGCGGTTGAACTGGTCGCCAAACTCGGCGGCGAGGTCGTCGGCATCGCCTTCGTCATCGAACTGTGCTTCCTGCCCGGCCGGGACAAACTCGCCGGGCAGAACGTGCACGCGCTCATCCAGATAAAGTAATGGATGTGCGTGGTTTAGAACCCATGATCTGCAATTCGCGGCCTCTTACCGGCCCATCCGAGATTTCACGGCCGGTGCTTTCTCGGCGCTTCTTCGGGAAGTGGCGGCAGGTCGTCGGGCATGACCTCGACGACTCGCCCGTCTTGCCACAACAGGATGGGCTGATTGTGCCGCCGCGAGAGCCGGATCGCCAGTTTCGACCAGGACTGTCGAAAATTCCCCCAGTTCCCTCTTGGCGTTTTCGGCCTGAGGGTGTAGAATG
>Ga0315279_10006040_pt1 | contig 15422 bp, 9 predicted proteins | sample YL17G06_20_MG_FD_203694 | JGI IMG/M metagenome (GOLD analysis project Ga0315279, IMG submission 203694) | Sediment microbial communities from Yellowstone Lake, YNP, Wyoming, USA - YL17G06_20 | ecosystem: Environmental > Aquatic > Freshwater > Lake > Sediment | place: USA: Wyoming | collected... | reverse complement strand
ATGCGGCCGACCCACCGCGCGGGCAGGTGGCATGCCAGAAGAGCGACGCCTGCAGCCCGTAGATGGATGGTGCTGCGCGAGGTGGGCGCAGTCGAAGCTGATCATCGGCGCTCCCCTCGTCGAACTGCCTACGGCGAGGCGCGGACCGCTGCCGCCAATAATACTCATAGTCTGTGGTGCCGCAAGCAGGAACTATCGACGATTGCCGGCGTGAACGATTTGTGGGCGGCTTTCGGTCGGCGAGTTCGTCGCCTTCGGCACAAGTTCGAAGTGTCCCAAGAGGAACTGGCTGACCGAGCTGGCCTGCACTGCACGTACTTGGGTGGGATTGAACGAGGCGAGCGGAACCCTGCTCTCATCAACATCGGACCCCTGGCGGTTGCGCTAGGCGTGTCGATCGCCGAACTGTTCTCGACCTTTGCCGAGCCCCCTCGACACCGCAAGCGGGGGCGCTGAACGCCCCTTCGAGTGTTACCCTCGCCGCAGTCGCCAGTGTCGTCAGGCAAGACTGACCGGTTGCCGCCTGTCTCACTGAGCAGCCGTTCGCCTGCACCCGCCGCAGTTCATCGTGTACCCAGGCGGTACCCCGGATTTCGCCGACGGCTGAGAGCGACCTACGACAGGCGGTCAACGCTCGCCGCGCTCGTCGGGTGACCGCCGCAAACGCCGCCGGTGGCACTCCTGGCGGCCGTACGGGGGCTGAGTGTGCGCCATGACCTGCGACCATTCGGGGTACCATGGTCCTGGTCCTACTCGTCGACCTTCAGCTTCTCAGTGAGGCCAAGGTCGCCGAGCACCTGCCGAATATCAGCCGCCAGAGGCGCTGCTGCCCGCGCGTCAACCTCTGCGACGGCATCCAACGTCAGGCGAAGGGACTGCCCACTCCGCAGCTTGGGAATCAGTCTGGCTCCGAGGCGGTTCCAGCTCTCGAATGGGACCTCTCCTGACACGCGGATCGTCCGGACGCCAGCTGCGACAACGGGCTTTGGCGTGTCCACATCAACCGGGGGCGGTTCCGGCTTATCTGGCTTCTTGGTGTCCGGCTCCTGCTGCGCGCCCTTCGCCTTGAGGACCTTGGCCCGCGCTTTCGTTAGGAGGTAGACGTCGCCGTCAAACGCGATCTCGTCCGGTGAAACGGCTTCGCCAAACCACACGCGCTGGTAGCCGCCGGCAGGGTCCGCGCCGGACGCGAGCCCGAAGTCGCCCCGCTGGACGAAACCCGGCACCTTCGCCTTGAGGTAGGCGTCAACGTCCAACACCCGCTCCATCGCCCCGCTCAGGAACGCCTGGCGCAGACTCGCAAGCGGCCAGGCCCCGGACTCCTTGAACGCCGGCGGCCACTTGCGGTCGAGATACCCCGCGCCCGGCGATTCATTCAAAAGGGAATTCGAGCGCAGCGCCGCCACGATTCGCCCCGCGAGCGACTCCGAGGCGCTCGCGTGACCGGCGCCGAGGTCAATAACCTCCACTCCATCGTCCTGTGATCGGTCCGCCAGGATCACGTACCGATACGACGCCCAGACCTCGTCCCGCGCATCGTCCTCGGCGGTGCGGACCTCCGCGGCGACCGCGGCCCGGTCCGACCGCTCGAAATCGCCGCCCAGGGTTCCGTCCGTCAGCTCGCGTTCGACGCGTTTCCACGCGAGCCAGGTCTCCACCTTCTCTTGCAGCTCCCGCCCCGGCTTGCGGACGACCCAGACCAGCGATCCTGGGTAGAGGCGAGGCGACTTGCCCCTCTGTCGGGTCCAATCCGCGACGGTGGCACGCAGCCGGCCGGCCGCGTCCCATTCGTGCCGCGGATGCAGGACCACGATCGTGAGCCTCGTGGAATCCACCACCTCAGCGCCATCGTCGGTCGGCGCCACAACAGGCACCGGCGCCCCTTTCTCGAACTCGCGCTTCACGAGGGCTTCGGCCGACCGCCGAACCTCCTCCTCGTCTAGCGAGGCCTTCCGGTCCTGCACGACCTTGGTGAGGGTCGCCGTGAACCCGAACTTGAACCCGTCGGTGCCCACCTTGCGAAGGTAGTAGCCCCGACGCTGTAGCGCAACGACCGCATTGTCGATGGAGGTGGTATCGAGCTCGGGCTCGCCGAGCGCGAACCGAAGATCAGGCAGGTGCGCGACCTTGTCCGTCATCCCGCCCGACGACTCGAACAGCACCGCGGCTCCGACGCGCCGGTGGATGTCGCGCAGCGGACCCGTCGTGTCAGCATCCAGCGCCCTCGCGTGACTGTTTGCCCCGGCAATGTCGGCCCCGATCGCTGCGCCGAGGCGTGATTCGCCGAGTTGCCCAAGCACAGCCGCGCAGAACTCCTGCACGTCCAGCGGCGCAGACCCGAGGGTGATGAGCGGCTCTCGCCGCGCGCGCTGGTAGCCATCGCGGTAGGCCCAGGAAATCCACTGGGCGAGCATGGCCAGCGTGCCACGCGTCTGCTGGAACTGGGGCAGCGACTGCCACTTCCGCTGGAAGACGGTCAACGTCGCCGGGTGGAAGGGATAGCAGATCTCAAACCTGTCCCGTAGGAAGTCGCGCGCCTTCGCTTCGCTGGCCGCCGAATCCACTGCGATCCATTCTGGCGGCAGCTGATTGCGGCGCTCGAAGCACCAATCGGCGTAGGCCTTGGCGACGCCGCGCCTGACGCTCTCCTTCCCAATGTCCTCAAAGAGCCGCTTCCGGATGACCTCGCTGATCTCGGATTCGTCGTTGGCAATCAGGTCCTTTGCGACCCGCCGCACAACGCGCGTGATCTTGTCCTGCCATTGCTGGTCCCACTGGGTCATCTCGACCGGGCTGCGCGGCAGGCTGATCATAGCGGCTGCCTTGGTCGTGCCAGTGACCGCAACGGTGAGGTTCTGGATGAACGCGTAGAACGGATCGGCCAGGTCTCGGTGGCGATTCAGGCAATTCAGGACTTCGTCGAACAGGAACAGGACACCCGTCCCCGCGGCGTCGATCAGGTTGCCCAGTGCCTCGGTTCCTGGCGGCGTGCTCTTGGCCTGCTTGCCGAGGAGTGCGACGCCGGCGTTCCCGGCCACCTGCCGGGCAATGTCGATCCAAGGATTCTCCCGGCCCTCCTGCGGGTCCCAGGCGTTCCCCACAAACACGGCAGGCTTCGCATCTGGCAACGCCGAAAGCCCGGCGCTCGTGACGAGGCTCACGACATCTGGGTGCTTCGCGATCTTCTTGCCGTGCTTGGTGAGGTGGTACAGCAGCGTCAAGGTATGTGTCTTTCCGCCGCCGAACTGGGTGATGAGCGTCATCACCGGGGCAGAGTTCTGCGTTTCCCCGGAGAGCCGCCTGAGCACCAGCCCAGAGTGCTCGCGGAGTGCCCGCGTGAACGAGGTGCGAGCCAAGAACTTCTCGGGGTCCCGGTAGTCGTCTGGCCCGGCGCCGGCCACCACCCGTTCGAGCGCGATCGCGAACTCGTCAGGATTGAACGACCGGCCCTCGCGGACCTCATTCCGGGGAAGAGCAACGCGATACCATGGTTCCATGATGACCTCTTACTAGGACCGGCACGTTCATGGCATCCCGAACCGCGCGAGCCTCTTCGATGCCTATGCCGATGGACGAGTCCCTCTGCATTGTCGGCCTATCTGGGCACCGCCAGTAGCATCGCGTCCAAGAGCCGTTTCTCCTCGCTGTCCTTCGGGTAGAGGGCGGACAACGCATTGGCCAGACGACGGAACTCGGGTCCCCGGTCCATCTCTGAATGCACGAAGGTCCGGAGGGCGCTCGCCCGTCCGGCAGCCTGCAGGAGCATCGCCGCATGGACCCGATCGAGCGTCGTCGCACTACGGCGAGCTGTCAGATCCTCGTCCCTCACCGACGCCGCTTTCGCGCGGCCGCGTTCACCGCGGCTGCGAACCCGAGGGGCCTGTTCACCCGCATCGAAGACGAAGTCAAACGCAATCTGCGGATCGCGACGCGCGCCGGACTCGATTCGTCCGGCGACAACAGCAGCTCCTTCTTCGCCGAACAGCTGTTCGGCGCGTTCCTGGACCGGCAACAGGCGGACCACGCCCTTCTCAACCTCGATGATGCGGCCTTCCCACTCCGGGAGATGGATGCCCATCGGCTGCGCGAACCGACGAACAACATCGAAGATCAGGGTTAGCCCTTTCTTCTTGCCGCCGCGTCCGCCGGATTCTCCCTCGTCCTCGTCGGTCTCGTCCTCTCGATGAAGCTCACGTTGTTCATCTTCATCGGCTTCAGTGGACTGCAAGGTCCAGAGGAACAGGGCGGTCAGACGCGCGTCTTCTTCGAGTGTCGAAGCAACGCCATCCGCAGGTCGAGCCCTCCCAGTCCCCAACACCTGATTCAAGGCGGCCCGCCCCACGAGTTCCCAGACGTAGGCGAGGAAGCCCCGCTGATGCGGTTTCGTCGCCTCGGGATTTCCACCGAGTGGGATCTCACGGCCCTCGGCATCTTCAACGCGGGAGTAGCGGCTGTAGACCTCCATGGCCGGGCCGATGCAGGCAAAGACAAGGTCGGCGCCACGCACCCCCTCGGCTGACAGGCGTTCCATCCAGTCGCCGATGCGCCCTGGGAGCTCCCGCGCAACATCACTCCAGTCGCCTACGCTTGCTCTTGGCGGACGAGGCCTGCATACGAGATGAACACTGGTTGCCAGCGCTGCTGATTCGCGAGAACGGAGGCGATTCTGCCGTTCTGTAGCGATGGGCCAAGAAGCCGTGATTGACCATCCTCCCTTGACCAACCCAGACAGCAGCGACTCCCATCCCTCGGTCGTCTTATGCGCAAAGACGACGCTTCCGATGCCGTCGTCGGATAGCACCCTGCGGCCCTCGGCAAATGCCCGAGCCATTGCGCCCTCGAAGAACTCGCGGTCTTTTGGATGGCCATTCACGCTCTTCGTTTCATCCTGAACAATCTCTCGTTCCTTGGGACTTAGAGGGTTGTGGGGGTCGAAGGGGTCCCGCAAGTCCGAACCTGGTGGAAGCGCCCGCCTAAGCCAGACAAGGAAGAAGTCCGAGAGGTCGGCATAGGGCACAGCATCGTAATACGGCGGGTCTGTGAACCAGACACTCGCGGAACCGTCAGGCAATGGAGAATCGCACGCGTCAGCAAGTTGGACCTGCGCTGGGGCTCGAACGGCGCGCCTCACAGCGCCAGTAGCTTGCTCAATCTGCCGAAGGATGTTCTGAAAGCTCCCAGTTGCATCGGCCAGAGCCGCACCCTCAGCGAAGTCCCACACGATCGGCAGCGCCTGCCGGTTGAAGACATGTCCAAGTTTCTCGCCGCCCGCGTCCCAACTCACCAGGGAAGCACTCCTGTCTGCCAGCCGAGATACAACAAAGGCAACAAGGCGTCTGTGCGGCGAGTTGTCGGGCTGGCCGGACATCTTGCGGGCGATTGTTGCCAGCAGCAGCAGTTGGCGAGCCGTGAACAGGTCAGCGAATTTCACCATTCCATATTTCTGAACGGAGAATGCGCGGCCCGCCCCCGCTCCACCCCCGGCGGGGGTAGGTTCGTCAGGCACAGCGCTCAAGCCGTTTGGAAGACGCTGCGACAGCAACTTCTGAAGCTGTCGCTGGGCCTTGAGCACCCCTGCGTAGTCCGAGTCGGTGGCCACACGGTAGTGGCGCCCACCTTGTTTCGGGTTCAGTGTCACAACTGCGAGCAGGAGCGCGCCACCGATTCGCTGCCCTCTTGCGTCGAATCGCACGTCGGCTCCCCCATGCTGTTTTGCTACCTGCTCGCGCACGCGGTTAGGCGGCATCACATTGCCGCACGCGGGACAGGTCGCCTTGGCTCGGGTTACGGTGCTGCCCGGAACCGCAACGTCAGATCGCGGGGAGAACACTGCGAATTGAAGAATCGGGACCTCACGCCTCTTGCGCACAATCTCGTAGCGAAGGGCGCGTTTTCGGTGGCTCTTTTTCGAGAGCCAGAAAGAGCGAACCAATGGTATCTCTGCTCCGCATCCGACGGACTCGCAACGGACCGTGCGCGCCCAGAGATACGCAATCGGCTTCCCGCCGTCTGGGTCCTGCGGATACACGTCTCGCAGCGATTCCTCCACCGCGAGCTGAATCTCCTCCCCCGACTGCCGCACCTCAGCCTCAATCCCCGGATCGGACCGAGGGATGTCCTCCAACATAGTCCTCAGGACAAGGCAGGCCACTGGGTTTAGATCAGACGCGAAAGCGTCGCAGCCAATTCGTAGCGCTTCCAAGGGGATCGAACCGCCTCCCGCGAACGGATCCACGACCAACGGCAGTTCATCCCCGTGGGCGGCGCCGATGAGAGTTCGTGCGGTCTGGAGGTAGCTGTCGTCCTCAGCCACGTCCCAGTTCGCCAAATCTCCGATGAACTCCAGGAGAACCGATCTGAGACCCACGTCGGTCCTAACCTTTTGAGCCCATCGTGCAGGTGCGGCCGCAAGGTTGGTGAGGGCCTGACGCGCTTCGTGCTTGAACGCCACGGGGCAGTGCGGCTCGACCGGATCTGGCAGCAGCAGCGCCATGAGCATTCCCCGGCACGCCGCGAGCGGTCTTCGAGCCCACCATTGATGAAGCGACTGTGGGTGTGCATGAACCACAGGCTTTTCTCTGATCGAATGCGCGGAGACCTTGGCGATCGGGAAGTCGACCTCCGCCAGGCGTTTGCACTCACGTGGAATCATCGTGGGCCCTTTCCCTGTGCGCTAGTCCGATCCCGCAACGGTCCGGACAATCTGGGCCACTGAGAGGCTGAAGTGATCGACCTTGCGGATCTCCTGCCAGGCCAGCCGAGCGGGATTGGCCACAGCGTTTAGGACGGGCTCGCTCTGACAGTTCGTGACGACGTAGAGCCAGTAGCAGTCAGGGCGGTCCTCCGCGACCCGTTTCTCATTTGGCGTGAGGCCCACGACGCCTCCACCCCCGGCCAGGCCCTTCACCTCGATCAAGCGCAGCTCCCCGGAGTCGGTGGCTAGGCTCGTGATGTCGTAGCCGAAGTTTTTCTCGTGGACATCCTCGACGACTCGGCCCAGCGCTCGCTCATGAGCCATGGCCACATCCATGGCCCTGGCCTCGGTCTCGGGGTTGGAACGCAGGTTCTGGACGTCCTGGTCATGGCGATCGGGATGCGGCAGGACAAGAACGCTCACCAGGCGCTCGACGCGTTGGAGGGACAGAGTGCGCTGCCGCTGTAGCTGCTCGTATCGCTCTCGGCGTCGGTTCAGCAGTTCCGCGTGGCGGTCCTCAGCCATCTTCAGGAGCCCGGCCGAGCCCTCGACGCCCTTATCCGCCTGGATCGAGTAGCGCCCGATCTTCTCGTCCTCGCGGCTGATCAGTTCCGTCAGGGACAGGTCGATGTGCTTCTGGATCCGTTCAATCTCGGACGCACGGTCCTCCCGGACTTCCTCGATGAACGGACGCAGCGCCTGTTCGTTCAGGAAGGCGGTCGGCTCAGGGGCGACGGCGATCGTCGGCAGGTCTGGCGGCGCAACTGCGGGTTGAAGGTTCCCCACGACGCCCGGTTCTTGCATCGCGCAGGTGCTGTCCGTCTGTTTCACCGCAAAAAGGCGTTCGTGAATGACGTCGCCGAGGCCATCGACGATCGAGGCGCGGTAGAAGTCGATCCGGGCGGGCGTCTCCTGTTCGAGCGAGTAGAAACAGGCGCCGTCCGCGAACGCCTTCTGGGCCTCGCCGTAGGCGTGGCGGCGAAGTGCCTCGAACAGGGGGTGACCCGGCGTGACCCATTCCAGCTTGCCGGCATCCGCCGCGTCCCGATCCGTAGAGAGCCGAGGGTATCGGTTCGCCAATGCGGGGAGACGCCAGTCGGGATCTTGCTCGAACCGGCGCAGCGCCGCAGGGGTGGATCCAGGGTCGAAGGCATGCGGCACCGAAGCCACAGGCCTCATGGGCATCCGGGCGAGACGGGCGGCGTCCGCAACGAATCGCGCAGTGGTTTCCGGCACGAGGCGGCGCTCCTGCGCGCGCGCCCGGCGCTCGACGAGCATGGCCAGGTTGAGCTTCTTGGTCGCGAGACCTTCGAGGGCGTGCTGGCAGATCCCACGGAAGCGGTCTTCTTGCACGTCCCGCAGCAGGACCTCTTCCAGATCCGCGTCGCCCATCAGTCCAGCGTAGTAGTCGCGCAGCACGCGCTCGACATGCGCCGCCGGCAGCATTTCGCCCACGACATTGAACACCGCGTCGTCATCGAGGGCGTCTCGGATTTCCTGGAGCTTCTCCAGCAGTTTCTGGAGGACCCGGCCTTCGATGGTGTTGGTCGCAACGAAGTTGAAGATCAGGCAGTCGTGGGTCTGGCCGTAGCGGTGGATGCGGCCCATCCGCTGTTCGAGCCGGTTGGGATTCCAGGGAATGTCGTAGTTGAAGAGGATGTGGCAAACCTGGAGGTTGATCCCTTCACCTGCGGCCTCGGTGGCGACCAGCACCTGGATGCCCCCCTCCCGAAACTGCTGCTCGGCATACAGCCGGGTGCCGGGATCGTCCCGAGATCCTGGTTTCATGCCGCCGTGGATGAACCCGACCTTGAACCCCCACGCGCGCAGTTTCTCGACCAAGTAGTCGAGTGTGTCCTTGAACTCGGTGAAGAGCAGCAGACGTTGGTCGGGCCGGTCGAAGAAGTGCTCGTCTTCCAGCAGCCGCTTGAGCTTCGTGAGCTTGGCCTCCGCCCCGGTCTCCTCGACCGCCTTGGCTTTGGTCCCCAAAACGTTCAGGTCCGCAATCTCGGCCCGGACGAGTTCCGGGTTCTGGGCAAGCGTGATCGCGTCGAGGATCTGCTCTAAGCGTTCGCGCTCGTCGTCTTCCATCTCTTCGAGTTCTTCCGGCGTGGGCAGATCAGGTGGGCGCAGCAGCGCGAGGTCCTGCGCGCGGTGCAGGCCGTCGGCGAGTCGTTTCGCACGGTTCTCCAGCGAGTGCCGCAGCGCGTGGGTGCTTGACGCCAGCCGGCGCTGATACATCGCCATCAGGAAACCGATCGCTCGGGCCCGCGGGTCGTCACCCAGTTGCGCAGCCCGGTTGGACTGCTTCTTCACGAAGTTCGTTGCCTGGCGATACAGGTCCAGTTCGTCGCCGTCGATGGCGAAATCCACAGTGTGTGGGATGCGCTTAGTGAAGATCTTCTTGGCCGCCCACGTGCCATCCGGCTGGCGCTCCGGGAAATAGAGCATCGCCTCCTTGGTCCGGCGGAGGTAGAACGGCGCGCGCTGCGTCTTCATCGCCTCCTTGATCGAGACGACGTCAGCGTAGGCGTCCTCGTCGAGGAGCTGGAGAAACCGCGTGAAGTTCTCCGGGTCGCCGCGGTGTGGTGTGGCGGTCAGCAGGAGGAGGTGATCGGACGTGTCACGGAGCTGTTCGCCCAACACGTAGCGTTCGGTCTTGCGATCCGTGGTCGCCGACATCCGGTGCGCCTCATCGACGATCGCCAGGTCCCACTGGGTCTGCTTGAGGCCCGCGAGGATGTCCTTCTTCTTGGCGAGATCAAGAGAGGTGATCACGCGGGGGTGCTGTTGCCACTGGTTCACGCCGAACTGGTCGCGGATCGCCTCACCCTTGAGGACATAGAACTGCTCGTCGAACTTCTCCTTCAGCTCGCGCTGCCACTGGAAGGTGAGGTTCGCGGGACAGACGATGATGACGCGGTCGGCTAGGCCCCGGAGCTTCAACTCCTTAATGAGCAGCCCGGCCATGATCGTCTTGCCCGCACCTGCATCGTCCGCCAGCAGGAAACGCACGCGTGCCAGCTTGAGCAGGTAGTCGTAAACGGCTTCGAGCTGGTGTGGGAGCGGGTCAACGCGTGAGATCGAGAGGCTGAAATACGGGTCGAACTCGTAGGCGATGCCGAGGGAGTAGGCCTGGAGGCCGAGACGGAGGAGGGCCCCGTCGCCGGCAAACGAACAGGACCGTTGCAGCACCTTCGCACTGGCGAGATCCTGGGAGGTGAGGGTCACGCGCCGGAAGAGGTCGGTCTTGAGACCGACAACGCCGACCTCCCAGGTGCCGCGGGCAAGCTCGCGGACCGTTTCCACGCGAACCGGCTCGGGAAACAGGGAGCCGGTAAGCACAAGGCCTTCGCGAAGGGTGATGGCATCAGTCATGAGTTATGGGCATCTGGCCGCTTCGTCAGCAAAAAGCCCGGGGGACGCCGGTCGCCCACGCGGTGCCTCCTGGCATCAAACGGATCCGTCCGGGACGGGGCCTATTATGCCCTACCTCCCGCCCGGCAGTCGGCGCTATCGACCAGGATGCCTCAGAGGTGTGACAGACCAGGTCAACCAAGATCCGATTTTCTAGGCACCTCAGTCCAGCCGGCCGCGGAATTCGTGGCCCCCGGGACCAGCGCGAAGTGCCCTAGCGCGAAACCGGGTCGCCGTGCTCGGTGCGGGTCCACAGGCCCTATGCGTTCGCCGCGCTGCGGGTGCCTCAGCGCATGGCGTCCCGGGGGCGTGGTGTGCAAGGCGGCCTCGACCACGCGCGGGATCGCTGCCGTAGCGATCGTCTTGCGGCGGCCCGTGGGCCAGTGCCCGCCGCCGCCGGGGGAGGCTCTTGAGGCTTTTCGTGTTGAGGTCCGCCAGAAGCGTGGGTTGTCATCGGCCCAGGGCGGGCGCCTTCGCGCCAGGTCCAGTTGTACCCGTCTCCCTCGATCGTGCCGGGGCCGCTCGTGATCTCGACCAGGACGAACCCCCTCCTCGTCAGAACGAGCGCATCCATCTCGTTGATGGTCCCGTCGTCCACAATGAACTCGAAATCCGACCACACGCGCATCGGCGCGCGCTCAGGTAGCCGCTAGCGCAGGTAGTCGGGCGCCTTCTTCTCCCATGCGGTGCGGGAGTCGCTGATGATTTGCCAGCAGTGAGAGGACAGCGGCATCGGGAACCAGAGCAAGCACGCTGGCGTCGTTCGATGCTCGAGGCCAACCAGCCCAGCGCCACGGTGCCGACGCGATGGGGGCGTGCGCCGTGCACGAAGGGGGGCAGCACCTGGCGGGGTTGACCGGAGCGGCGCCGCTTGCAATCACGCCGCCTGTGACGCGGAGACCGGTTTGGCTACATCCAGCTGGCGGCTGAGGACAGAGCCAGTTTCGTGCAAGCGTCTCATCAAACCCCGTCCCAGGGTGGCCCGCTTTCGCCCCAATTGGCCGGGTCCTCGCCGGTGGCTGGAGGCGTCTCAGGTATCAGTTCTTTTGCGAGACGACGGCTACTCGCGGCACGTTCTGGTGCTGCCCTGGATGAACGTCGCCTCGCCGAGCCCTCGAAGGCTCGCAAGAGGCTGTTCCCTGAGAGGCTTGAGTTGGCGCTGGACAACGGACGGTGGAGGGAGATGTTCCGACGACAGGATTGCCGAGGATTGCCGCCGGGATTCGCACGGAAGGAGCCATAAGTGACGATGGCGGTAGCACTTCCCAACACATTGAATGCGGCCAGCCACTGAGCTACACTGCAGCCGTCGTTTGGGGTAATGAACTATCGAGTTCGACCGACTACTCGTTGGACGGACGCGACTGAGACAGGGCGATGAAGCCACTATTCACGTTGCATGCTGGTGAGTACTTGGTCGGGGCATTCATCGAGCGGAGCTTCAAGCGCGCCAATGTCTGGGTGCCCATCAGAGACACGGGCATCGATCTGCTCGTCTCGGACGGCCAAAATCGCCTCACCGTGTCTTTGCAGGTCAAGTTCTCGAAGGACTTTCTCGTAACGCACATGCGACCCGAGTTCCAGGAGCAGCTGCGCGCCTGCGGCTGGTGGGCCATCAACCGACAGAAGTTGGCCAAGTCGCCGGCGGATTATTGGGTGTTTGTGCTCCAGGGCTTCGCCAGCCGGAGTACCGACTTCGTTGTCATTCCACGTCGTGAGCTTCTCGATCGCCTGGGCGCCATCCATGGCGCGCGCAAGATCATTCAGACGTACATCTGGGTGACAGGCGCCAAGAGGTGCTGGGAAACGCGGGGGCTGGCCCGCGCGGACCAGTTGCAGATCGCACAGGGGGAGTACAAGCATCCGTCTCGCGACCTGACACGGTGGCTCAACAACTGGGAGCCAATCGCTCGGCTCAACCGATGAACGTAAAGGCAGGGGGCGCATCAAGCGAGAGCGCCGTCCAACAACCAGATGGAGCGGACGGCGCATGACGAAGTTGAGCGCCGCCGCTCATCTGGGCCGTTAGGCCGCGAGGGCTGAATGAACGACGACAACTACATCGACATCCCGGTGCGAAGTCGAGACCGCCACGTTTATCGAGTCGTTTCCGTGCTGCGACTTCTCGAACTGTTCCGAGCACGAAAGAACGTTCTGGTTCAACCTGGCAAATGGGAGGACCCGTTCGAGAACTTCATTGTGCGCAGGCAAAGAATATACGGCCAGTGCTGGACACGTCAGACCTACTCTGATGCAGTGTGGCGCATCTACTCCCACAACGCTAGCGGCGTCCGAATACGTTCGACTCCTCGTCAGCTCGCTGAAGGCCTCAGCTTAGCAGTGGGCCGGCGGGCACGCGCCGGAGCATTCATCGGAACTGTTCGATATCTCAACCGCGCACGGCTGTTGGCATTCGCGGCGAGCGTCGGTCGAGACGCCGCGGTCCGCCCGTACGTCGTTGCGAGGACGCTCCTCGTCAAGCGTCCAGCGTTCAGGCACGAACGCGAGGTCCGTCTGCTATTCTTACCACCTGATGGCGTTCGCGCAACGGACGGCCTCTTCGCCTATGACGTCGACCCTCATACGATGATCGACCAAATCATGATCGACCCGCGCATGCCGGAGGCAAGGGCGAGCCGACTGCGATCACGGATCATTCGGGAGACCGGGTTTGCGGGCCCCATCAAGCGATCGCTGCTCTACGCGCCCCCACCAGAAGTCCTCATCCCGTTCAACTTGGTCCACTGTAGTCGAGGCTGAAGATGAATCGGCGAGTGCAGGATGAGCGCGCCGAAGCCCTGAAGTTCCTGATCCACTTCGTCGGCGACATCCGGCGACCAAGCCACGTTCCCATCAGCCCTGAAGGATCTCGTCTGCGCGTATACTGCGCCCGGTTCTCGCGGTTGGCTTCTGCCGAGGTTCCGCTTGGCCATCGCAGGAAAAGCCCTGGACGAACGGTCGCGGCTGTGGACGCTGCGCCGCGCTGGCGCGGAGGTGTGCTGCGAGGCCCCGCTACTGCGCGGCGGAGTCGAGGGCCGAATCGTGTGGAACGGAAGCGAACTGTACGCGTTCGTGTTCCCGGACGACCGCGAGCTGTGGGCGTGGGCCAACGAGAAGCGGGTCGAGGGCAGCGGCTTTCGGCCTGAATCTACGCGGGTTTTCGCGGAGGCCGGAGAGACAACCTTGCTCACGGCGCGGGGGCATGCCGCTCTGGCCAGCTGGACGTCGGAACTTCGCTCGTAACTCGAACCGCCGTTTGGTCAAGCGAAGGCTCGATGGATCAGTTACAATCATGCACGGTCTTCCGCCCCTACGATATGTCCACAAGGCGTCCTGACAGGAGCAACGGCAGCTAGCCGCCTTCATGTCAAAGCGTCACAAGAATCGGGGACCTTCCAGAACTCCAGGATCGTCTTTTCCCAAAGGTCAGGCCATGCCCGTACCGCAACCTCCCGCTGTACCGCCTGCTCCACCGGTTGACAAGGCTGCACTTGATACGCTCCTAGGGAGGCTCGAACAGGAGCGAGGGCGTCCGACGATTGTCTACTGGACCAGCCAACTTGCGCGGATCTCGCTCGGGGTCGAACTCAGCCTCTTTGATCAGCTTCGCAGCCTCGGACGAAAGCCGGCGATTGATGTCGTTCTGTTCACCAGTGGTGGCGACACCGAAGCGCCGTGGAGGATCGTCAGTCTGATCAGGGAGTTCTGCGACAAGTGGTCAGTGCTCGTGCCTCACAGGGCGCTGAGCGCTGGCACCCTGATCGCTCTTGGCGCGGACGAAATCGTGATGACGCCGCTGAGCGCCCTGGGGCCCATCGACCCAAGTCGAGGACATCCCTTACTGCCGCGGCGGGAGGGCGCACAGGAGCCGGAACCCATTTCGGTACAAGACATGCGGCATGCGATGCAGTTTATCCGCGAGGGGGCGCCCGCCGGTGTGGTCTACACTCCCGAAGCGATGGCTCGGATCTTCAGTGCGTTGTTCGACAAGATTCATCCTCTCGCCATCGGCGCGATTGAACAAAGCTACGCCCTCGCAAAACTCATCGGGAAGCGCTGTCTGGAGACCCACATGAAGTCGATCGAGGATCCTGCCCAGATCCAGAAGATCGTTGACCGGCTCTGCGACGACTACAAGTCTCACTCGTATCAGATTAGCCGGCGCGAGGCGAAAGAAATCGGTCTGAAAGTAGTCGATGCGTCAACCGAAGTTGAAGAGGCGTTGCATGACCTCGTGAAGTTCTACGTCGCGCGACCCGTTGGCCCGTTTTCGGGTGGACCGATACGGTCAGGCCAGGAGGTGAAGCTGCAGATAGCGTGGATGGACTCGCTTCGGCTGAAGTTCCGGGCAGAACAGAGTGCTGTCGTTGGACCGAAGATGGAGATTCAGCCCAGGGGTGATCAGTGGGTGGCCTATTGAACTAGGCTGCGCTGCGCTTCGCCTCGTCCTCACCGGCCCGCTGGATGCGCTCCGCCGGAGTTTCGAGTAGGGCAGTACGCTCTCTGTAAATCTCGAAGTACGGGACGGAGCGACCGCTGGAAAGGTAGCTGCTGGTGGCGCGGGGTCCAACGACGACCAGTCCGCCCTGGGCCTGCGCTTCTGTGAGCGTCTTCGCCAGCATCTCCTCAAACCTCCATTCCGGGGAACGAACCAATCGGAACGAATCGGAAGATACCACGCAACCCCTCCTGCTGTCACCTCCTGCAAAGTTCAGACCGTTTTCCCCCGTTTCAGCCCCATCGAGACGCTCAAACCACTCGCGGACTGGATTCCTCGCCGTGTCCCGACTTCTTCTCGAGCAGCCGCCCGGGTTTCGCCCCGATTCACGGCCGCGGCGGACCGCCGGGCCGGGCATCGCCGGCGCGACGTCCGCCCGCCCGTAGCGGCTCACCGTGGCTGCTTCCCGCATGGAAGTCGGTCACCAAACGGTCACCACCCCACCCGATCCACGCACACCTCAGCCGACGCTGATTCATCGGTTTTCCTGGGTTTCCGTTCGGGTGGGTCTTCCTGGGTAGGCCCAGATCCGCTGTCGGGATAAATCGGGGTTAAAGAAAAGAAGAAGAGGAGAGACGTCCGAAGGTCGGTCGAGGACGGGGACCAGGGATCGGGGATCAGGGATCAGGCGGCCCAAGGCCCAAGGCCCAAGGACCAGACCCTACGGTGCGCCGGTCCCGGTGGCTTCGCCGGTCTGTCGCTGAGCGCCCGAGGCGCGCCCGCCCTTCCTGCGCGCACCGACGAGCGCCGCCAGGTCGCGCCCGAACGGCGTGTCGGCGCGGGCGTCGCACGCGGTCAGCAGGCGCTGTTCGA
>Ga0315279_10006039_pt1 | contig 15424 bp, 15 predicted proteins | sample YL17G06_20_MG_FD_203694 | JGI IMG/M metagenome (GOLD analysis project Ga0315279, IMG submission 203694) | Sediment microbial communities from Yellowstone Lake, YNP, Wyoming, USA - YL17G06_20 | ecosystem: Environmental > Aquatic > Freshwater > Lake > Sediment | place: USA: Wyoming | collected... | reverse complement strand
CCCAAGTGGCGGGAGTCCCCGACTTGTCGGGGCAATTCCAGCCCCGAGTGGGGACAGCCGAACAAGTTCGGCACTCCTGTGGGGCACTGTCCCTGCGATTTTGAGTTTTCCTACAGAATCACAAGGGTGCAGACTACGGAAACCGACTTTTCAGACAACCTCTCAGAATGAGGCGATGGCCGTTGCCAGGTCGGCGTGGATTTCAAAGAACTCTTTCAAGCCCGCCTTTTCCAGCGTTCGATCCACTTTGGGCTGAGGGTTGAGCAACTTGAGGTGTTGCTGCGGGCCGGCGACCAGCCCACGTCCTACAGCGTGAATGGCCGACCAGCCTTGCTCCAAATCCGGCGGTTGCTCGCCGTGCAGCAACAAAGCGATACTATGAATGGCTACCAGACCTGAACTGCTGACGAAAGAGGCGCCGCTCAAGTCAAGCAAGATCTGATGCATCCCCATGTTGTAGAGTTCTCTGGCCTTGGCGATTAATTCCTGATAGTTGGAGGCATCCAGGTCTCCCTGGACGCTCAGGACGGCTACCGGCACTCGGCCCTGAGTTTGATTAACACTGATGTTCATTTGTTTCCTTCTCTCTTTACTTTCTTCCGCAGGGCCAGCTCATTGCCACCCTCGGAAGTTGTGCGATAAGCCATGCTGTCCGTGAACTGCCGGGTCAGGTGAATCCCCAGCCCGCCGAGACGCCGCCTTTCCAGCGGCAGGGTCAAATCAGGCGGCGGCGCCCGCGTAGGGTCAAAGAGCGGAGCCTGATCGCGCAGGCGAACTACCAGCACATACCCTTCTCGGGTCACCTCGATCTCAATATGGCCCGTCCGGCCCCGATAGCCGTGGACGATGATGTTGGTCGCCGACTCGTCTACCGCCTGGATCATATCGTCAATCGCGTCCCGATCAGCCTTGAGAGCCATTGCCATTTCCTCGACAAAGCGACGAATGACAGCAAGATTCGGCAATTCAGCCAAGACTCGAAGAGTAGATTCCATATTTTGTGTTCAGGTCTCCCTTGATGTCAAGAATGGCCCCCAGCGCCCGGCCCTGCTGATGCGAAACTATGATTTCCATTTCACCTCTTCTGACGAATTGAATCGAAAGACCGTGGGGCAAGCCTGGGTCTGGTCACTTGGCTTGTATGCACACCAGCATCATATCGTCCCTCTGCGCCACAGCGCCGGTGTGCGCGGTCACCCGTTCCAGCACTCGCTCACACACAACCTGCGCCGGCTGATGACGGTGCGCGCTCACTGCCGCTTTCAAGCGTTCCTCTTCAAACATTTCGGCTTGCGCGTCCATCGCTTCGGTCACGCCATCGGTGTAGAGCAGCAAGGTGCTACCCGGAGCTAATGTCACAGTCTGCTCGACGAGAGGCGGGTCGCTAAAAAGGCCCAAGAGTTGACTGCCGTCGAGGCTTGGCTCGATCAATACCCCGTCCGCAGTATAGAGGACCGGCGATTCGTGTCCGGCGCGGACATAGGTCAAGTCACCCGTGGCGTAGTTGAGCACGCCATACCACACCGTGACAAACATGCCCTCACCGTTCAAGTTGAGCAGCTGGCGGTTCACACCACGCAACACCTCGCGCGGCGAACAGTCCCGGCAGGCCTCGGCCCGCAGCAAAGTGACCGTCAAGGCCATAAAGAGGGCGGCCGGCACGCCGTGACCGGACACATCACCCACAGCGATGCCCAGCATGTTGTCGTCGAGAGGAATGAAATCGTAAAAGTCGCCCCCGACCGCCGTCATCGGTACGATGAGCGCGCCAAAATCAAAGCCCGCTAATTCCGGCAGCCTGCGCGGCAAGATGCTCATCTGAATGTTATGCGCCACCTGGAGCTCACGCTCCATCTTTTCCTTTTCGACGATCTGCGCTTGCGCCGCTTTCAATTCCTCGTATGCCTGCATCAGTTGGCGATTCTTTTCCTGCAGATCGCGGAGCACCTCGTTGTGCGAGGCGTCCAAGCGCTCGTTCAGCACTCGCACCATCTCGTAGGCTAACATAGGCTGCCGGCGCAGCAGCGCCTCGAAATCGCCGCGCGTCATCTCCAGCAACCGGGCGTGGCCTGGCGCGCGCGCACTCGCCGTGCGTAGCCCGTCAAGATTCATAAAGCTCATCTCGCCGATGAATTCACCCGGCCCCCGGACGCCGACCAAACGCTCGTCTGCCGTCCCCAACGACTTGATCACTTGAAGCTGGCCGGCCAGTATGACGTAACAGTGATCGCCGCAATCGCCCTCGTGAAAGAGGATCGTGTCCGGCGCGATCTCTATGGCGCGCAATGTGGCGGCGAGGTGATCGAGCTCGCCCTGCGGCAGCGAAGCAAACAGCGGTACCTGCGAAAGCACGAGTTGGGTTTCGTTCACATACTCTCCTTTTGTCGCAGGCCCGGCGTCGCCTGGCCCGCGCACAATAATGACCACTCCATTTTTCAGGCCCCTTGTCCTTGCGGCTTCCTCAACTCGCCAGCCAACAAAAAACGCCCCCGGCTGAATATCTTGCCCGCGGCATTTCCAAAGTTACTTGCGAGGAGGGAGTGGTCTTCCGTACTTTTCAAAAGATAGATGACCTATGTCCTGGGAAAAAGGCGTCGAACGCGGGGGAGGTGAGGCTGTCACGTTCGATACTTTCCTTGACTGACTTGCGCTACACTTGACGTGTAGCAAGTATAACATCAACTGTGGTGACAAAACAAGCGTAGTTGTCTAACAATCCTATAACAAATTCATCTCACAGGTACCCTCAGAGCGCCAATTCCAGGCAACGCCGTTTTTGCGTCGGAATTTGGTCAGAATGATGCAGGTTTGACGGCCTCACTTGTGACAAATGCCGCGGATTTTTCCGAGAGCGAGCGCGGACAATCTCGGAGATCCTGGCTTGAATCAGGCAACACGATTGGCAGGTACACGACGCGGGGCGCGATGAACATTCCCCACAGCTCGCGGCCTCGCACGACGTCGTTGGCGCTCATGTAAAGAAAAGTCACATTGTCTGTCGTAAAGCTGGTCGGGTTGGACGAGGCCGCGCCTGCCGCAATGTCCGTGAACTGCACCGTCCCCGCTTCCGTGCCGTCGCTCTGCCACAGTTCGATGCCTGTCGCGTCATCATTCGCCGTAAACACGGCCAGGCCGAAGTTGAGTTGCCAGGGCTGGTGGCAAGACCGAAGCCAGGAGAGTGAACCTTGCGAGGGTTCGGGCGACCGAAGGTTGCACACCCGCGATATTGGAGCCCTTATTCGATATTGGCATTTTTCAACTCCCCACAATTCCTTGCAAGAGGCTCGGCCTCCGTCGGGTGATCGCCATTGGCATCCCGTGCCTGGGATGCAGAGTGACCGTCGGCCAGATCTCAAGGGAATAACCTGGCGCGAGCGTCAGACGAAATTGTTGAGCTATTGCCGCCAACAACAACACGGCTTCCATCATCGCAAGCGACGAACCGATGCAGACTCTGGGGCCGCCGCCGAAAGGGAAAAAGGCGAATCTGGGCAATCGCCGGACGAACTCGTCAGTCCAGCGCTCGGGGATGAACTCGGCCGGGCGGTCAAAGAAGCGCGCGTCACGGTGCATCACCCACTGGCTCATCGCAATCGAAGTGCCGGAGCGCACCGGATACCCGCCGATCTCGCAATCGCGCACTGCCACGCGCGCAAAAGCCCAGACGGGCGGGTAGAGCCGCATAGATTCTTTTACCACTTGCTCGGCGTAGACCAAGTTCGGCAGGTCGGCCACGGTCGGAAGCCGCCCATTCAGCACGGCTTCCAGTTCCGCCACTAATTTGTTCTCTACGTCTGGATTCTGCGAGAGCAGATACCATGTCCACGCCAGGGCCACAGCGGTCGTCTCGTGGCCGGCCAAAAACAGCGTCATCACCTCATCGCGCAATTGCCGATCGGTCATTTGGCGGCCATCCTCGTCCTGAGCGCGGAGCAGCGCGGCAAGCAAGTCGTCTCGTTCTGCTCGGTCGGCACGCCGTGCGCGGATGATGCGGTAGATGATGGCTTCCAATTGTCGTATCGCTGCTCTAAGCCGAAGATTGCCTGGTGTGGGAAGCCAATCGGGTATCAGGAGCGCCGCGTCCACCTGGTTCCTGAATTGCTCTAGGAAGACGCGCAGCGCGATGCTCACCTCGTCGGCCTCAGCTCCGACCTGAACGCCAAAGAGTGTCTGGGCGACAATCTGAAATGTGAGGCGCGCCATCTCCTGATGCGCATCGCGCGTTTCACCCGGGCGCCATGCTGCCAACATCTGCTGTGCACTTGCGACAATTGCTTCGCCGTAGACGGCAATTCGCTCGCGGTGGAAAGCGGGCTGCATCAGCCGCCGCTGACGCCGCCACGACTCGCCCTCGCTGGTGAGTAATCCTTCGCCGAGCAGGACGCGGCCTGCCTGCAGCGTCCGCCCCTTGATAAAGTTGTGATGGTCAGTCACCAACACCGACTCGATCAGATCGGGGTGATTCAGCAGGTACACGTTCACGTGCGCGATACGGTAGCGGACCAGGTCGCCACGCTCCGCGTCGCGGGCGCACCGCGTGAAAAAGCCCAGCGGGTCCCGCCTGAACTCGGTCAGGTTGCCCAGCGCCAGATTTCCGGCTGGGCCAGGCGGAACCCGCTTGTCCGTTGGAATCCGAATTGCGTTCGTGTCTGCGCTCATGCGGTTTGTGTCAGCCCGTCACTTGAGCCGGTTCGCTTTCAGGCATCCAACGTTGGATCAGGGTTGGAGCAGACTCTAAAACGTCAAAGCGGACCGGGTAGCGTTCCTCGCCCCAGTATGGACGCGGCGGAGCAAGGCGTGTGATCTGAAAGCCCATGTGCCGGTACAGCCGGATGCTGGCCGATGTGGCAAATGCCGCACACACGTGTACGAATCCGTGCGCTCGCACCTGCGTCCAGCAGAAAGCCATCAGCCCAGCCAGGATGCGATGCTGCGCCTCACTAAACTCGCGTGCGACGATGACGCGGCCCATGTCCGCGACGTGGCCCCGCGGCTCGATCTCCACATCAAACGCGGCTTCGGTGGGCAGCCTGCTCCTCGGCTCCGGGAACACGAGCCGTGCGGTTGTCGCCAGCCTGTCACCATGCCAGCCGACAACGTGCACCGCGTGGTCGTCGTATTCGTCTCGCTCCAGGCCGTCGGGCAATTCCTCTGGTTGAGCATAGCCTCGCTCGATGGAAACCTTGTATCGCAGGCGAAACGTTGCCTCTCGCTCTTGTGCCGATTGAGCCACGCCGAAGCGAATAGGCGCGGCGATAACAAGACCCTGCGCCGCTATGGCATCTATCGTTTCCGCTGTTGCCGCTGGCCCGCTATTCGCGTTCATGGAAGCGATCCTCCTTGCGGGCTCACGGGCCGTTGCGGATGATGATGGGCATGAACGACTGCACGCCCGGCAGCCCGGTCACAACGGCGTTGCCGGATAGGATGGTCAACGATTGAGGTATGACGGCATTAGTGCGCGTGCCTTCGCCTGTGCTAAAGGTGCGCTCCATCAATCCGACACGCCCGATCTGGTAGGTTTGCCCGTCCAGGTCAAAAGCGTTGACGCCCGTCTGGGTGAGTTCGCCGAAATTCGTCCCAACTCCCAGGTTGGGAGCCTGGACGTTAAGGATATTCTGCGAACGCACGGTGGCTGTGACAATCGGTTGGCCGATAGCGAACGAGGCAGGGTCGCTATAGTGCGCGCCGCCTGATGGGTTATAGTAGTACACTGTCGTCCCGACCGAGTCAATCACAAAGACACTAGTCGTTAGGGTCGCCGAGCCGACCACGGCGACGTTGGCGATCACATAGTGCGAGGTGAGCGTGGCGGTAGCATAGTAGGTAAAGCGCGCAGTCGCCTCGGTCGTTGTCAATATATCTGAAAACAACAGCGTTGATGTCAATCCGCTGATGTGAGTCAAATAGCCATAGCTGACAAAGTTGCCTCCATTCTGATCAACCCGCCCAACGTACTCGACGGCGTTCTGTCCCGCCAGCGCCGAGCCGACCTCAATGGGGGACGCGGCAGAAGGCTGATTGCGGTCGGCGTAAAATGCGGCTGCCATAAGCAAAGGCGCTGCCAACACAATGAGGAACATATAGCGTTTCATGTTAATCTCCTTTTTCCTTGACTAACTTGCCCAATTCACTATCGCTTGATCCGAATCTTGACCCCATCATTCATTCGATGCTTTCGTTCAGACTGGGTTTATATTCATCGCATCATCCTTTCTGTTACGTCGTTCGATAGGTGTATCGTCCATCGCTTACGACCCAGGAATCGAAGCAGGTCCTGGCTTTGGGTTTGTCGGCAGAATCATCGTTGGACGCGGCGTTTGAGTGAAATCGAAATCTTGAGTCAGGTCGCCGAGTTGCGACGCGTTTTCGCGCACGCTGGGGCGCGGATCCGGTCGTCCGTCGGTCGCTGGATCAATGCGCTGCCCGTTCAGGAAAACGTCTTCGATGAATTTCAGGTAGGCGTCGAACGAAAGTGTCTGATGGTCAATGTAGCCCTTCTTTGCGTACGGGCTGATGACCAGACCTGGGACGCGCAAGCCATAACCGTTCTCGTCCACTTTGGGCGGTGCGACGTGATCGTAGAATCCTCCCCAGTCATCCCAGGAAAGGAAAATCGCGGTACTGTTCCATTCGGGACCTTGCATCGCCGCGTTGATCAGCGATGTGACGTAAGCCTGGCCGTCGCTGACTTTGGCCGGCGGATGCTCACTCACCTTATTTTCGGGCACAATCCACGAGACCGCAGGCAGTGTTCCGCTCTTGGCCGCCGCCAAGAACTTGTCAATGGTCTGAATGTTCGCCAGTTGACCATCTTGCTTGACGGTATCAAAAGCTGGCAGTGGGTTCCAGATGCCGGGGACATCCCGGCTTTGCGCTTTGGGTTGGCAAAGCATCGCGTCGTCTGCACAGTCCGGCTCACTGCCTTCGCTGAGGTAATAGGCCCACGAGACGTTGGCCTTGTGCAGGAGATAGGTCAGATCCGTCCAGGCATAATCGGTTTTTTTGGCATTCGCAGCCCTTAGTCCGCCTTTAGGACCATCCAAGGCATTCTTACAACTCGCAGGATCGCCGGGCTTGGTGCACTCGGCGGACCAGGCCGACACCATAAAGAGGTGCGACGGCAGACTCCACGATGCGTTCGGCTCGAACATCTTGTCCTGCAAGACGAAATTCTGCGCGTACGCCCAGTAGTTCGGAATCTCGCGCGCATCGTGCCAGCCCATCACATCGGGCGTTTGACCAGCGACGCAACCGGGGGTATCCGGGTTCTTGCTCTTGCAGGCTTTCGCGCCCTGGCGGAACGCCGCGATAAAGCCGTCCATTTTCCCACCAGCGATATCGGTGGTCGCAGAGGCAGCCGCGTGGGGACCTCCCGCGTTGATGTCTTGCGCATCATGGTATGGCTTGACACATTGCTTCGTGGCGGGATCGTTGACGCAGACGGTCGGTACGCCGTTCTGCATCGGAATTCCGTCCGCGCCGGGGTACGTGCCAAAGTACGTATCGAACGAGCGATTCTCTTGCATGATGACGATGATGTGCTTGATCTTGTCGCGCACGAGAGTTGGTTGATTCGAGGCCGCCGGCATGGACGTGGGCGCGGGCGCGCTAGTCGCCGTCGGTTGCGGTGCGCTTGCCGCAGGTTGCGTACTGGTTGGCGATGGCGCGGGCGCGCTGGTCGCCGCCAATCGCGGTGCGCTTGCTGCGATTTTCGCTCTTTTCGGTGCGGATGGTGCGGACGCGGGCGTCGAGCACGCAACGAGCAAGCCGAGCGCAATAACTGAGATGGTCAATCGAAACAGCGTTTTCATGGGAACCTCCTTTTCCAACTCGTCTTCCATTAGGAAGATATGGCACACATGCTCAGATAGCAACGCTAGGACACATGATGATGGGACTCAGGTCTGAAACTGGATTGTGCTCTACGTCTGCGCTGCGCGATCACTGCAGCGCCTCAAGCAGAATAGGCTTGGCGCCGATCGTGACTGGCGCACCTCCTGCAATCTTGACGGTGTTGCCCGCAAGATCGCGATAATCAGCGTAGGCGGCGCTGGGCGCGTACGACCTCGAACCTTGCGTATTCCAGACAGCCAGCGCGCAAGAGCCGCCGGGCCGCGTGAGCAAGCAGGTCCACGTTCCATCCAAAGCCGATGAGCACGGCTGGCTGATTGTCGTGCCCACCAGCCAGCCATAGATCTGATTGAATGCGATTCCCGCTTGAGTGGGCGTGCCCGAAGGATCCTCGATAGTTCCCCAGTGAAATGTCTTGGGGTCGCCCCAGGTGAACCACGCGACCATTTGCAAATTATCGGTCGAACGAAGACCCGCCTGAAGCAGATACCAGCGCGCCAGCCACGCTGACTGCGTATCCGGATCCGTCACGTTGCCATTGCCCCAGCTTCCCTCCGTGTCGAACATCGGCTTGCCTGCCAGCCCATGCTGATCGAACACTTGCCGCATCACGTTCGCCTTGGTAACGATCGATCCATAGCAGGTGGTGAACTTGGCACAGCCCGAGGTCGAACCCTCCTCCGGCATCGGAAACGGCCTCACGCTCTTCTCGGCGATGTAGCCATGGAACGCGCCGCCATCGGCGTATCGCGCGCCGCCCGCATCAAGATAGCCAGCCATCCAAGTGGAACCACTGGCTTTGACCAAGTCGCCTACAGGACCCGCGACCGAAGGCGTCAACAGCATCGAGTGCGGGTCGGCGTGGACGATGGGATAAGCTGCTTTCGCCAGATTCAGCATATCGGTCTGCGTGCCGGTCCAGAAGAGATCAATGTTCATTTCGTTCCACAGTTCGTAATAGCGAACATGTGGTTGGATGACGCCGTTGTAATGATTCATCACCGCCGTGATGAAATTGCTCCAGTCTGAAATGTTGGCGGGACCGGACGTACAACGCGCCACGCCTTTGACTGTTGCACACGAACGCGGATTGGCGGCAGCCCACGACGGCGTGGCACCGAGCGTGATTGCCAGGTTCACAGTATGGGTCGCATCGCCAAGCCCATGCGCGCTTGCCTCGCTAACGTATTCATCAAAGAGAGCAAAATCGTAGATGCCCTTGGATTTTTCGATCCATGCCCAAGCGCCGATCTCCGGATGCGCCAGCGTACCAAACGTCAGCTTGGGATAATCGTTCCCGTTGACCGTCGTCATCGCAAAGAACGATGGCGGAAATGCTGCTAGGTCGAAAGCGGCGGGCTGGGTTGGTCTAGCTATCGCGGTAGACGTTGCCGTCGGACTTGCGCGAGAAATCAAAGTTGGGAAGACGGTTGGCGTCGCCTGTTGCGGTGCGCTTGCAATTTTCGCTCTTTTCGGCGTGGATGGTGCGGACGCGGGCGTCGAGCACGCGGCGAGCAAGCCGAGCGCAAGAATTGAGATGGTCAATCGGAACATCGTTTTCACGGGAACCTACTCTTCCAACTCGTCTTCCACTGGGAAGATATGGCACACATGATTAGATAGCAACTTTAGGACTTGTACTTGACACCAATATTTTCATCGTAACCTTCCTTTTGAATTCGTTCTTTCAAGAGATAAGAGGAACGCTACTCGACCTTCAGGCGTGACTTGATGAGGACGACGACGTAGGGATTCCACGTTGATAAAACATAGTACAGGTCCAGCTCGGAGCCTTGAACTTTCGTCCAACACTCCACGACGTATGGAGCATAGCCACCACCCTGGACGGCATCCGGGTTCGCCTGGCCTTCTCCGATGACCGGCCCTGCGAGCCCGTCGTCCGGTTTCAAGTGAGGATCGTGGACGAATTTGCCAAGCGCGCCGTCACGAATCTCATCAAATACAACTTGCGGTTCGCTCCACGGTCCCCAGGGCGTGCGGGAGTACGAGAACAGGATGCCACGGGGTGCTGGTGCTCGGCTATCGTAAGTCATCAGCCATACGCCGAGGTCCTTGCACCATGTGACCGATAGGTCGCCCAGCGTGCCGTTTTTGACGATGGGCTGGGCATCCGACTCGTTCTCGCTCCAAATCGGCGCACCCGCCGCGTCCAGCCCGGCGAAATAGCGAGTCCCGTGCCCGGTCTCAAAATTCGCTGCAGGGACGATTGACAAGTAGGCGTCGCTCTTGCGGTACTGAGCCGTCCCCCAGATCATGACGAATGGTCCACCGGGAGGCAGACCCGCCATCGGCCCCGGACCCGGTTCGGTGTGCAACGACATCGTGAGGAATCGCCCTGCCGGAGACTGAGAGATCGTGCGAAGCGGCTGGAAAGTCGAAGGGAGGGTGAACTTGGTGAGCACCGAACGATCGGTAGACCAATCCTGCGCATGGTTCGTCCTGACGGCGACGTACATCTGCCCCCCGAGGCTGATGCCACCGATGGGCGTTTCGAACGCCCCCATGCTGATGCCAGGAGGCTGGATCGTCAGATAATCCTTGCCAACTGTCAGGAAATCCAATCGAACGCCTTGCTCCGGATCGAGCGCGTCCGTCGTCGCAATCGTATCGAGCGCCCGGTCCAAACGGCCCACGGTGTCGCCGAACAGGAAATATACGCGCCCCTGATGCTCGAAGGAATATCCGAGGTCAGTGCCCTGCAAACCGTACCGCGTGAAGGTTCGGCTGAGTGTAGGTTGGTGCCGCTCCTTGTCCTCTTCTCCGAGGAGTTGTTCGAGCTTGACAGTCGAGCCGGGCATGTAGCGGATGACTGGCTCGGTCGCCGTGGCTTGAGCGCCAGACGTCGCCGTCGGATTAGCCGAAGGGGAAGCCACGGTTGGAACGACGGGCTGGCCCGCTTTGGTGCGAAGTACCCGAGGCGGAACATGGGGAGTGGCTGGAGTGCAGGCAGCGAGCATGAGTATCAACCCGAGTAAAACACCAATGCGCATTTTTCTTTCCCACATGAAAGTCGTACCGCTCGGCCCAACCTCAAACTTTCCAGAATCCCTGAGACACAGGACATTTACAACTTGCGCGCCGCGATATGCGTGGCAATGTGCTCCGCGGCTTCTCCCACGCCCAGCAGCAATCCAGTTCTTTGCCTCGGCAGCCACGGCATCCCGATGAAATACAGCCCGGCATAACTCGTCACACCCCGCTGTTGAACCGGAAAACCGTCGGCGTCGAACGTGGGTAGCTTGACCAGGCTGAAATCGAAACTGTAGCCCATTGCCCAGATGATGGTCGTGATGCCTGCGGCTTGGAGGTCAAGCTCGAGTATCTCGGGCGCGCTGTAACCGTCGCGCAGTTGCGGCAATTCCTCGCGCGGCGCGTCCAGCCCCTTTTGCGCGACATAGCCGTCTGCCATCTTGCAGAAATTGGCTTCGGCCCCATCAGATTTGGCGAGATTCTCTTTAAGGTCAGGCGCAAGCGTAATGGTATGTTCGGCGGCGTTGGTGATGCGCCCCAGCAGCGTCACGCCATCGCGCGCAAACTGGTGTAGGTTGAGTGTATGTCCGCCATCCTTGCCGGAGAGTTGCGGGTTGCCCGCAAAGCGCGCTCTGGGCGAAGGCAGCATGTCCGGCGTGCGGTCGAGAAAACCGGTGAGGTGCACCCATTCGACAATGTCCCTGCCGCGATAGCGGCGCGGTGCGCGCGGCGCGCTGCCCGTGCAGAGATAGACCCGGCGACCATTTTGATACAGCTCTTCCGCAATCTGGCAGCCCGATTGCGCCGAACCGACGACAAGCACTGCGCCGGGCGGAATCGAGTGCGGATGGCGGTACGCGCCCGAATGCAGTTGCGTGATACCGGCGTCAATCTTGGCGTTGAAGGCCGGAATCTTGGGGCATTGGAACAGCCCCGTCGCTATGACAACATTCCTGGCGTTGAATGTGCCATCGTCCGTCCTGACGACATAGCCTGCGCCGTCCTGCTCGACCGAGGTGACGCGTGTGTTGTAACGGACGGGAAGCTGGAACCGCTCGATGTACTGCTCAAAGTAGGCCACGAGTTCGTCGCGCGGCATAAAGCCGTTCGGGTCAGCGCCGGGCGATTCCACGCCCGGCATCCGCGTGGCCCAATTGGGCGTGACGAGCGTGAACGAATCCCATCGGTCATTGCGCCAGGCGTTTGCGGCCTGCGCGGCCTGCTCCAAGATGATGTGCTCGTGACGGTGTTGCGTCAACCAGTAGCTCGTCGCCAGCCCCGCCTGTCCACCACCAATAATAATCGTTGAAACCTGCGCGCTCATGATGCACCTTTCCTTTCCTCTTCAAAGCATGGTCGCCTTTCGCTTCCATGCGCGCATACGCAGCCGCCATCCCCACCCACAATGAGTTACCAGGCATTGATAAGGGGATAGGCTTCCCTTGTGCTTGGCAACCCCATCTTTTTCTCAAAGGCAACGGCCTCCTTTACGAGGTCGCTCTCCCGATAAGCCTTGAGCGCTTCCGCGCTTTCCCAAATGGCGATGGTTTTTTCATCACCTTGGTCAGGCCGTGCAAAATGGTAAATGGCGATGACTCCGGGAAACCGCCTCATTTTCGGCAGAAAAGTTTGGAGAAAGCCTTCTACCTGCAGAGATGTTTCGGTCGTAACCTGGCTGGACGTAATCGAAATCATCATTTTCGCATCTCCTCAATTCCGTATGTGTGCTAACGAAACCGTTCGACCCAAGCTGCAGCCCAGCATCGTGCTGGCTGCCCAACATGGGCACTCATGGACTCACTTGGACTTGATCAAGCCGGCTCGGTCAAGAAATCGAGTACCTCGCGCACAAACAATTCAGGCGCAGTGTTCATCGCCGTGTGCTGCTGACCGGGCATGACGACGAGTTGGTTGTTCGGCAATGTCTCATGCAGCAAGTGAGTGGCGGCTGTCAGGAACGCCGGACTATCGCCGCCGAGCAGCAGCAAAGTTGGCGTTGTGAGACGTGCGAACTTGGCTAGGTCGGCTTGGTACCCGCCATTGCTCGCATCCATCTCCCGTGGAATGGTATGTGCCGCTGCGACCCGTCCTTGCCAGGCGGGCACCGAGCGCAGCACTTCAAGCTCGTGCACCGGCACACGCGGAACTTGTCTCATAAACAAGGTCACCACTCCATCGCGGTCGCCCTTTGCCAGTAGCTCGCGCATTGCACTTAGCACCCAGGATGGATAGATTTCCTTGTCGGTCTGACCGGTTTGAACGGGAGGTTCATACAGAATCAGGCGGCGAAGATTCTTGCTGCGGATTGCGGCCTCCAGCGCACAGATTCCGCCGTAGGAATGTCCCAGCAGGTTGACCGGCGCACCAATCGAGTCTACGACTGCGACGACATCTTCGAACTCACGCTCGATGGCATACGGATCAGTATCGCCGCTGCCGCCGCGTCCCCGGCGATCTATGGCGTATACTGTGAAGCGACTTGCCAGCGGCGGCAGCACAGGCGCCCAGCGGGTGTGGTCGGCGCTTGTGCCATGAACCAAGACCAGCGGCGCTCCCTGGCCGCTTTTCTCATAAGCGATCGACGTGCCGTCTTTCGAACGTACCTTGTCCATTCCTTCACTCCTGTATGATGGGCGTGCGCTTCATAGCGAGGCGCACGGACGCTTGCTGACAAACAGCAGAAGACTTCGCACACACTGTCGTGCTGTGAGCCACGTGCTTCTGGGTCGTAAAAGATACGCCAGTGCGACGTAGAACGCCCTCGGCCATGATGTAGGCTTTCTCTCTTGCCAAATCGCAAACACCCGCATCGTTCCAAAACTAGATCCAAAATTGTCCCGCCGTTGCCTGCGCGTGAGACGTAACGGGTGGCAGGGCGGGCGACCGCTCCGCCACCCGTAACTGGGCGGCCCACTTTACAGCCATAGATACGTTAGCGCCGACTGTTTTATGCCTTGCTTGGTTTCAACGAGAGGGGGGTGAGACTGTCACGTTCGACACGTGCCTTGGCTGACTTGCGCTCACTTGAGCTGTGGTAAGTATAGCATCAACGGTGGTGATAAAACAAGGGTAGTCGTCTAACAATCCTATAACAAATTCATCTCACAGACCCGCTCAGAACGCCAATTCCAGGCAACACCATCCTTGCGTCGGAATTTGGTCAGAATGACGCAGCCCTGATGCTCTCACTTGTGACAAATGCCGCGGACTTTTGCCGGCTCGGATCAGCTCACATATTCACATTGATCGCGCTGCCCGACTCGTACCGACGCAATCCAGCGTAAAAGACAACCCGCAGTAGCAGCGTGATGCCGACTGCAAAACCGACCAGTCCCACCAGCGCCGTCCAATCCAGGCGGCGCACAATGTCCAGCGGGATCGCGCCGACGAACGCCGCCGGGAGAAGCGTGAGCATCAAGAAACGCACCACACCTTGAAAGATGTCACGCGGGTAAAGCGCCAGCGTGAGGATGGCGTTAGATGCTTGCGTAGCAAGTTGAGACGCATTGCCCAGCCAAAAACTCAGACAGCCGAACAACGCGAACGAGCTGACCAGCACCGCGCCGGAGCACAACGAGGCAACCAGCCAAATGGCGATCTCCGGCAGACTGAAGCGACCTGTGTACAGATAAGCCAGGATGCCAAAGGTCAGGTCGCCCCACGCCGAAAGCGACGAGCGCGAGGCCAGCACGTGCAGGAGCACATCGCGGGGCAGGGCCAGGTAATAGTCCAACCGCCCTTGGGCGATCAACTCGGCCAGCGTCAGCGCGTTGCCGAACAGCCCAAAGGCCAGCCCAAAGCCGGTGGTGGTGATGGCGAACAACAGCACCATGTCCGACATGCCCCAGCCTTGCACGACCTTGAAGCGGTCAAAGAACACCAGCCAGAACACAAAGTAAATCGCGTCGTTGAGGATCATGCCAACGACCTGACTGATAAAGCTGGCGCGGTACTCCATCGCCGAAGACAGGTTGGTCTTCCAAAGTTCAAGCAAGAAAAGCAACTCGCCTTTGATGCGCTTCACGGTACTCTCCGTTGGCATTACCCCGTCGTCAGACGAAGGGTCGCTTCGCGCGACGAAAGACGAAAGGGCTTGTCGTTCGACATTCGTCCTTCGTCTTTCGTCATTCCGCGACATGCACTTCCAGCGACTCGACCTCGGCCCCCGGCGAAACCAGCACGACGTTTGCCTGAATGTCCTGCAAATGCTGGCGCATGGCTTCCGCCCCGATGCCGGCCGGCGCATAGACCGTAAAAAAGACCCGCCGCGTATCGGACGTGATCCGCGTGCGCTGATCGGGGCCATAGATCACGCTCGAGATCACGCCTTGTGAATCGGCTATCATCATATCGCCCGGCTTGAGCGTTTGCCCCTGGCCGTTGAGCATGGTGTATCGCTCGCTGCCGTTGGACACGTCGAGCCTGACCGGCGTCTGAACGGCTGCCAGGTCATGTCCTGCCGTCAAGAGCAGGTTCTTGAGCTCGGCCATGAACATGGCTTCCACCAGCGCCGCCACTCGAGGAATAGACCTGCCCTTGAGCGCAACCGACTCGAGTTGGAGCTGGATGTGATAGGTCT
>Ga0315279_10006038_pt1 | contig 15428 bp, 7 predicted proteins | sample YL17G06_20_MG_FD_203694 | JGI IMG/M metagenome (GOLD analysis project Ga0315279, IMG submission 203694) | Sediment microbial communities from Yellowstone Lake, YNP, Wyoming, USA - YL17G06_20 | ecosystem: Environmental > Aquatic > Freshwater > Lake > Sediment | place: USA: Wyoming | collected... | reverse complement strand
TGCCGGGACGGAGAACGTCGAGATGACCCTGGGCTATCTCGGCACGATCCCCTCCACGTACCCGATCAACGCGGTGTTTCAATGGACGCGCGGGCCCGAGGACGCCGTGATGCGGGTGGCGCTCAAGCGCGATAGCGGCATCCGCATTGAGGAGTTCAAAGAGACCCTCCGCGCAAGGCTGGCCCTGGCCCTTCCGGACGTGCGTTTTTCCTTCGAGCCGGCCGACATCATCAACGAGGTCATGAGCTTCGGCTCGCCCACGCCGGTGGAGGTCGCCGCCAGCGGGCCGGACTTCGCCGAGACCCGCCCCTATGCGGCCAGGCTGATGACCGAGATGGGCAAGGTCGCCGGGCTGCGCGACCTGCAGATCGTCCAGTCGTTGGATTACCCGACGGTCCAAGTGGACGTGGACCGCCAGAAGGCGGGAACGGTGGACGTCACGCCGACCGATGTCTCCCGGTCGCTGGCCGAGGCCACCTCGTCCAGCCGCTTCACGGTCCCCAACTATTGGGCCGACCCCAAGACGGGCATCGGCTATCAGGTGCAGGTGGAAATCCCCCGGCCGGTCGTGCGCTCGCCGCGAGGGATCAAGCCGCTGGGCTCGATGGCCGAGTTGGAGGCGGTTCCGGTCAAGCGCAACGCCGCCGGCCAGGTTTTGGTCCGCGACGTGGCCACGGTCTCCCAAGGAACCATGCCCGGCGAAATCGACCGCTACAACATGCGGCGCGAAGTGAGCATGACGGCTAGCGTGGCCGGCACGGACCTCGGCTCCGTCTCCCGCGGACTCTCTGCCGCAATCCAGCGGGCCGGAGAGCCCCCGCGCGGCGTCAAGGTCGAGGTCCGCGGGCAGATCCCGCCGATGCGGGAGATGCTCGGCGGGCTGTTCCTTGGGCTGGGGCTGGCGGTGGTGGTGATCTTCCTGCTTTTGACGGCCAATTTCCAGTCGCTGCGGCTTGCGCTGGTGACGGTCTCCACGGCCCCCGCGGCCATTGCCGGCGTCGTGGTGATGCTCCGGCTCAGCCATACGACCCTGAACATCCAATCGCTGATCGGCGCGATCATGGCCGTGGGTGTGGCCATGGCCAACGGCATTCTGTTGGTGACCTTCGCCGAGCACCGGCGCCGCGACGGCCAGTCGGCCGTGCAAGCGGCCATCGGAGGCGCCGGCAGCCGGCTCCGCCCGATCCTCATGACCACCTGCGCGATGATGGCCGGGATGCTGCCCATGGCACTGGCCTTGGGCGAGGCGGGCCAGCAGAACGCGCCTCTGGGCCTGGCGGTCATCGGCGGACTGGCGGCTGCCACCGCGGCCACCCTGCTGGTGCTCCCCGCGGTGTTCGCCCTGGTGCAATCGCGCGCGACCACTCAGTCGGCCTCGCTCGACCCCGACGATCCCGAGAGCGCCTACTACGCGAAATCCGAAATCTGAAATCCAAGATCTGAAATCTGAAATCCGAAACCCGAAATCCGAAACAAATCCCAATGACCGAAAACAGAAATCCAAAACGCGAAGCCAACCGTTTTGTACATTCGGATTTAGAGATTCCGATTTGTTTCGTATTTCGTATTTCGTATTCCGTATTTCTACCGGTCTTGGCATGTTGCGCGCTTCTGAGTTGCCTCGCCGGGTGCCAGTCGTCTTCTCAGGCGGAGCCGGAGCAAACGGCATCGGCGGCGGATCCCGCGGTCCGCGTCGTTGCCGCCCGGCCCGTGCGAAAGACGCTCCGCCTGGAGAGCGTCCAGTTTGGCTGGATCGAGGCCTTCGAGCGCACGCCCCTCTGGGCCAAGCTCCCGGCGTACGTCGAGAAGCTCCACGCCGACATCGGCGACCGCGTCGAGGCCAACCAGCTCCTTGCGGACCTCTCGATCCCCGAGATGGAGGACGAGCTTCACCAGAAGGAGGCACAGGTCGTTCAAGCCCAGGCGGGAATCGAGCAAGCGGCTGCCGCGATCCGGGCTGCCGAGGCCGCCGCGGCGACTGCCCAGGCCAAGATCGCCGAGGCCGAGGCCGGAAACATCCGCGCCGAGGGGGACTACCAGCGATGGAAATCGCAATACGCCCGGATTAGCTCCCTGGTGGCCGGCGGCTCGCTGGACCGGAAGCTCGAAGACGAGACCCGCGACTCGCTCCAGGCCGCGGAGGCCGCACGCGGCGAGGCCCGCGCCAAAGTGGAATCGGCCAAGGCCGCGCTCGTCGAAAAGCAGGCCGACGTGGCGAAGGCCAAGGCCGACGAGGCCCTGGCCCGCGCCCGGCTCCAAAGCGCCAACGCCGACGTGGCCCGCCAAAAGACCCTCCTCCAGTACACCCACATCCGCGCCCCGTACTCCGGCGTGGTCACGGAGCGGAACGTCGTGCGCGGCGATTTCGTCCAGCCTGCCGGCGCCGCCGCGGCCAAGCCGCTCTTGGCCGTGGCCCGCACCGACGTGGTCCGCATCTTCGTCGACGTCCCCGAGATGGACTCTCCCTGGGTTGAGGCGGGCCGGCCCGCGCACGTCGGCGTGCAGGCCCTGGCGGATCGGGTCATCGAAGGCAAAGTGACGCGCACCAGTTGGCTCCTGGGCGCGAACCGCACCCTGCGCGCGGAGCTGGACCTTCCCAACCCCGATGGCCTGTTGCGCCCGGGGATGTACGCCACGGCCCACATCCTGCTTCAGGACCGCCCCGACGCCCTGGTCCTCCCGCAATCGGCCGTCGCCGGCTCCGGCAAGCAAGCCTTCTGCTGGACCGTCCGGGACAGCAAGGCGGTGAAGACTCCGATTACCCCCGGGCTCCAGGTCGGAAGCGAGGTGGAGGTGGTCTCCGGGCTGAAAGGCGACGAACTGGTCGTGCAGTCGCCGCCCGGCTCATTGCGCGAGGGCCAGACGGTCGAGGTGACGCCCTAGGCCGGATTCCGCCGACGTGTGCCACGGCTTCTGCGAAGCCGTGCCTGACGTGCCAGCGTGTTGGGGCGGCAGTTGTACTGCCGCCCCAGAGTGGTTCTGAAGGGGATGGCAGTACAACTGCCATCCCAACGATGGAGACGTGCCCACGAGCACGGCTTCTGCGAAGCCGTGGCACACTGAATCACGTTCTTCCCGCTCCATGAATAATCCGGGCTAGCGGTCCGACCAGTTGGTGATGTCGTCCTCGGTACCGCTGGCGCCGTCGGGGCCTATTGACCAGAGGTCGGGCTTGTCTGGCCCGTGCTTGCCCGGGTACTCGTACCGATACGGCCGGCCCCACGGGTCATTGGGCATGGGCCCGGCGAGGTACGGGCCGCGCCAGTGGGTCTTGTCGGCCGCGGCTTTGGGCGCCGCGCGAAGGACTTCCAGGCCCTGCGCAGTGGGCGGGAAATCGCCCACGTCTACCTGATATTGCAGGAGGGCCTGTGTGAGGAGCCCGATTTGGGCCTTGGCCAGGTTGGTTTGCGCCTTCTTTCGCGCGGCGGCAAACCCCCACCAGTTGGGCCAATCGGGCTGGGCCGCTGGCGGCGCTTCGGTCTTCGGCAGGTCCGTCTTGGCCTGTCCCGCCTTCGGGGGCTCTTCCTTGACGGGCTCTGCGATGGGCTTCACTCGGATCGGCTCCGCTTTCGGCCGGTCGACGGCGCGTGGCTCCGGCTTCACGGCATCCTTGGACGGTGGCACTGGAAACTCTTCCTTGACCGGTTCGGCGACCGTGGCCGCTTGATCGGACGCCACTCGCGACCCGGCCTGGCGACGGCGGGGCGGACCGTACAATAGGTCCGTATCGACCGGCTCGCCGCCGTTGCGGGTAAACAGGGCCCGAAGCACGTTCGGATCGATCGCCGCACTGAGGAAATGGATGGACGCGTCGGCAAAAGCCACGTTGAATCCGTTCGGATGATGCCCCAAGAGCCCTTTGGTCGGCTGCTTGGGGTCGGGCACGAAGTCATCCGGCCTGGTCCAATCGACCGCCGACTGGTCGCCCGCCTCCACGACCAGAATCGTATAGGACGTCCCATCCCTGATTTGCGCAAGCCCGATCCCCTTCTCGCTCCCGGGAAAGATCGTGTCCTTGCCTCGCACGGTCAGGTAGGTCGTCTTCCCGGGCAAAGGCTGGCCGCTTGGACAGCGAAAGAGCGGCGGCATGGCGGCAATCAGCTTCCTGTTGTGCTCGCTGTCCCAAGGCTCATCCAAATGGAATTGCAGGTAGAGCGCCCGCTCGTCCATCTGGGGGAGGATGTGTACCCGCCAACTCAAGAGCGGCTTGCCTTTCTTGTCGACCGTGTAGGCGGGCGGAAAAGCTTTGTTCGTTTCCTCGTAAGTGAGCAGCGCCAGGGCGATCTGGTGCAAGTTGTTGGAGCATTGCGCCCTGCGCCCCGCCTCTCGCGCGGACGACACGGCAGGGAGCAAGAGCGCGGCCATCACCGGGGCCGAGGCCCCGATGTCCTGACCCGGCAGGCTGTGCCGCGCGGTCGTCTCCAGCCCGTCCTTGGTCCGCCGCACGGCCGTCACCCCCGGGCGGAGGTGCTTGCCGACCGACGGGGCCGAGGGCAAGACCGCCAGCGGCACGTCCACGCCTTCGCGCTGCATCTGGGCGGTCATGAACCTCGCCGCGATCTGCACGACCGGATAGACCAGCCGGAAGAGGTCCGGCGTGTTCGTGTAGGTCACAGCCACCGGGCCGGGCTCCGATTTGAGCATCTCCGCCACCTCCGGCTCTGCGGCCAGCGACTGAAACTCCGGCCCGCGCAAGAGATACGCCTTCACGTTCTGCGGGAAGAGGGCGACGATCATTTCCTTGTCGGTCACGCACCAGGACGGGGCCACCGGGACCTTGCCGGGAAGGTCCAGCATGTAGACGTCCTGGCCGGCGCACTTGAACTGACGGATGCTCGGCTCGCCCCTGCGGCGCGAAGGGACTTCTTCCAAGGCGGCCTTGAGCACGGAAACGAGCTTTTGATTGGTGGCGGCGGCGCGCTTGGCGTCCTTCAATTGGCCCACGGCCGTCAGGCCGGTCACCACCAGCCCGCCTTCGCCCGGCGAGTTGTAGATGCACCACACGCCGCCCAAAGGCTGCAAGAGGTCCTCGCGGAGCTTGAGGCCCAGGTGCTGTTCGGCCTGGCCGATCTCGCGCAGAAATGATTCGGCCCCGCGCGGATCGGCCTTGGCCATCGTCGAGACGATCGTTTGCCAGATCTGGTCGGGGTCAATGCGCGCGGCCGCGGCCAGGGTGGCGTCGCGCGGAATGGGCGCCAGGTCCCTGGCCTCCATCGGTTGACTGCCGAGGAAGGCCAGGAGGTCGCCCCCTTCCTTCTCGGTGGCCAGGAGCGACTTGCTCGCATAGCCCTCCTTGTCCAGACCCGCCACGGACGCATAGGAGATGAAGTTGTCCAGCCCCAACGCGGTTATCACCGGCTCGGCTTCGGGCCCGGCTTTCGCGCGGATTATCTGGACGATTTTCCGCACGTTGACGTAAGAAACCCTGGCCGGGCGCTCCACGGTCAGGCGCTTGCGCACGGCGGTGAGCCACTCGGGCGGCTTGCCCTCCATGCGCTTGACGAGGGCCTCGGCCTCGCCGTCGCCGAGGCCGATGACGAAGTACTTCCCATACACGCCCCAAGTGCTCGTCGGGGCCTCGGGGTCGGGCTTGACGCGATAGAACGTCGCCTCTCCGATCTTCACGGTCTCGGCCGGGCCGCGCACGAGATGCTTGGCGTATTTGTCCAAGAGCGTCCGGACCTTGGGTGCATCATCGCCCAGGCCCACAATTGCGCCGGCCTGAATCTCGGGGGGCTGGCGCGGGTCCCGAATCTCGAGTTTGGCCAAATACACGGCCCCGGGGCTGGAGATGGCCTTTTTCACGAGCCAAAGCAGTTCGTCCATCATCGCGGCGGCCTCGGCATCTTCCTTGGCTGCGCTTGGCGGCTTCTTCGCGGGTGCGGCCTTGCGCTTGACGCCGGGCGGCGGCGCGAACTCTCTACGGACCGACTCGTCCAGGTCCTCGATCTCTCGGGGCTCCTTGCGGTGGCCGCTGAATGCGTAGCGGACGAGGCGCTCGACCTCGGAGAGCAGTTGCTGCACCTCCGGCTCGGCGAAGAGCTGCTCCAGTTGATTGGGGCTCTTCGGGTCGGGCTTGGCCATGCTGGCCCAGCCCACGTAGAACAGACACTCCTGCGGGGCCACGTTGGCTACCACGGGGTCTTCCGGCCCGGGCGGCAACCCCATCGGGAACCCGAACCCCGAAGCCAGGATCCAGAACCACGCGAGCCGGACAAACATCATTCCAGCAGCCGGGGCAGCAACCATGGGTTTTCTCCTTCGCAACGGAAGTAGTCAGTAGACGGTAGTCAGTAGACGGTAGGGCGGTCGGGCAAAGCGAGATCCACGAAGAACGGTCCTCAGGTCATTCCTAAGTGAGAAGTGAGAAGTGCAGATTGAAAAGTGCAAAATGGCGCGAGCACTTTGCGCTTTGCACCTTTCACTTGTCACTTTTCACTCTCCTCAACAAACGCTTAACGGCTTTTCTTAAGCTCAAGGGGCTTTGGCTCCGGGGCCGGCGCACGCGGGGGTTTTGGCGGCGGCGTGGGCTCGGCAGGCGCCTTCTCCTCGATCACCTCGATCTTCTCCTCCATCGCCGGCGCCGGCCGGGACGCCGCCTTGTCAGACTTCGGCGCCATTCGGGTGGCCGTTGGCCCATCGTAGTACGTACGGCGCGGTTCCGCCCACAACCAGAATAAGCTTCCGGCCAACGGCACTGCCGCTGCTGCGCCCGCGCCCGGCACGCTCTGGCGCGAGGTGACCTCGATCCCGGCCTTGGTGCGGCGGATCGAAGTCAGCCCCGGCCGCAGGTGCTTGCCGATCGAGGCCGCCGACGGCAAGAGCGACAGGTCCACGTCGATCCCCTCGCGCTGGAGCTCCTGCGTCGCGAGCTTGACCGCCATCTGTACAAACGGGTAAACGATGCGGAATATCTCCGGCGTGTCCTGGTAGCCGACGATGATCGGCCCGGTGCCCGGCTGCAAGAGTTCCGCCACCTCCGGCACCGCGGCCAGCGACTGGAAATCCTTGCCGCGCGACAGGTACGCCTTCACCTGCTGCGGGAACAGGGCAAAGATCAATTCCTTGTCGGTCAGGCACCAGGAGGGTGCCACTGGGAAGTCGTTGACGGGGACGTTGAACGTATAGACCTTCTGGCCCTTGAATGCAGACTCGTCAAGTCTCGGGGCGTGGCGCCGCCCTTGGGGGAAACCCCGTTCCTCGTCGATGGACTGTTTCATCAGCTCCAGGATCCTGGCATGGCTTTCGGCGGCCCGCTTGGGGTCCTTCAGCGGCACCACCACGGTCAGGCCCGTCACCACCAGGCCGCCCTCGCCCGGCGAGTTGTAGATACACCAGACGTCGCCGAGCGTTTGCAGCAGGTCCTCGCGGATCTTGAAGCCAAACTGCCTCTCAGCCATCCCGATCCCCTCGGACGCCTCTTGCGCCTCGCCCGGATCGACCTTGGCCACGATCCTGAAGATCATTTCCCAGACCCGGTCGAGGTCGAAGCGCATGGCCAGCGCCAGCGTCGCGTCCTTGGGGATGGGCGCGAGGTCCTTGGGCGCCAGCGGGCTGCCGCCCAGGAAGGCCAGAAAGTCCGCCTCCTCCTTCGCCGTGCCCAAGAGCGACTTGCTCACAAAGCCGCTCTTGTCCAGGCCCGAGACGCTCGCCAGCGACGTGAAGTTGTCCAGCCCGAGGCCGCGGATCACCGGCTCGGCTTCCTCTCCGGCAGCGGCCTGGATCATGCCCACGATCTTCTTCACGTTGACGTACATCACGCTGGAAGGCCGCGGGACCGGCAGTTGCTGGCGGACCTGGGCGAGCCAGGCGGGCGGCTTGCCCGCCATTCGCTTGACGATCGCCTCCGCTTCGCCCTCGCCGATGCCAAGGACGAAGTGCTTGCCGTGGACGCCCAACGCGAACGTCGGGGCCTCGGGGTCGGGCTTGATGCTCCAGAACGCCTCGCCGCCGACTTTGACCTCTTGGAGGGCGCCGGGGGGGAGCACCTTGGCGTACTTCGCCAGGGTCGCCCGGACCTTGGCCGCATCGTCGCCCAGGCCCACGATCGCCCCGCCCTGAATGACCGGCGGCGGGCGTGGCCCGATCTCAGCTTTGCCGAGGTAGACGGCCGCGGGGCTGGTCAGGGCCTTCTTCACCAGATCGGCCACCTCGTCCACCAGGGCGGTCGCTTGGGGCCCCTCTTGGGCCGCGGCCTTCTTCAGCCCATCGCGGATGCGGCGCTCGACCTCGGCGACCAGGTGCTGGACCTCCGGCTCGGCCAGGAGTTGCTCCGACTGGTTTTCGCTCTTCGGATCGGGCTTGGCCGTGCCGGCCCAACTCAGGTAGAAGAGACACTCCTCCGGGGCCGCGTTGGCCACAACCGAGTCTTCGGGCCCGGGCGGAAGTCCGAGGGGCAGCCCCCCGCCGCCCGCAAGGCCCAAGAATACCAACAGCCCCATCGCACCGACCGAGAACATTTCCACGGCTGGCTCCTTTCCCCAAAAGACTCCAATCCCAGTGAAGAGACACGGCCGACCCGCATGGAGAACTCCACGGCAGCCAGGATAGCGGCTTTGGCGGGCGAGGGCAAGTAGGGGGGGCGTGGGCAGAGGGCAGACGGCAGAGGGCAGAGGGCAGTTAGCCCCGGTGGCTACACCGGGGGCCAACGGAGGAATGGGGAATGAACAATGAGAAATGAGCAATGAGAAATGCAAAATGAGCAGTCACTTTGCATTTCTCAATTCTCAATTCTCATTTCTCATTTGTTCCCTCTTACCACGGCTTCCATGGCCCGAAGGGCGGCGTCCACGTCGGCGGAGTTGACGTCCAGGTGGGCAAGGGCGCGGATCTTGGTACGGCTCTCGGCCAGCATCCAGACGCCTTGCTTCTTGAGTTCCGCGCAGAACTCCGCGGCCGTGCCCCAGGCCGGATCGACGTGGAAGAAGACGATGTTCGTCTCGACCTTCTCCGGGTCCAGGCGAAGCCCGGCGATGCGGCGGATGCCTTCAGCCAAACGCCGGGCATTGGCGTGGTCCTCGGCCAGACGCTCGACGTGGTGCTCCAGGGCGTAGAGGGCCGCCGCGGCGAGGATCCCCGCCTGACGCATCCCGCCGCCGAACACCTTCCGGTGCCGCAGCGCCTCGGCGATCAAGTCCCGCGGGCCGCAGATCGCCGACCCGACGGGGGCCCCGAGCCCCTTGCTGAAGCAGACGTTGACCGTGTCGAAGTGCTGGGTCCAGCGCGCGAGCTCGATTCCGGAGGCGACCACCGCGTTCCACAGGCGGGCGCCGTCGAGGTGCGTGCGGAGGCCGTGGTCGCGGGCCCAGCGGCAGACGGCTTCGACCACCGGGTAAGGCTGGACGCGTCCGCCGCCGCGGTTGTGCGTGTTCTCAATACATAGGAGCCGGGTGCGGACGTAATGGGCATTGTCCGGGCGGATCAGGGCTTCGAGCTGCCCGACTGTCATCACTCCGTGGTCGCCCTCGACCGGGCGGACGGCCACGCCGTTGAGCTGGGCGTAGCCGCCCTGCTCGTGGTTGTAGACGTGGGCGCCGGCCTCGCAGATCATCTCGTCCCCGGGCTTGCAGTGCAGGCGCACGCCGATCAGGTTGGACATTGTGCCGGAGGGGACGAACAGGGCCGCCTCCTTGCCGAGCATCTCGGCGACGCGGCGCTGGAGCCGTTGGACGGTGGGGTCGTCGCCGAAGACGTCGTCGCCCACCTCGGCGGCTGCCATGGCGGAGCGCATTGCGGGCGTGGGGCGCGTGACGGTATCGCTGCGGAAATCGAGGATGCGATCGGACATGGGGGAAGTTGTCAGTTGTCGGTTGTCAGTTGTCGGTTGTCAGTTGTCAGTTGTCGGTTGTCAGTTTTCCGGTAGCCTGATCGCCGACAACTGACAACCGACAACTGGCAACTGTTACTCGCCCAGCCACTTTGCCACGTCCTTGGCCCAGTACGTGAGGATGATCCCCGCCCCGGCCCGGCGGATGGCCAAGAGCGATTCCATCACGACCGCCTTCTCGTCCAGCCAGCCGCGCTGGGCAGCGGCCTTCATCATGCTGTATTCGCCGGAGACGTTGTAGGCCGCCAGCGGCACGCCGGGAAAGCGGTCGTGGACCAGGCGGATGATGTCCAGATATGCCAGGGCCGGCTTGACCATCACCATGTCCGCCCCCTCGGCCAGATCGAGCTGCACCTCGCGCAACGCCTGGCCCGGATCGGCGGCCGGGTCCATTTGGTAGCTGCGGCGGTCGCCGAAGCGGGGGGCGCTCTCCGCCGCGTCGCGGAACGGCCCGTAAAACGCGCTGGCATACTTGGCCGCATAGCTCAGGATCGGCACGTGGCTGAACCCCGCACCGTCCAGCCGTTGCCGGATCGCCCCGACCATGCCGTCCATCATCCCGCTGGGCGCGACCACGTCGGCCCCGGCCCGGGCATGGGCCACGGCCTGGTGGCCGAGCATGGCCAGCGTGGCGTCGTTGTCGACGTCCACGCGCGGGCCGATCTCGCACAGCGCCCCGCAGTGCCCGTGGCTGGTGTACTCGCAAAAGCAAACGTCCGTCACCACGAGCAATTCCGGGGCCGCCTGCTTAACGGCCCGGACGGCCTGGGGGATGATGCCGAAGTCGCTCATGGCGTCGCTGCCCAGCGGGTCCTTTTCGGCGGGGATGCCGAAGAGGAGGATCCCGCCCAGCCCGAGTGAGACGGCCTGGCGGGCCTCGTCGACCAGCAGGTCCGGAGAGAGCTGGAAATTGCCGGGCATGGAGGCAATCTCCCGGCGGACGTTCTCTCCCGGCCGGACGAACAGCGGCAAGATCAATTCGGCGGGCGCTAGCCGCGTCTGGCGGACCATGCGGCGCAACGCCGGATGGTAGCGCAAGCGGCGGAGCCGCGTGATGGGAAAGCCGCCTTGGCCAAAGTGCGATCGTCGATCCATAGTCCTAAAGCCCAAATTCGAAATCCGAATCTCGAAATCCGAAACAAACCCGAAGCACCAAATCGAAAGGTCCCAAACGAATCAGCCTGCCGGCGTTTCTGTCATTCTACATTTGGGAATTGGGATTTGTTTCGGATTTCGAGATTCGTGCTTCGTATTCCTTTTCGCCACCCGCCCGGCTTCTCACTTCTGAGTTTCCTTTTTGGGCGTCTGCGTGTCCAGGGCCTTGCGGGCCCGGGCGACGGCCTCAGCAGCCCAGGGCTTGTCGCGGTAGAGCACGATCACGGCGTTCCAGATGGCTTGGGCGGCGGCCGGATCGGTGGGCAGGAGCTCCTCGGCCCGCGCAAGACGCTGCTCGACCTCGGCCCGGGATTCGGAGGCCGCCTTGTCCACCTGCTTGCGGAGGTCCCGGAGCTGGCGCCGCGCGAGCTCCAGGCATTGGCCGGCCGGGCCGGAGAGGTCCTTCCGGTCCTGGTACAAGTCCACCAGGGCCTGGAGCAACATCAGACCACGTTCCGGGTCGAGCGCGGATTGGTTGACTGCCTCCAGGTAGGCCCTTTCGATCGGCAAGAGCCTCGCGAGGTTGCCGTCCCCCTTGGCCCGCCGTTCCAGACGCCGCTGCAGGCGGTAGAGCTCGATCTCGCGCTGGTACTGGCGCAACTGGTCGCACTGCAAGCCGTAGCGCGAGTCGCCGGAAAAGCGGTGCAAGAACTCGTCGATCTTGGGCTCGGCGTTCTGCAAGGACTCGATCATCCCGTCGGCGGTTGCCGCCTGGATCCTCGCATACAAGGCGTCGGCCGACGGCGGCTGAAGCAGGTACTGGGCCGTCAAGCCCGTGATCAACAGCGCAGCCGCCAGGATCCACGTCTGTAGCGAGATCAGCGGATGGCGGGGCGGCTCGGCCGGCTCCATGCGGTCCAGGTCCTCTTCGGCCACGGCGACGAATCGGCCGGTGGGAGGCGACGGCCTCTCGCGGGCCTCGGGCGTGGGCTCGGGGGACGGAGGGGCAGCGGGGGGCGGCCCGCCGCGGACCACGAAGGCCGACGTGTGTACCGATGGTGGGGCCCCCTCCAGGGCACGCGTGGGACTATCTGCGCCCGGCAGGAGCACGGCTCCCGCGTCGGTCATGGCCCGGGTCTGGGGGAGGTCGTCGGGCGACATGGCCGCCATCGGCCCGACGGCGTCCTCGGCGTCCAGTTCCCGGTGTAGGCGCTGGAGCTCCTGCGATTCAATCGTATCCGGAGTGACGGACAATGCCCGGACCATGGCCTCCAGTCGCCGGGAGACCATGGTGGCGTTGGCGATCCGCTTTTCGGGGTCCTTTTCCAGGAGTTGGAAGACGATCAGTTCCAACTCGGCCGGCACGTCGCGGCAGTAGCGGCGGATCGGCTCCGGCTGGGCCGAGCGGTGCTTTTCGAGCATCTCCGGGAGCGATCGGGCCTGAAACGGAGTCCGCCGCGTCAGGAGGCAATAGAGCACCCCTCCAAAGCTGTAGAGGTCGGTGCGGGGCGTCACTGGCCGGGCGTCGGCCTGCTCGGGGGCCATGTATTCCACCGTCCCGAGAACATTGCCCGCCGTTGTTACCCGCGTCCCGCCGAAGACCCGCGTGATGCCGAAGTCCGAGAGCTTGACCCTCCCTTCTTTGGTCAGGAGGAGGTTGGCCGGCTTGACGTCGCGGTGGATGATTCCCCGATCGTGGGCATGGCGCAATGCCCTGCAAGTCTGGATCCCGATGTCTGCCACCTCGCGCCAATCGAAGACCCGGCCGCCGCGGAGCTCGTCTTCCAGGCTGCTCCCTTCGACCAGCTCCATGGCGTAAAACAGCACGCCGTCCTGCTCGCCGTAGCCGAAAAGCTGGACGATGTTGGGGTGATAGAGCTTGCGCAGGGCCTCGATTTCGACTTCGAAGCGCTGGCGGAAATCGGGTTCCTCGGCCAGCGTGGCGGAGAGGACTTTGATGGCGGCAGGCTCGTCGGTCTCGAGGTTGACCCCCTCGTAGACGGTCCCCATGCCGCCCCGACCGAGCGGACGCAGGATGCGATACGGCCCAAGCTGCTCCGCCTTCATCGACCGGTTCCCTTGCCGCCAGACCCCTTTGCACTATCCTAGTCCTTGGCTGCCGGCAAAACTACTGGCACCACATGGCACAGCCGCCCCCGGCTGTGCCCGGCGGGGAATCCGTGGTTTGTTCCCTACACAAGCAATCCATGAAGCCCGCGAAGGTGGCCGAGAATGCAAAATGCAAGTTGAAAAATGCAAAATGCAAATTGAAGAACGCAGATGTGGACATTACGAGCCGGAAGGATGTCGTTCACAGGCTCGACGCGAGACGACTCCTTGCGTACGACGCTCCGCACGTGACAATTTGCATTTTTCAATTTGCATTTTGCATTTTGCATTTTGCATTTTGCATTTTGCATTTTGCATTTTGCATTCGTTTCCGTCCGCCTAGGCTTTTCATTCTCGCCGTCTTACCTAGTCTACGGTTCCCTGCCTGCCCTATGCCTCCCTCCGGACTACTCAACCTGAACAAGCCCTCGGGGATGACCTCCCGCGAGGTGGTCGATTGCGTGCTCCGGGTCGCTGGCCGGGTGAAGGCCGGCCACGCCGGGACGCTCGACCCGCTGGCCACGGGCGTGTTGGTCGTCTGTGTCGGCGTTGCCACGCGCCTGATCGACTACGTGCATCGCACGACAAAGCACTACGCGGCCGTCTTCCTCCTGGGCCGGCAGAGTCCGACCGAAGACGTGAGCGGCGATGTCGTTGAGCTGTCCAGCCCGCCCGTCCCCACGCTCCAGCAGATCGCGGCGGCAGGCGCGGCACTGACGGGTCCGATCCAACAGCGGCCGCCGGCCTTCTCGGCGATCAAGGTGCAAGGGCGCCGGGCCTACGAGCTGGCCCGTCGCGGGAAGCAGGTGAAGCTGGCGCCCCGCACGGTGATGGTCCATCGCCTGGAGGTCGAGTCCTACGCTTATCCCGAGCTGAGACTTCGCGTGGAGTGCGGGTCGGGGACGTACATCCGCTCGCTGGGCCGCGATTTGGCCGAGTCGCTCGGCACGGCCGCCGTGATGTCGCAACTGGTCCGCACGGCCGTGGGCAACTTCCGCCTCGAAGACGCGGCCGATCCGGCCGCACTAACGCGCGAGAACTGGACCGACCATCTCTTATCGCCGCTACGGGCCGTAGAGATGCTCCCGCGCATCGCGTTGTCCGAGGCGGAGCTTGCGCGGGTCCGCTCCGGACTGTCGATCGAGCGGCGCGACGTGCCGGCCGGCAATGAACCGGCGGAGATCGCGGCGATGGACTCCGAAGGCCGGCTTGCGGCCATTCTGGTCCCCCGCGGCCCCGGTCTCTGGGGGCCGGTCCACAACCTGCCGGGCACTACGTAATCGCGGTAACGAAGGCTATCAGCTATCAGCCGTCAGCTTTCAGCTATCAGAAGCGTGCCGGCTGAAAGCTGATAGCTGAAACCTGATAGCTGAAAGCTCTACAGCATGTCCACCGGGTCCACGTCCACGATCCACTGGATCTCTTCCGGCGCGTGGAAATCCGCAGTGGCCGCCGCCACCGCCTCGCGGAGCTTCGCGCTCTCCGGGCCCTGCACCTGGATCTGAAAGCGGAACTTGCCGCGGAGCTTGCTGAACGGGGCTGGAGCCGGGCCGAGCACCCGGGCCTGGACTTCGCGCTTCAAGATCGCCTCGGACAACCGCTCCGCCAGTTGCCCGGCGAACTCGGCAGCCGCCTTCTCCCCAGGCCCGCGCACCACGAGCCGGATCATGCTCGTAAACGGCGGGTAAGAGAACATCTTGCGGGCCGGCAGCTCGCCCACCGCAAAGGCAAAATAGTCGTGGCGCACCGCCGCCTGGATTGCCGCGTGGTCGGGGTTGAAGGTCTGCACCAGCACGCGGCCCCCCTTCTCTCCGCGCCCGGTGCGCCCGGCCACCTGGGCCACGAGCTGAAACGTCCGCTCCGCCGCGCGAAAATCGGGGAAGTGCAGTGCGGTGTCGGCATTGACCACGCCAACGAGCGTCACCTCGGGAAAATCCAACCCCTTGGCGATCATCTGGGTCCCGAGCAAGATGCGAACCTTGCCCGAGCGAAACGCCCCGAGGGCCTGCTCGTAGCTCCCCGGGCGCTGCATGGAGTCGGTGTCCATGCGCAGGCAGGGGGCGTCGGGGAACCGCGCCTTGACTTCCGCTTCCAGCCGCTGCGTCCCCAGCCCGCCAAAGCGGATGCCCAAAAACTTGCAGTTCGGACACGCGGTGGGCGTGGGCATTTCGTAGTCGCAGTAGTGGCAGAGCACGATCTCCTTGGTGCGGTGGTGCGTCAGGGCGATCTCGCAGTTCGGGCAGCGGATCACGTGCCCGCAGGCCCGGCACTGGATGTGGGTCGAAAACCCCCGCCGGTTCAACAGGAGGATCACCTGCCCGCCTTCCTCCAAGGCCTGGCGCATGGCCGTGTGGAGCTGGCGGCTGATTGCCCCTCGCGAGGTCCGCGTGTGCTCGTC
>Ga0315279_10006037_pt1 | contig 15434 bp, 7 predicted proteins | sample YL17G06_20_MG_FD_203694 | JGI IMG/M metagenome (GOLD analysis project Ga0315279, IMG submission 203694) | Sediment microbial communities from Yellowstone Lake, YNP, Wyoming, USA - YL17G06_20 | ecosystem: Environmental > Aquatic > Freshwater > Lake > Sediment | place: USA: Wyoming | collected... | reverse complement strand
AAGTAGGTGATGTCAACGTGATCGGTGCCGAGGATCTCCAGGTCGGACTTGACCGAGTCGTAGTCCAGGCGGGTTTTGATCCCCAGGATGTACTTGTCCCGCTGGTCCTTGATGGCCTTGGCTACCTCGCGGATGGCCTTGCCGCCGCCATAGTCCGAGCAGGTGTGGACGAAGCGCAGGTCCCAGTCGAGCCCGCGAAGGATCGGGGCGTAGTCGGTGAGTGGGACGGTCCCGAGGCACATGATGGGGACCTCTAGGTCGAGCTTCTCGAACTTGCGTTTCGGAACGGCCCGCGGCTCCGCGTCCTGGGCCAACACGCGCCCGGCCGAAGCGCCTAGTAGGAGCGCGCCACCACCCACAGCAGCCCCACGGACGAACTCACGTCTAGTCCAACGCACGTCGCGTACCTCCTTCACGGGTTCTGACAGCCAGACTCCTAACGATTGGCCCTCGGGTACCGAATCCCTCTCTGCGCGTCACCCTTTGCCGGGCCGCGCGTCTGAGTGCCCATAGAGCGGCGCAGGCGAACCGCGCCCCTCGGGCGAACCGACTATCGGCCCAGCGGAGAGACGCCGTCGAGGGGAGGTTCCGTATGGGACTCCTCGAGAGAATTAAGAACGCCATTCGCACCAACCTTGCCGACATCGCCGACCGGGTCGATGAGCCCGAGCGACGACTGCGGCAGCTCATCGGCCGCATGGACGCCGACCTAGCGGACGCGCGCCTGGAGCTGGGGGCCGTCGTCCGGGAAGAGGACCGTCTGAACAAGGAGAAGGCCGCCGCCGAGGCCGAGGCAGCCTACATGACCGAGAAGGCCCGGATCGCGCTACGCGACTATGAAGACGAAGAGCTCGCCAAGGAGGCGCTACGCCGATGCGACTCCGCCTCCGAGCGGGCAGAGGCCGCGGGGCGGGAAGCCGACCTCCAACGGACTACCACCGAGATGTTTCGCGCGCACGTCCTCGCGCTCGAGCGCAAGCTCGAGCAGGCAAGACGCCAGCTCGAGATGGTGGAAGCGCGCCGTAGGCTCGCGGACGCACAGAAGTCGATCGGCCGACGCGCGGTCACCGGCCATGAGCTGTCCATTGCACTGCAGACGCGGATCGACGAGCTGGACGCCGAGACCCAGGCAGTCCACGAAGTGCTCGCGGTAGCTCGTGCGGAGGCTACGGGCGAGGACGCGCGCATCGAGCAGCGCCTGGCGGAGCTCAGGGCCGAGCTGCGCGGCGACGGTCGGCCCGCCGATCGCGAGGGGGTGTGAACATGGACCCTTACATGACGGCGTATACGGTCATGCTGGTTGTCGGGGGTTTCTTCCTCGCGGTGCTCTCCTTCGCGGGGCACCTCCACATCGGCGGTGGCGACCATGACATGCAGGTCGGCCACGCCGGCACGGACGTCGCCGTCGCGGGACACGGCGAGGTAGACGTTCACGCCCACGCGGGTGAGTCCCATGCTGGCACGGGACACGGACACGACGCTCACGACGACGGCAGTAGCGGCTTCAGCCTCATGAGCCCGTTCGTCTGGTCCACGTTCATTGCCATGAGCGGCCTTGGCGGAATCGTCACCACCAAAGCCGGCCTGGTGGGCCCCTGGAGCGCGCCGCCGGCCTTTGGCTCCGGTCTGGTCGTCGCCCTGGCAACCATGTTCGGGTTCAACGCCCTGCTCGACAAGATCGAGGGTTCGTCGCACTTCCGCATGGCGGACTCGGTCGAGCTCGAGGGCGAGGTCATCACCAGCATCCCCGCGGCGGGCGTCGGCGAGGTCGCGTTCACCGCGAAGGGTGCTCGGAGAGGCGGGCCCGCGCGTTCGGCGGACGCGGTGGACCTCCCCCAGGGGACCCGCGTCGCGATCGTTCGGACCGAGGGCACGTGCCTGTTCGTGAGGCCGACGACGGAGGAGAGGCTGAGGCTGCTAGGTCCCACAGCGCAAACACGGACGGGCCTGGCTGTCGCCGACGCGGATGTGCCGGCTCAGGATACTCCTCAGGCGGATGCGGAGCAGGAATGCTAGCAATGGCGCAGGGGTGAGAGGCCGTTGCAGAACGACGACATCGTGCCGTGCTGGGCCGTGGCCGTGGTTCTGTCCGCGGGATGCCTCTTCTGGGTCGGAGTGGGCGCATTCCTGGCGTCGAGGTACAAGAGGGCGACTCCGGGCAAGGCGCTCGTCGTCTGGGGCAAGAGGAGCTTCAGCTTCGCAGTCGTCGGCGGGAGGTTCGTCTACCCCGTCATTGAGCACTACGCGAGGCTGCCGCTCGACGGTCTGCACGTCGACCTTCACTTGGTGAGCGTGCGGACCGCGGACGGCGCTGACATGACGATCGAGGCTGAGGCAAGGGTCAAGATCGAGCCTTCCGAGGGTATGCTCGGAGCGGCGGCCGAGCATCTGCTCGGCAAGACGAAGGACGAGATCGCCGTTCTCGCGGGCGCCGTCATTGAGCGCGGCTGCCGCCAGGCCGTGCGTTACCTGTCAGCCGCTGAGGCGTCCGATGATGAGGCCGCCGTCGCGACCAAGGCGGGAGAACTGTCGGAGCCTGAGCTGACGGCCGTGGGACTCGTGGTCGTCGGCACTACAGTGCGTAGCGTGTCCGTTGCATAGGCAGCGTCGGCCGTCACCGGGCCGGATGCCGGACTGGCATGAAAGGAGTGGGGGCAATGGGAGAGTTCACTGCATGGGCAGTCGGCGGAGTCTGTGTCTTCATCTTCTTCATCATCGCCTTCTGGGCGTCGAGGTACCACAAGTCGCCGCCCAACCAGGCGCTGATAATCTACGGCAAGCGCGGCTTCCGATGCGTGGTCGGGGGCGGCAGGTTCGTCTACCCCGTCATCGAGCAGGTCTCGCGGATCTCGCTCGAGGTTATGACCCTCGACGTGAACACACCGGAGGTCTACACCGGTCAGGGCGTCGCCATTATGGTCGACGGTGTCGCCCAGGTGAAGATCGACGGGTCGGAGGAGATGATCCGCACCGCGGCCGAGCAGTTCCTCGACAAGAACCCGACCCAGATCATGCAGATCGCGCTGCAGACCGTGGAGGGTCACCTCCGCGCCATCCTGGGAACGATGACCGTCGAGGAGGCCTACTCGAACCGCGACGCCTTCGCTCAGCGCGTACAGGAAGTCGCCGCCGGCGACCTCGCCAACATGGGCTTGCGAATCGTCAGCTTCACCATCAGGGACATCCGCGACAAGCAGGGATACTTGGAGGCTCTCGGCAAGCCCCGCATCGCCCAGGTCAAGCGCGACGCGGTCATCGGGCAGGCGGAGGCCGACCGGGACGCCAACATCAAGTCGGCCCAGGCGAGGCAATCGGGTGAGGAAGCCAAGTTCGCGGCCGAGGCCAAGATCGCCGAGGCACAGCGCGACTACCAAGTGAAGGCCGCCGACTACAAGAAGACGGTCCAACAAGCCCAGGCGGACGCCGACCTGTCATATGAACTCCAGAAGAACAAGACGTCTCAGGACGTGAAGCGTGAGGAGATCCAGGTCCAGGTCGTCGAGAAGCAGGGCCTGATCGACGTCGAGAGCAAGGAGATCGAGCGCCGCCAGAAGGAGCTGCAGGCGGACGTTGAGCGGCCCGCCGATGCGGAGAAGTACCGCATCGAGGCGCTTGCCGGGGCGGAGCGGTCGAAGCTCACAATGGAGGCCGAAGGCAGGGCCACGGCGGCCCGTTCGATAGGGACCGCCGAGGCAGACGCGAACAAGGCCCGCGGTCTGGCGGAAGCCGATGTCCAGAAGGCGAAGGGTCTCGCGGAGGCCGACGTCCGCAGGGCGAAGGGTCTCGCCGAGGGCGACGCCACAAAGGCGCTGGGCTTCGCCGAGGCCGAGGCGATGGCCAAGAAGGCTGAGGCCTGGCGGAACTACAACCAGGCGGCCATCATCGAGCGCGTCGTCCAGGTGCTCCCGGAGATCGCTCAGGCGATCGCCTCTCCGCTCGCCAAGACCGACAAGATAGTGATGATCAACACGGGCGGCACCGGCTCCGGCGCGGCGAAGATCACCGAGGACGTCACCTCGATGATCGCCCAGCTCCCGCCGGTGGTCGAGGCGCTCGCGGGTGTGGACCTTCACAAGCTGATCCAGTCGGTGCCGGGCCTCAGCGCCGCGCCGCCCGCACCGGCGCCCCAGAAGGACGCGGGGCCGGAGGAGGCGTAGGGGCGGCCAAGTACTGCTGAGGAAGAAGCATCACCGGCCCGGCGCCCGGGATGGGCGCCGGGCCGGTTGCATTGTGGCGCTACCGCAGGAGCTGGAGGACCGTCTGCGGGAGCTGGTTTGACTGAGCCAGCATCGCGGTGGCGGCCTGGACCATCATCTGGTCCCGCGTGAACTTCACCGTCTGCTGCGCCATGTCCAGATCACGGATCCGGCTCTCGGATGCGCTCATGTTCTCCTGGGTGATGTCCAGGATGTTGGTGGTCGAGTTGAGCCGACTAACATACGCGCCGATGCGCGCTCGCTGGCTCGAGACGTACGCGATCGCCTTGTCGACTCGCGAGATAGCCTCCTCCGCGACTTCGCGGTCGACGAGGACGAGCTTGTCCAGCTCGAGACCGTACCTGGTCATCTCGCCCACGATGGCGTCGAGCTGCTGACCGGGGTTAGCGCCCACCTGAAGCGTCAGCGGGTTGGCCACCACGTGGACGTGCGCGGTCGCGATACCGAAGTCGGAGGTGAACGTGAACGTGCGTGCGGCGGAATCCCAATCGACACGCACGTCGGACCCGGTGCTTATCATGACGCCGACGCCGGGGATGGCCGACCTCAGAACGCCGTCGTTGGCCCTCTCGCGGCCGAGCCAATTGCCCGTGTGGGCGTCGTATATGTTCACGTCGAGCAGCCCGAGGTCGGCCTTCCGCACCTCAGCCCATGAGAACGCGCTCAGGAGGCGCTCGTCGCCGGAGAAGAAGAACCGGCCGTCCGGGCTCGGGATCGTCGAGCGGATGATGAGCGTACCCGGCACGGCCTCGTCGGTGTTGGCGTCGCCGTCAGTGATGTAGATGGCCGTGTTGCCGTCGACGCCGGTTGCGGACAGATCACGGTCGACCCCCATTCCCAGCCCACTCTCCGCGACGGAGCCCGTGATGGCCTTGCGGAGCTTGGCGGCCACCTGTTCCAGCGTATCGCGCGCTTCGAGCACGATCTCCGACTTGCTCCCGTTGCCGTAGATCGTCAGCGTGCTGGCGCCCAGGTCGAACAGGGACGAAGAGACCCGGAACCGGTCGACCCACTGAAGCTCGGTCACGCGCTCGGCGAGATCGGTCTCCATAAGGTTGACGTCGACCTGCTGGGTCGGCTGAGCGGTGAACCTGACCATCCCGGTGCCTACGTGAACGCTGCCGTCGTCGTCCAGCCAGGCGATGGACTGCGCGAAGCTCTCGCCGCTCGTGTATGCCTCGGCCGCCGGGGCGCTGATCCTCGCGCCGACGCGATTCGCGAGCCAGCCGCCGCTGACACTGGCGCCGCTGTAGTCGAGCGTGTAACTGCCCGTGTCGCCTAGGTTCTGGGTGGTCCACACCGCTCCCGCGCTGTACTGTGCCGCGTTGTCGTAGAGGAGTAGGACCCGGTCGCCGACCGTGACGGTATTGCCGGCCGCGCCGAGCCTTACGGAGGTGTTGCTGTAGCTTCCGTCGAGGCCGGCGAACCCGGGCCCGTCGAGGATGTCATTCGAGGTGACCCACTGTGACGCGTCCATCTCGAAGCTCTTCTGCTGGATCGCCTTGCCGTCGCGGCTGTATGTCGTGGCGCGCATCTGGATCCTTTGCGCGGGCGCGCCGCCGCTGAGCAAGGACGGGTCCAGGACCATGCGATCGCCCTGAATGGAGTACTGCGCCGTCGGGTCGGTCACCCGCAGGCCCACCACCTCCAGGATCACATAGGGAGCCCGATCTGTGTACTCGTCATGCCCCAGGGCGCCGACGCGAGCCAACTGGAAGTTGTTCCAGTTGGCTTCGGTCTTGTAGTCGATGACGCCGAAGCGGTCCGGCGACAGGGACGGCTGAGTCGGCAGGTTAGGAGACGCCGTGGCCGTGCCCGCGCCCGTGAGCGTGTAGCTGGTCGTGACGGTGGCGACGTACTCGAGGTTGGCCACTGTGGGGTCGACGTAGTACACCCGATAGCCGGCGGCACCCGAGACCCCGTCCCACGACAGCGCCACAGTCTGGTTCGCGTTGGCCGTTATCACGGCGTTCACGGTCCCGGATCGCCCGATCTCCACGCCGTTCGCGTCGTACGCGATGACGGTGATGTTGGTCGTGCCGTTCGCGGTCCAGGCCCCCGAGCCCGCGCTCGTCACGACGGCCGCGGTGAGCCCGGAGACGGTCTGGTGGCCGAACTGGTACTGGACCGAGAAGTCGTTCTTGGTGTTGCCCGATCCGGGGAACCTAGAGTCATCAGGAGCCTTGGAGAAGTCCAGATCCTGCCAGAGCGTGAAGTCGGCTCCGGTGGGTCTGCTGGCGTCGGTGACCCAGAAGCCGGAGCGTGTGAAATCGAGCTGTGTCTCCTCGCCCACCGAGCTGGTCGCCGGCAGTATCGCCTGTGTGAGCACCTGCTCTGTCGCGGCTGTGCCGTCCGACCGCACCCTTGTAATGGCATAGTTGGTCGCCGCGTTGCCGGTGTACGTATCGGAGAGGAAGTACACCCAGTCGCCATCGGTTGACCAGGCCAGGTCGATCTGAACAGCCGTGTTGCCCCCGTTCGCACTCGATGCGGCGGTCTGGAGTTGCGATGACCCGTCAGAACTCATCACCCAGATGCGGTAGTCGTTGTTGGCGGTCGCGTCGACGTCGCGGACGTAGGCGATCCGCGACCCATCGGGCGACCATGCCGCCCGGGCCGCCGTCGTATTCGCGGGCATGCTTGTGAGCTGGGTCAGCATGGCTGCGTCGAGGTCGTACACGAAGATGTCGGCACCGTTGTCGTATAGCACCCGATTGCCGTCGGGGGACCAGCTCGCGTTGGCCGAGTTGGCATCCCCGAGGCTGGTTACCACCGTTCCGTCCGCCTCGATGACCGCGAGCCCCGTCACCGTGTCCGCCAGGATGCGGCTCCCCGATGGCGACCAGTAGGCCGCGGTGGCGTTGGAGAGCGCTCCGCCCACGTTAGTCCCGGGAGACGGGGTGGTGACGTGTGCGTCGATCGTGTAGACGTCGTTGTTCGAGAGGAACAGCAGCGTGCGTCCGTCGGCGGCCCACTGGGGCAGGGTGGCCGCCGCCGCCGCCGCGGAGACCTGAACCGGCGCGGCCGTGACCGTGCCGATCTGGGTCAGATCGAAAGTGAACACCTGCGCCACGCCCGCGACCTGCCGCGTGTAGGCGACCTTGCTGCCGTCGGGCGAGACGACGGGGCTTAAGGCGGTGTTGTTGGTGTCGACCGTCCACTCCTGACCGGCGGCGTTTCGGACCACGATGTCGGTGTCGCCGCCGCCGTAGTCGCGCCGGAAGGCCATGAAGTCGGTCAGAGGTGTGATGTCCTGCGCGGAGCCGCGAGTACCCAGCCTGTACTGCTCGCCCCTCACAATGCGGAAAATGTCCGACTTGAGCACCTGCGCTTGGCCGGGCGTGGCCTGTACCTCGAGGCGATAGTTGCCTTCGCGGACCTTGTCCCCGTTCATGATGGGGCGCAGCAGGCCGCTGTCCGTCGACGCGAGAGCCGACAGCGACCCGTTGAGCAGGGGCTTCGTGTTGAACTCGGTGGCCAGCGCGGTGCGGTCGACCTCCGAGAGGAGCTGTTCGACCTCGTGTTGGATCTCCACGCGGTCGTTGGCTGTGAGGGTTCCACTGGCCGCCTGGATGGCGAGCTCGCGGATGCGCTGCAGTATGGTCTGTATCTCGCCCAGGGCGGACTCCGCCGTCTGGAGCAGCGACACACCGTCTTGGGCGTTCATCGACGCCCGAGCTAGGCCCTTAACCTGCGTGCGGATCTTCTCCGTGATAGCGAGGCCCGCCGGATCGTCCTGGGCGTGGTTGATGCGCAGCCCGCTCGAGAGCCGCTCGACTGAGTCGTGCAGGTCATCGGTGGCCGCGCTGAGGTTCCGCCAGGCATTGCTGGCGGTGTAGTTCGTGTTGATGCGGATACCCATCAGGTATCTCCCTCCATGCAGTTGGCTGTGGAAGCCTGGCTGCCGCCTCCTTGTGGCAGCCGTGCGTCGACGCCGTCGCTAGGCCGACCAAGTCGGCACTCGACTCGTTGCCGGACAACGGGCTCATGCCGGGCAATGGGCCTGAGCCCATTGCCCGCGCAGGGCGGCCGGGCAGGACACCCGACCGGCCCGTCCCTGACGCGTTGGACGCGGCACGGTCCTCTCGTCGGTCCTCGTGGCACATGCCACGGGCTACCCCTGCATACGGCGGGCGCGACCCACCGAACGCCCCGGTACCGCGCGCACCGGTGGCGGGTTGTGTGGGTGGGGATCATGGGTGTGTCCTCTCGGGACGGCACGCTGAGCCGCCGGCCTAAGCCAACAGCCTCGCCACCCTCCGGGGCGCTCTGCTGATGCGAAGCACCAGGTCGGTCGCGGCCTGCGCTCTCAGCTCGTCGCGTATGCGACCGAGCGCGCGCCACGCGCTGTCGATGTCGGCGACCACCGCCGGGTCGGCCGGCGGGACGCTGGGAGGCTGCGAAGCGGCCCCATCGGGACGCTCCGCTGTGAGGAAGGCGCCATGGTCCCGATGTGGGGCTCGGGACGGAGGCCCGCCCGGCGGGCGCGCCGGGCCCTTGCGTGCCAGCTTGGCCTGCTCGGAGGCAACGGCGCTGAGGACGGCCGGGCTCTCAGGGTCGGGACGCGCTCGAAGTGCTATCAGGCGGTCGGTGGCCGGGGCTGGATCGGTGCCCCGGGCATCGGGATCGGCCGCGCGCGACGGGGCCGGAGCCGGGTCACACGCGTGCTGTAACACACGCCTGAGCTGCCACGGGTCGGTGGCGTTCCGCGAAGTACTCCACACACTGGCGCTCACGGCGAGTCATCTCCTTTCTTCACGATAGGGCCGCGAAAGGGCGGCCCGGGTCGACCCGAGCGAGGAGCGCCGGGTCGACCGCGGGGGCCGCACCGTCAGGGGGCTACTTGAGGAGCTGGAGCACCGACTGCGGCAGCACGTTGGCCTGCGCCAGCATGGCCGTGGCCGCCTGGGTCATGATCTGGTCTCTGGTGAACGCTACCGTCTGCTGCGCCATGTCGAGGTCACGGATGCGGCTCTCGGACGCCTGCATGTTCTCCTGGGTGATGTCGATAATGTTGATCGTGGAGTCTAGCCGACCGATGTAGGCGCCGAGCCTGGCGCGCTGGCTCGCCACGAACGTCACCGCCGCGTCGATCTGCATGATCGCCTCCTCGGCGGCCGGCTTGCTCACCACCAGCAGGTTCTCGAGCTGCATCCCCTTCCTGGTGATGGCGCCGATGCGGACCTCCAGCGACTGGCCCGGGTTGGCGCCGAGCTGAAGGCTGAGGGGGTTGTCCACGACGTGCAGATGGGCGGTCTCCTTGCCGAAGTCCGAGTAGTACTCGAAGATCCGGCGATCGGAGTTCCAGGCCACGCGGACGTCGGCGTTCTGCTGGATCTTCACGTCAACGCCCGAGATGATGCCGCGCAGAACGCCGTCATTCACCTGCTGCCGGCCGATGAGGCGGCTCGTGTGAGCGTCGTAGACCGTCACGTCGAGCATGTTGACCGTGGGGGCCTTGGTCTCGGCCCAGGAAAACCCCTCAATCAGCCGGTCGTCGCCTGAGAACCAGATGCGTCCCTGCTGCCCGGGCACTGTCGAGCGGAGCACGAGGGTGCCGGCGAGCGCTTCGTCAGTGCCGACGGCCGGGTCGGTCACGAAGATGCACGAGTTGCCGTCCACGCCATTCCGCGAGTCGTCGCCGTCGACGCCCAGGCCGAGCCCGCCCGAAGTGATGGAGGACGTAAGTACCTGGCGGAGCTTGCTGGCGACCTCCTCGAGCGTTGTGCCAGCCTGGAGGACGAGGCGCGCGCGCTGGCCGCCGGTGTAGAGCTGGATGGTCTGCGCACCGGTGTCGAGCAGCGAGATGCCCCGCTGGAACCTGTCGACCCACTTGAGCTGTGTGACGCGCTCCCCGAGGTCGGTCTCGAAGAGATTGAAGCCCACCGCCTGAGTCGCCTGGTCGGTGTATCGCACCCGGCCCGTGCCGAGATGCACGTTGCCGTCGAGCTGGCTGATCCAGGCGATCGACTGGTCGAGCTCGGCGCCCGGGAGGAACTGCGACAGCGTCGGGGCATTGGCCCTGGCGCCGACGCGGTCGGCGCGAGTTCCCGCGCGGAGGGACCAGCCGGTCTCGTCGAGGTCCATGCTGCCGGTGTCGGTCAGGTTCTGGCTGGTCCAGACCGTGCCGCCTCCGTACTGGGCCGCCGCATCATAGAGGAGCAGGAGCTTGTCGCCCACGACCACCGTGTTGCCGTCCGCACCCATCTTGGCGGTCGTGCGACCATAGTCTCCGTCGAGGTTGGCGAAGCCGGCGCCATCCAGCACGTCGCAGCCCGTGACCCAGTCCCCCGCCGTCATCTCGAAGGTCTTCTGCTGCAGCGCCGCACCCGTCCGTGAGTAGACGGTGGCGCGAAGCTGCACACGCTGCGTAGCGATCCCTCCATCGAGCAGCGAGCTATCGATGATCATCTGGTCGCCCTGGACCGAGTAGCCCGCGGCCTGGTTTGTCACCCTGACGCCGACTACCTCGAGCTCGACATACGGGCCGGCCTTGGTGCTGGTGTCGGAGCCGAGGATGCCCGTGCGGGTGAGCTCGAACCCGTTCCATCTGCTCTCGGTCTTGTAGTCGATCACCCCGAAACGGTCAGGCGTGGAAGCGGGCCGGTTGGGCAGCGTGCCCGCGAAGATGGGTGACACGATGGTCGGGTCGTTGATCGTAACGTTCGTGCCGGTCGCGCGGTAGTAGCGGTCGGCCGCAGCGCCCGATGGGTTGAAGTACACCCGGTACGTCGTGGCGCCGGAGACGGCCTGCCACGACAGCGACACCTGATCGGTGGCATTGACGGTGGTGACGGAGATCGCCGCCGATCGTCCGACCTCGAGACCGCTGGCGTCGAGGCCGACGACCGTCAAGGTGACCGCGGTGTTGGCGGTCCAGTTCGCGCCGAGACCGGTCGCGAGCGCCTGCCCGCGGAAGCTGGTGATGGTCTGTTGCCCCGGAGCGAACTGGGTGCTGAAGTCCTGCCTGATGTTCGTCGACCCCGGGAACCGAGCGTCGTCCGGGCTCGTGCTCCAGTCCATGTCCTGCCAGAGCGTGAAGTCCGTGCCGCCCGGTCGGCTGGCGTCCGTGACCCAGAACCCGGACCGGCCGTAGTTCATCTGGTCTTCCTCGCCCACGGCAGAGCCGGCGCCGAACGTGCCGGTCAGGACCTGCTCCGAGGTCAGGGCGCCGTCCGAGCGCACTCGGGCCAGTGCGTAGTTGGTGCCCGCGTTGGCGGTCCAGGTGTCGGTCAGGTAGTAGACCCAGTCGCCGTCATGGGACCAGTTCAACCGGGTCTGAGGGGCGCCGTTGGCGCCCGCGGAAGGCGTGGCGGCCGTCGCGCGGTCACCGCTGCCATCGGCGTTCATGGTCCAGATCTCGTACGCGGTGTTGCCGGCACCGGCCGCGTTGTTGGTATCGCGGACGTAGGCGATCTTCGATCCGTCCCTGCTGAACACCGCGCGGGTCGCCGACGTGCCGCCGGCAACGCTCGTGAGCCGAGCCGCCGACAGCGTGGCGAGGTCGTAGACCGAGAGGTTGGACCCGTCGGGTGGGCTCGCGCCGCCGCTGTCGTCGTAGACGATCTTCGTACCGTCCGGCGACCACGAGTAGTTGGCCGCTGTCGCGCCGGCGAACGTCGCCACCGCGGAACCGTCCGACTCGAGGATCCGCAGGTCGGTGGCGGTCTTCACGAGTATGCGATTGCCCGAGGGCGACCAGAGCGCTTGGCTGCCGGCCGCGAGCGCCGGGACGGACCCGGTCACCAGTGTGCCCGTCGAGGGGGTTGTGGTGCCGGGGTCGATCGCGTAGACGTCCGCGTTGGAGATGAAGAGCAGCTTGCGGCCGTCGGCGGACCACTGGGGATAGCTGGCGTCGTTGCCGGCGGCGAGCGCGCTTATCTGCGTCGGCTGCGTGGCGGCGCCGGAGGTACCGATCAGCGACAGATTATACGTGAAGACCTGCGCGACGCCGCCCACGACCTTGGTGTACGCGAGCTTCATGCCGTCCGGGGAGATGGTCGCGTTGGCCGCCGTGTTGTCCGTGTCGATGAGCCACTCCTGGCCCGATGAGCTGCGGACATACAGGTCGGTGTCGTTGGCGGCCGCCTGCCGCCGGAAAGCCATGAAGTCCGTCTCGGGCGAGACGTCTTCCGCCGACCCGCGCGTGCCCAGCCGGTACTGCTCGCCCTTCACCACGCGGAAGATGTCGGACTTTAGGACCTGGCCCCGCCCGGGGTTCATGTCCATCTCGAGGCGGTAGTTGCCCTCGTCCACATCGTCGGGTGTGACGATCGGCGTCAGCCGCTCGCTGTCGACCGAGACGAGGGCCGAGCCCGAGCCGTCGAGCAGCTTCTTGGTGTTGAACTCCGTCGCGATGGATGTGCGGTCGACCTCGTCGAGGAGCTGGTCGATCTCGCGCTGGATCTCGACCCTGTCCTGGCTGGTGAGGGTCCCGTTCGCCGCCTGGATCGCGAGCTCACGGATGCGCTGGAGCATGCCCTGTACTTCGCCGAGTGCCGACTCAGCGGTCTGAAGCAGTGAGACACCGTCCTGCGCGTTCATGGACGCGCGAGAGAGGCCGTTAACCTGGCTTCGGATCTTCTCAGAGATCGCCAGGCCGGCCGGGTCGTCCTGGGCGTGGTTGATACGCAGACCGGATGAGAGACGCTCGACCGACTGGTTGAGCCCCGCCTGCGCGCGACCGAGGTGACGGTACGCGTTGACTGCGGTGAAGTTAGTGTTGATGCGAAGACCCATTGCTGACCATCCTCCATGATGATCCAGTCTGGGCAGTGTCGCCGCGCCTCCATGCGCGGCGTCCCTGCGTCCGGCCAAGGGCCGGGTGTGCCGCCTGCCCGGCTCCGCTGAGTCGGGCTGGGCGCCTTGTGCTCACGCTCGTATTGTGTTGCTCGGCCCATCCGCCAGAGACCGGAGCGCTCCGGCCCCAGTCCGCTCGCGGATGGGCCCCCCTGTGTCTGGTGCGGTCGCTTGGGCCCGCCAGGCCGCTCACGCGTGAGTGCCGCGACGGCTGTCTCCACACAGCCGGTCTCAGCCTCGGACGGCGCACGGGGAATCGGGCGGTCGCTCCGCGACACGAGGTCGCGGGAGCCCCGCGCCCGTTTGCAGCGGTGGAGAACGCACGGCGCTCCGCTGGCGGTGGGCGCGTCGGACCGGGAGGTCGGGGGTGCGCGGGGTGGGCTGGGTGTAGGTGGACGGGTTCGGATAGTAGCCTGCGAGCCCCGCGTTGAGGGCCGGCGTCGAGCACACCCCGAGGTCGGCTCGAGAGGTCGCGCCCGATGACGGTCGGGCGACGACCTCGCGCCGAGCTTGCTCACACATTCATCCTGTAGCCAGGGGAACGCGGATACCCTCCGTGGTGTGCGGCCGCCGATCCTAAGGCGCAGGTTGCGCCGGACCTTCCCGCCGACCGGCGAGCAGCTAACTTGCCTCGCCGTGCCAACCGTCACTCGGCCGCCCGATTCCCGAGAACCGCCGCCGACTCATCCGTGAGTCGGCCTGCTTCGGAACGCCCTCACCTCCTTGTCAAGGTCGCTTGTTGCTACAGGAAACTGTGCGACTGAGCGTAAAAAGGTCGTTTCGCCGGCTCTGAATGCTTTATATACACTAGCGTATGCGGCATTCAGGCCGTCGCGTGCCACCACGCCTTCGCACAGGAGTAGCCTATCCACAGTGGGGCTGTGTGACCGTCCTCGGGGCGGCTGCGAGATAGCTGCCTGCGGCGGTCTAGGTACCCGCCGACTCAAATCCCGCCGCGCGTGTCGCCGGTCGGGAAGTGGCGGGAGGGTCATGTGCGCCCGGGGAGGAGGGAGGAGGAAGAGCGCTCGGTCCGATCGGGCTCCGCGTGGAACGCGGGGGCCGCTGCTACCCGTCCGTGGGTACCGGTACCGAGGGCTCGAGATCCGCTCTCGCCCCCGGCACGAGCATGGTGGGCTCGCGCCATCCTTGGCTTGCGACACGTCCCGATCACGCCTCGGCACTGACCTGAGGTCAGGCCTCGGCGCGGCCGTGTCCGACCCTCCCCGATGTCGCGCAACGAGGGCTCCGCCCTCGACCCATACGCGCAACGTCGAAACGGACTACCGGGTGCTACCGACCATGAGGTTCCGGTGGGGCTGACCCGTCACGGTCTCCGCCTCACCGAGGGACTCACACCCCCGACGACCGTTTGCCCGTCTCCAGCGGGTTGGCGGTCGTTCACCGTGGTGATCGGTCGGAATGGGGCGGGGCTTGAGCACCTGTTGCGGCGCCGCGCGGTCACTGTGCGGCGGCGAAGAGCGGCGGGGCAGTGGCCGGCATCGGCGCTTCGTCTGTGCGGCCGCCCTTGGCGAACAGCATGACGAACTGAGTGAAGAAGCTGGTGGGCAGATCGGTGCCCATCTGCTCCCTGACGATCGACAGTGCCCTGAACGTGCCCATCGCACCGCGATACGGGCGGTTGCTCGTCAGCGCATCGAACACGTCGGCGATCGCCGCGATCTTGGCGAAGTCGTGAATGGCCTCCTCGGGCAGGCCATGGGGGTAGCCGGAGCCATCGGCGCGCTCGTGGTGCTGCAGGACCACGATGGCGGCCTCCTCCTCGACCTGGTCTTCCTCAACAAGCACCTGGAATCCGAGCATCGGATGCTGGCGCATAATGGCCCATTCCTCCGGGCTCAGCTTCCCGGGCTTGTTCAGCACGTCGTAGGGCACACGGGACTTGCCGAGATCGTGGAGGAAGAAACCGGTCGCCAGTCGCCTTAGGAGCTCCCTGTCATCGCCATAGCGCTGCTTGGCCAGGACTGTGCCGAAGATGCCGACGTTCACCGAGTGGTCGTATGTGTAGCGATCGTGGCGTGTGAGCTGCACCAGGGCCCTGTCGAGCCCCGGCTGCGTGATGGTCGCGTCCGCGAGGTCACGTACGAGCGCCTTGTACTCCATGATGCGCTCGGCGCGGGGCTCACTGAACAGCCGGGCCACCGACTGGCGAACACACTTGTGCACCACGCCGGCCTTGCGGCTGACGGGGATGAATGGGTCGTGCAGCACCTGCGTCAGGTCGCCGCTGAGGTAATCACTGAGCTCATCGGTATGCGCCGGGGCGACAAACAGCAGCGTGTGATCGTGGCCGTGGAGGCGCTCGAGGTGGTCGCCGGTCAGGAGCTCCCCGGTGTCGCAGAAGAGCACGTAGCGCCCGCCGGGCGCCGCGAGGTAGAGCGGGAAGTCCCGGCGCCGACC
>Ga0315279_10006036_pt1 | contig 15434 bp, 11 predicted proteins | sample YL17G06_20_MG_FD_203694 | JGI IMG/M metagenome (GOLD analysis project Ga0315279, IMG submission 203694) | Sediment microbial communities from Yellowstone Lake, YNP, Wyoming, USA - YL17G06_20 | ecosystem: Environmental > Aquatic > Freshwater > Lake > Sediment | place: USA: Wyoming | collected... | reverse complement strand
GCTCTATAGATTTATTTAGATTCTGTTGTAGAGTTTTTTTACCGCCTCCCCGCAGATGTCTCTACCCATAGTGGTGGCATACTTTTATTCTGCTGAGAATGGACTACTTCGAAACCGCTGCTGACACCTGCGAACGATAGTAGCCTTTGGCCTGATATATCGCCCCCTCGAAGACGCCCACCTTGCCCGCGTATGGGCTCGATCCGAGCAGCTTCGTCGTCCGTCCCTTCTCTTCGCTGAAGAGAGCTTCCATTTCCTGCTCGGGTCGCCTTTTGGCACGGATTTCCACTCGCCGCGCCTGAGTTTCTTTTTGCTCCGCTTCGAAGATGTCCTTAGGCCAGGGAGTGGGCAGTGCCGTGCCTGGTCGGATCAGGTCTTTCCACCGGCCCCCGTGGGGATCGGCTGTAACGTTTGGTTCCCATGGTTCGGGTCGATCGGAAGAGCCTTCGTATGCCACCGCCGAGGTGTAGTATTCGTCCGCCAGCCCGGCAAAGTGGTGTCCGAACTCATGAACAAAAATGTAAGGGGTGTACATGTTGTCGGCGGCCACGGTGGCGTAAAGATTGAAGATGCCCCCGCCTCCATACTTTCGATCGTTGGCGATAATCTCAATGAACTCGTAGGGCGCGGCGGCGGCAGCCTCACGCACCCGTCTGTTGTCGAACGTGAGGACGTAACGCTCGGAGCCGAAGGCGTCATAGCTCGTCCGCAGCGGTGACCTCCGATGAACGTCCTCGGAAGGCCTGGCAATGCCGCTCTCATCGGCCGACGTGTCCACAGCCCAGACATTGAAATCGTTCTTCCGCTCCTTGAACGGAGAAACAGCGAAGAGCAAATCGACCATGCGCCGAGCGTCCTGATGCCACTTCTCCATTTCGGCTGTGGTGTAGCCGTCGCCCATGAAGAGAATGTCGACCTTGTCGCGCGGCTCGCCGTTCTTCATTACGGCCCACACCTTCGCCTGCGGCACTGTCGCCCGGTCAACGGTCGGGCTCGTCGGATCCACCAGGACTGACCAGGCTTCCCGGAATGCATTGCCGGCTACCCTTTTCTTAATGACGATCTGGAAGGGAGCGACCGGTGCCGGAAATCGAAGGGATTCGTGGAATGTCCGGTAGGCATCCTTGGCTTCGGCAGTCGTTTCCCACTCTCCGTAAATGCTCGCAAAGCCACGCGAGAAGAGAATGCGATTGGTCTGTCGATCGATGACCTCGAAGAAGTATTTGCCTAGATTGGTGTCGTCAATCATGCGATTCAAGGGGCCCGGCCAGGGACCCTCAAGGACGACGCCGTCGAAGGCAAACCGCTCCTCTGCACTACTTCCGGTGTGGAAGTAATCGAGTCGCATGGTGCGGGGGGTAGAGTCCGCTGCGGCGAGGAAGCCAGCAAAAAGCAAAGCGGTAACGATCAAAGCACACCTCCTGAACAGATATCAGTGATCAATGGTCAGTGGCCAGTGATCAGATTCTTCAAGCGATTTAACTCGGAGAGGTTCTTACTGGCCACTGACCACTTCTTTCTTATTCTTCAGCCGAGCCTCGCCCGGAATCTTGCCATGATGCAAAGACTGTCTGTGCAAGTGTTATCTTGCTTCTTTAAGGAAGGTTTCTGCAACCGCTACGGATGTTACATGCATAGAAACCTCTCTCGGCAAGTTGGACGTATAGGGATCTTTCCATAAGCCAGCGGCAGAAGCGAGGCAATCAAAGGCCACTCCAACCTTTGGATTTCGCGAGATTCGTGGAAAAAACAGGGCACGAACTACACGAAATACTCACTAGTTCCAGTGGTTCAGAATCACTAGGGCCTTCTGGTGCTGCAGTCGGACACAAAAACAGGGACTCACCGCGGGTGCGGGAGCCCCTGTTCGAATTGAATGCGATTGGTTTAGAAGGTTTTGTCAGGATGCAAAGCTTTTGCCTTGTCGAGAAGCACATCGCGGCTTTCTTCGTGGTTCGGGTCCTTGACGCAGCAGTCCACCGGGCAAACCGTCACGCACTGCTCCGTATCATGGAACCCAACACATTCCGTGCACTTCTCCGCAACGACGTAGTAATAGTCCTGAGACAGGGCAGGGAACTTCTCCCCGTTCAGTTCATACTCCTCGCCGCCGGCATAGATGGCCGTGTTGGGGCATTCCGGCTCACAAGCGCCGCAGTTGATGCATTCCTCGGTAATCATCAAAGACATTGGAAGAATCCTCCATTGATGGATAAAAGAATGAACACGCTTTGTAAAGATCAGGCCGTCATCTTATGACTGCGGCCAATTTTAGCACTTCTCTTTTGCAGGTTAAGTAGTTATTTCTGATTTTTAGTAGGTATTATTCATTAGTGCACAGAGTGCTTGCCCCCCGACGGATGAGGCCTGGTCCCCTCCTCTTCTTCACTGCTCTCACCGCGCGACTCCACGTCCCAGTGCAACGGCGGTTCCGCGGTGATGCGAAAAATCTCCACGCAGGCGCGCGCATTCCCATACCAGCTGTGGATGATGTCTTGCTGAATCCGGTCCCTCAGCTGGTCTGCGTATGTACGCTCGATTTTCAGGATTTCGTAGCCGGAAATGCGGGCCTCCAGGTTCAGATCGCTGGTAAGGAGGACTGTGATGGCAAGATTATCGGGGTCGGTTTCGTTGACGAGGATTCTTCCGCTCGGGTCGCAGTCTCCCTGAAGAAAGACATGATAGCTCTCGTGCCCCCTTCCCCTTGATACGCGCTGCAGGCGGAAAAGCGTCTCATATTGATGATCCAGGCGGTGCAATTCCTCGGCGTGCCGCTCGCAGTACTCGCCCGGATCGGCGTCGCCGGGGTTACAGACAACGCAAGGAGCATCCGACTTCCTTGCCGCCATATTCCACACTCCTATAAAGACCTCCATTCTTTCACGCCCGGAACCGGTTGTCCACCCCGGTATGCGTCTTTCTGCGGTTCAAATACTGGCGGTGTATCCGCGATTTCAACCGCTCCGCGAGGTGCTTGTAGACCGCCTTCGGAGCCGGCGCTCGGTTTCTCCGCGACGGAGAGCCGACGCCGGGTCAGAAACCCAGCCTACAAGTTGGCGCGACGGATTCCGGCACGTACTTCCTACTGCCTTCTGCCTGCTTCTCACGGCTTTTTCTGCTGCGACTTTTCGATCTTCGCCCAGGAATCGCGGAGCCCTACCGTACGATTGAAGACCAGAATCCCCGGTGCGGAATCCGGATCCACGCAGAAGTATCCCTGACGCTCAAACTGGCAGCGATCTCCGGGCGCCGCAGACTTCAGGCTCGGCTCCAGCCGGCAGGAATTCAAGACTTCGAGGGAGTCGGGATTGAGATAGTCCTTGAAGTCTCCGCCGTCCTTTCCGGCGCTTGGGTCCTCGACTGTGAATAGACGGTCGTACAGGCGCACCTCGGCCGGAATGGAATAGTCGGCAGAGACCCAGTGCAGCGTGGCCTTCGCTTTGGGCCCTTCTGCGCCCGTACTGCCGAGCGAAGTTGGGTCGTAGGTGCAGTGCAACGCGGTGATCTCCCCGGTCTTCTCGTCCTTTTCTACTCCCGCACATGTGACCAGGTATGCGTAGCGAAGCCGGACCGTTCGATCCGGGGCCAGGCGGAAGAACTTCTTTGGTGGGTTCTCCATGAAGTCTTCCCGCTCGATGAAAAGCTCCCCGGAGAAAGGGATCTTGCGCGTTCCCGCGTTGGAATCCTCCGGGTTATTCAAAGCCTCCAGTTCCTCCATCTGACCTTCGGGGTAATTGTCGATGATCAGCCGCAACGGCCGCAGAACGCACATCCTGCGCGGCGCGCGTCGGTTCAGATCATCCCGGAGGGTGTGCTCGAGGAGAGCCACATCTACGACATTTTCTTTCTTTGCCACTCCGATGCGCTCGCAGAAGCTACGGATCGCCTCGGGTGTGTAGCCGCGCCTCCGCAGTCCGCTGAGCGTAGGCATGCGCGGGTCGTCCCATCCGCGGACGTGTCCCTCCTCCACGAGCTGTAGCAGCTTCCGCTTGCTCATCACAGTGTAGCTGAGATTCAGACGCGCGAACTCGATCTGCTGGGGATGGCATTCGACCTCGAGTGTGTCCAGCAGCCAGTCGTAGAGAGGGCGATGGTCCTCGAACTCCAGGGTGCAGATCGAGTGGGTTATTCCCTCGATCGAATCCGACAGCGGATGCGTGTAGTCGTACATCGGATAGATGACCCATTCGTCGCCGGTGCGGTGGTGCGGCACGCGCCGGATTCTGTAGAGGGTGGGATCGCGCATGTTGAGGTTCGGAGAAGCCATGTCGATCTTGGCGCGCAGGACGTGGGCTCCGTCTTCGAATTCACCGGCCCGCATACGCTCAAACAAGTCCAGGTTTTCTTCAATCGACCTGTCGCGGTAGGGACTGTTCTTGCCGGGCTTTGTCAGTGTTCCGCGGTATTCGCGGATCTCGTCCGCGCCGAGGCTATCGACATACGCCTTCCCCTTCTTTATGAGCTCCATGGCGCAGTCGCAAAGCTTGTGGAAATAATCGGACGCGTAAAAAAGCCGATCATCCCAATCGAATCCCAGCCAGAGCACATCCTCCATGATCGACTCAACGTACTCCACTTCCTCCTTGGTTGGGTTGGTGTCGTCGAAACGCAGGTTGCACAGACCGCCAAACTCGGCAGCGATGCCGAAGTTGAGGCAGATCGACTTGGCATGGCCGATGTGCAGGTATCCGTTCGGCTCCGGAGGAAAACGGGTGTGCACACGGCCGCTGCTTTTATTGATCTTCAGGTCTTCGGTAATGATGGCGCGAATGAAATCCAGCGATGGCGCGGAATCGTTCTTCCTCGTCTCGGCGGACTCCGGCACCCTGGTGTCTTTGTTATCGTCCTCGGTCTGCCGTGTCTTCATCGTCTGCTCTGTCTTTCAGTGCCAAAGACGGTTATTCCCGCCGCTGCGCAACAGATCGGATAATAGCATATCTGGCGGGGGATTCGAGGAGCCCTGCACGTTTTCTACGGCGCCGGCAAGAAAAGGAGGACACTCGGATTTTCCAGCTTTGCAGCGCCAACAAGAGAAACCCTATCACTGGTTGATTTATTCTAATTTGTTTGCAGAAAACTGGAAAATCGGAATGTCCCCTTTCCCTTACCTCTTGCGCCGATTTGAAGAATGATCTGTATGCGAAATCCCTGAATAAGCATCCTGCCGCTCTTCCATGCCGGATCTTATTACCCAACCCGGACAAGCCGGAACCAAGGAAGGATCGTGCCTTGAGTGCCATCAGCCGTCAGCTATCAGCTTTCAGCTTCGAAGCAGTCATCAGCTTTTTTCAGCCGACAGCTTCTGGATCAGAGACGTCAGCATTCGCTTGATCTCGATCACTCCCCCAGCCAACCGCTCATAGTCTGCTTTCGCCAGCAGCTGCAGCCAGCTCTCTGAAAGCTGAGGGCTGAATGCTGACAGCTTTTGACCGATCCGGCACAAACCTAGCCACCAAGGGACTAAGGGTAAGCTGCACCAAAGATGATCCTGATTGACAGTGTCCCTGTGTGAACCTAGATTCGTATCGCGGCGCGTCGTTTGTGTTTGGGGCAGCTTCCATTAAAGCCTTGCGGGCCTCTGCTGTGCACCCTCTGCGTCTCAGTCACTTTCGAAACTACTGGTTGGGCGCCACAATCTCTCTGTTTGGCGATCAGTTTTACCTTGTGGCCCTCCCCTGGCTGGTACTGCAGCTCTCCGGCTCCAGTCTGGCACTTGGGACGATTTTGATGTCGGCGGCTGTCCCTCGCGCGGTGCTCATGGTGATGGGTGGTTTCGCTAGCGACAGGTGGTCTCCCAGGCGAATCCTCATCGGCACGGCATCAGCTCGGGCGCTACTTGTTGCAGCCATCGCCGCGCTGACCTTCATCCATGCCATCCGGATATGGCACATCTACCTGCTGGCCTTCGCCTTCGGGGTCGCGGATGCCTTCTCGTTTCCTGCTCTCCAGGCTCTGGTTCCCAGGATTGTATCGCCAGACCAATTGCCCGCCGCAAACTCGGCGATTCAAGGCAGCGCCCAAGCCAGCACCATGCTTGGCCCCGCCCCTGCGGGCATCGTAGTGAAGAGCTGGGGCATCGCACAGGCGCTTTTTGTGGATGCCTTTAGTTTCCTGTTCGTAATCGTGGCACTGCTCAGGATGCCGGAGCCCGTCGCACCCACCCCGCCCGCTGAACCTGACTCCCTGGGACGCCAACCTCAAATGTCCCAGGCCATTTTGGAAGGTCTCCGTTACGTGGTGGCCGACCCGCAGGTACGCATCCTCATGCTTCTATCGGCTGTAGTGAATCTGTGCCTGACTGGGCCGATCCTGGTTGGACTTGCCACCATGGCGAAGTTCGTCCTGGCATCCTCCACCGCCTTCGGGATCTGGTTCTCTTCGTACAGTGGCGGTGCGCTGCTGGGGACCATCCTGGCGGGTTTCTTCAGGCGTCCCCAAAAGCGGGGAATCCTCCTTCTAAGCGTCGCAGTAGGCTTGGGTCTGGGTCTTGTGTCTATCGGAATGTCTCACACAATCGTTGGCGTGGCGGTCATTCTTGCTCTCATGGGATTGGGGAGCGGATTTGTCAACATTACGGTGTTGGCGTGGCTGCAGTCACGCATCGAACGCCGCTTGCTGGGACGCGTCATGAGCCTGCTTATGTTTGCCGCAGTGGGTCTGGCCCCGCTCTCCTATGCCGTGGCCGGTGCTGTTGCGCAAATCTACCTGCAAGCCATGTTCCTGGCTGCGGGCGCGCTGATGATATTGGTGGCTGGGATCGGCTTGATGAATCGGGCAGCCCGTTCCATCGACTAGAGCCGAATGCTTGCTCTGTGATGCTTTGTGTCGTCTATGTCATCGTGTTTTCTTTTTGGCCCTTCCGGGTCTGGAGTGGGTAGCCCCAACATGTTGTGGTTGACCACTCCCAAGAACAAGGGAAAGGATCTGTGGTTCATCGCGCGGCCATCTGGCCACCGTGCTCGCTGGTGTCAAGGGTTCCCTCGCCTTGCTCGGCGACCACGCCGCCCTTGACACCTGCTGCGCGCCGTGGTGTTTGGCCGCTACGCGATGAACCACAACATATAGTGGTCACCCACTCTAAACCCGGAAGCGCCTTCTTTTTAAAAGCCGACACAAAAACACAAACAAAAGCCAAAGCCCACCAGCGTGCAAAGCACATCGGTAGTCACTGCAGGCGTTACCTCGTCCACGTTGGGTGGTGCCCAGGCGCGGCGGCGTACCACGGGTGTATGAGCAACTCCCCTGGGCCTGCATTCTCCGCTATCGCCTTAAGACACCCCCACCTCACTGCCGCGCGACTTACACCGCGAGGACGCCAGGGGGAGAGTGTCTGTTACCAGGATTCTGCCCCAGAGATCCCTGGTCTGTTACTTTGCCCTCTTAGCCGTAAACTCCTGGGGAGGCTGTTCGGAGCCTTCCCGCGTGCGGGTGAATTTGATCTCGTCGCCGGAGACTTTCCCTTTGTAGGTCATCTTTATGTCGTTCCCGCCAAAAGACATCGTGACGATGAACGAAATCTCGTCTCCTTTTACCTTGCCGTCTGAGATCGGAATGTCGCCCTGCATCCCTGAGATAGTGCCCGTCAACTTCTCTCCATCCACCTTGAAGTTGAAGGTTGTTTCACGGGTCTGCCCGCCTCGGCCCGGAACCTGCGCGGTCCACTTGCCGCTCACATCCGCCGCCCAGACCAGCGCCGCTACGACTATCGTTAGGGTTATCGCCAGTAAGATCACTCTTGATTTCATCGACTCGCCTCCTCTGTCGAAAAGAATCGGGAGATTTGGAAAACTTACAGGATTGTGCGCACGAAGATATCAATTCAGCTTGGCAAGTGCAACGTTATTAAACACTGTCACGAACCCTGTCGGAGGTCCGAGGAAGAATCGGCTGCGAGCGATAGCGGCCTAATGCCAGGTGCGTTGCATCGCACAAAATGCCGAGTGTCCCCGGCGCGACTGGGGCACGGCGCTGCTCGGCAAACTTGCGAAACATGCCACCAATACTGTTTGTCAGTTTCACGAGTTCGGGCAGCAGCAGAACCCGGCCACCGGATGCAAGCGCCGCCGTTCCCGTGATCAGGATGCCCATCAGAGCGATGTCCGGAATAGAATCGAGGGACTTCATGGATAGCTTCATCTCCTCTCGTCAAGAAGCGATTCTACCTGAGTTGCCCGTTCCAAACTTCACCCTCTTGGCAGCAAGCCACACAACATTCCCTAAGGCAGATCGCTATTGGCTGGATGGTTATCGGATCCAGAAGGAAACGCGCCGTATTGCGGTAGCACTGTTCGATCGATCTATTGCAGTGACCTCAAGGATATAGGGGCCTGCTTGAAGTCCCTTGAGTAAGACTGTGGCCGAGTAGGTAATAAGCCCCTCAACCAGTCCGGCTTTTATCTGTAAAGGCTGTAAGGGGGATTGGATGACGGCTTGATCACCTTTATAGATCTTCACCCGTGTCAAAAAACTCGGTGGAGCGCCATCGGAAGGACGGACGTAGTTGTAAAAATACACGTAAAAGTGTAATGGAGAGAGAGCAGAGAAAAGGCGTCTTACGCTCGGCACTTTTTCAGGCAACGTCTCTGAAACAGGGCTGGTCGGAGATGCTTCTTGGACCTGCTGCTCTGCTAGATAGATGCTGCTCAAGCAAAGTTTGCCGGGCAGGAAAGGAGGCACCTCGATCCACTCATTTGCACTGCCTATGCGACCACTCTTTGAATCACGTGCAGCGATTCGGACCTGATAAATACCGGCCTCGAGTGCAACCAATCTGCTGCGGATGAGATCGGCTTGTTTCTCTTTTGACTGACTTGTCGAATACATGGGGACGGAAAGACTGCTTTGGAAGAAGTCCGCAGTAGCGCCGTTCTTATTCAAAACTGCTCCCATCACCTCAATTGAGGTATCTTCCTTGGGTGCCACCGCCGCTGCAATAGCCTCATAAGCAATCTGAACCAAAATCTGAAGAACTTGACCCTTATCCGGCTCGTAAGTGTAACCCGCATAGAGAAAGACGGGCAGGGCTGTGAGAGGGTTGGGAGATCGGATTGCCTTGAACAAATGATCCGGGCCTTCGTCCTTGACTGGCTCATTCCCAGCCCAAACATATTGGGAAAGATCGATTGAAGTCTGCCGCAGACGCACCGTAACGTCAGAGTGATCTTTAACGATAACTTTCAGGGATTTGCTGTTTCCGCTCTGCAGCATGGCCGGCTCGACACGCCATCCCATGAGGTAATAACGGGACGTTTCCGTCAGGACCTTGACGATTGATTCACCAAGGGAGCCGATGTTTTGCAGGAAGCGTCCGCCCGTTGCTGCCACGAGCACTCTGGGTCCGTCCGGAGGCAAGAAGGTCTCACCGCCGACGCTGGGGGGGCGAGCCCCGGTTGGCTCTGGCGCCGCAGCATCGGAGGCATCCACGCGGCCGGCCTCCGGACCTCCGGCATCCAGGGCGTAAATGACGATCCCGGCGCGGGCCGCTGCCTCCGTCATCTGCAGCAACCGCTCGGTGGCATCGGACAGCCCACCTTTGAGAACAAAGCCATCGGATAAAACAAATACAAGCTTGCGGCCGGGCAAGTCTGCGTGCGACCGCAACAAGTCGGACAATGATAGAAGCGTGCTATATGTGGCATTCACGGACTGTTTTGCGAGAGCAGCTGCTCTCCGGCGGACAATTTGTTCGGCTCTCTCACGGGCCGCTTTCCCCGACTGGCGTTTTTCTGCCAAGATTGGGTTAACGAAGGAAGCCAGAACACTCGAATCATTTTGCTCTATTGCGAGTGCCTGAGCTTCATTCATGACGGGCTGCTGATCGTCCAGGATGCGCTGCTGGCGAAACTTCAATTGCTCCACGGCAGCGCGGAGAACAGACTTGTCATTACTCAATTGCTGCATGAATCCGATTTGCCGCGTTGCAGCGACGATTGCCGCTCGATCATGGACGCCCATTACAGCATCAATAAAATGTAAAAGGGCTTCGCGCACACGTTTGATGCTGTCGGCCGACATGTGCAAGTCATCTAAAAAAAAGAAGAGAGTGCGACCACCATCAGGAGTACTTCCGGTTACCTGGGATGACGCGGGAACCTCTGCGCCTTGAGCCCTAGCCCACTGCCTTGCTTCCTCGGGACTTCCGGCAGTAACCAATTCGAAGAAAGAGATTGGCTGCGGTTTTCCCCCGACGAGGAGCTCGAACTGGTCCCGTTTCAGATCGTCTGCAAAACGCCCCTGGCGATCGAATACCAGCACATCCGTCTGAACCAACCCAACGCCGGCTCGGACTGCCTTATCGGACTTTTCACCTTTCTGCCCTGAAGGGGGCGTTTGGACCTGGGAAGAGAAGCTGGGCGCAGGAAGTATTAGCAAGATAAGAATGGGCAATAGCCGCAAGAGATAGTTGGTAAATCGCCCGTGCACATCCATAGTGGAACCTTGCCAGAGTGCGTGTTTAGATAGTTTATTCTATCACTGAGGCGCACCCCGAGTCTCGCTGGTAAAACCAATAACTGAGATCGCGCAATTGCGCACTGGGAGGGCGCCGATGGCCCTCGAGGCGGCTGGTGTATACTCGGAGCGCTCTAGAGGGAGAACTGAATTGGAGGCCGCAACAAATGGGCAAATGGACTGGATTGTTTCTGATGTTGGCTTGGGTGACTTTTGGGGCGGTCGCCGCAGAGGAGCCGCCGACCGAATGGATTGATCCGTCTACCGGTCATCGGGTGATCCGGCTTTCCCGCGAACCTGGTAGCTCAAGTTTCTACTTCCACCAGAACGCATATACGGCAGCCGGCGACAAGATGGTCTTCTCCACAAGAGAGGGGCTTTCCACGATCAACCTCAAAACGCGAGAGATTAGGCCGCTGGTCGAGGGGCGCGTCGCTAACGCCATCGTGGGGAAGAAAAGCCGGGAAGTTTTCTACGTCAAGGGGGACGCGGTGTGCGCCACGCACCTCGACACCCGCGCCACACGGGAAATCACGAAGCTTCCTCTAGAAATGCGCGGCGGCTCGGGCCTTGCTGTCAACGCAGACGAAACGCTACTGGCGGGCAGTTATGTCGAAGGAGGACAGAGGCCCGCTTCACCGGCACCACCACAGGGTCAGGCACAGCCGCAGGGTGCGGGGCAAAGACCCGCCGGGAGAGGAGGGAGCTTGGAAGCCCGGTGGGCAGCCCGCCTGCCAATGCGGCTCTACACAATCAATATAAAGACGGGTGAGATCAAGACGTTTCACCCCAGCAACGATTGGCTCAATCACGTCCAGTTCTCTCCGACAGATCCGACTCTGCTGATGTTCTGTCACGAGGGCCCCTGGCACAAGGTGGACCGCATCTGGACCATTCGCACTGACGGCACAGGGCTGCAAAAGATCCATGCCCGCACGATGGATATGGAGATCGCCGGGCATGAGTTCTTCAGCGCCGACGGCAAGATCATCTGGTATGACCTGCAGACGCCCCGATCACAGGTGTTCTGGTTCGCCGGCTATGTCCTAGCGACCGGTGAGAAGATCAGATACAAAGTTGAACGCGAATACTGGTCGGTGCACTATAACGCCTCCCCCAATGGAAAGCTTTTCGCCGGTGACGGCGGCGGCCCGAATAGCGTGGCCGCTCCTGGGAACGGCCAGTGGATCTATCTCCTCACTCCGAAGAACGGCGCCCTTAGGGCGGAAAGGCTGGTGGACTTGGCCAAGCACGATTACAGGCTCGAGCCGAACGTTTCCTTCACGCCCGACGGGAAGTGGATCGTGTTCCGTTCCAACATGCACGGCCCGACTCACGTCTATGCAGTCGAAGTAAGGAAGAAGTGAACTGCTCTCCTGAAAATGATAGGTTTGGTGTCCTTGGTGCTCTTGGAGTCTTGGTGGTGCGCGTTTTTAAAAGGAAACCACCAAGGCGCCAAGAACACAAAGATCACCAAGGATCAGCAGCGGATCGCCCATTTTCATCGGCGGTGGCTCGTCAATGGACGCATGAGCAGCTCCCGTGACACAAAAGCGGAAACCCTAGGATTGAAAGGATACGAATATTCATGAAACGGACGTTCTTGATCGCAAGCATCGCGCTCGCAGTGGCTTCTACTGTCCTCGCCCAGAGGCGCGTCCGGGGCCGCTACACTGACACATCGAATCCACCCTTGGCCAAGACGGAGGCGGAGAAGAGGATCCTCGGCGTGCTCGAGGACATTGTCAACTCCGGCAGCATGTACGCGAACGTTCCCTTGAGTGACGGCAGAGCGCTCAGGGTGCTCACCGAAGCGGCCGGCGCCAAGAGCGTGGTTGAGCTCGGCACCTCTACCGGATACTCGGGCCTGTGGTTTTGCCTGGCCTTGCAGAAGAGCGGAGGCAAGTTGACCACCTTTGAGATCGACCCCGGCCGGGCAGCTACGGCGCGCAAGCACTTCCAGCAGGCCGGCGTCAACCAGATGGTAACCATTGTCGAGGGCGATGCCCACCAGACCATAACTCGATTGAAGGAACCGATTGATGTGGTCTTCATCGACGCAGACAAGGAAGGCTACACCGACTACTTGAACAAGTTGCTGCCACTTGTGCGCCCCGGCGGTCTGATCCTAGCCCACAACGTGGACATGGTAGAGGAATACGTCAAAAAGGTCACATCCAATCCCGACCTGGAAACGATCTTTTACATGCAGGGCGAAGGACTCAGCGTGACCTTAAAGAAGCGCTGACAATAACCCGAGTGCTTTTGCAGCTCATTTGTCGTCGCGCCTTTGTGATGTCGTTTAAAAGGAAAACACGAAGACGCAAAGGACACAAAGAATCACACAAAAGAGGTATGGAACGCCGTGCATCACTTGTTTCACTTGCCGAAGAAAAAGCTCACCGAGCCCTGGTAGCCGCCACTGGCCACCGTCTTTTCGCCCTGCGGGCCGGAACTCCGTGCATCGATGAACTTGCTGCCGATGCCGGGAATGGCGTGCAGAAACGAGATGCCGGCGGCGGGGAACGGCACGAACGTCTTTCCGGCTAGCTTCATCTCGGGGAACTCCGGAGTCAGCACCTGCAGGAACAGATCATTCTGCTGGACGAGGGCCGTGATCTGACCCTCGCTGGTCTGGAACTGAACCCACTGGACGTTGGAATAGTACCCCTTGAACTCAGGGTACTTCCACGGACCGGCGCCGGTGACGGTGTTGTTGTACTCGTTCTCCCAGACGTTGAGCATCCCGCCCATCAAACGGTTCTTCCACACACGATAGGGACCATTGCCAAGCCACTTCATCCTTTTGACATTGGCTTCCGGGTAGTCGAAGCTGACGCCAAAGAAATCCTGCGGGCCACTGAGGCTGTAACTGTAATCGAGTTGCAGCCAGCCATTGTTCCGGACCCACCAACGAACGGACTTCATATTCCCGCTGTAGGAAGCCGTGACGAGGTAATCGGCACCGTCGGCACGGTGTTCGATGCCCGCAAGCGTCGCCTGCCCGGCCGCAAGACGCGGCCCGTTGGCCAGCGAGAACGATTTTCCCGCGCGCTCCACAGATTTGAGCAATCCGGTCTGCTTGCTGAAGACAACCGCTAGATCGCCGGCGCGAACGGTGATCACATCGTCGGTCTCCGTGGCTGTTACCTTGTGCTTTCCGGGAGCAATGGGGATCGCGCGAAAGTCTCCGGCATGGGGCAGCGGCCAGACCCATGTCCACAACTCGCGGCCATTCGGATCATCAACACGCAGCATTAGCGCATCAGCCCGCTGCCAGTTCTTGGGCAGGAGGAGTTTCAGTGTCCCGCTGGCGCCCGGGGCAATGGAGGCTTCAGGTCTTGCGGTGCCTTTCGAGACGACCGCAGATCCGTCGCCCGCCTCATTTGGCCGGCGGAACTTCCGCAGTTGCCAGTTGAAGCCGCACTGCTGCGCGTCGGTGAAGTTGTATCGGTTTTCGATGGTGAGCGTGCCGTTGAAATCCGCCGGCAAATGGCGTTCCGCCACAATCACGGGCGACCAGATTTCCTTGATGGTGTAGTAGCTGCCCTCCTTCTCGCGGTAAGGGCCCAAAACACCGTCCGGCGCCAGGTTGCCGCGCGCATCGAGACGGCCGTCCAGGTCTATCCGTTTAACCGCCTCATCGACAAAGGTCCAGATGAAGCCGCCGGCGCCGATCTTACTTTTGCGCATCACGCCCCAATAATCCTCCAGGCCAGCCCCTGCTCCACCGTCGTATAAACCGTGCAAAAACTCCGTGGGCATCAAGATCATGTTCCCGGCGCAGAGGGCCTGAAAAGCTGCATAATCCGGATAGTGCTTGGTATCAACGTCACCCGACTTTCCCTGTGGGTGGAGCACATGACGCTGTTGCGGGTCCCAGTTGGTGAATTCGCCGTCCAGGGCTGTGTTCCAGCCCCCTTCATTCCCATTGTCCCAGAAAAGAATTGAGGGATGGTTTACATCCCGTTTCACCATCTCTTCCACCAGCTTGCGCCCCACAGGTGTGTCGTAGCGATGTTGCCAGCCGGCCAATTCATCGAGAACATACAACCCCATCTCGTCACACGCGTCCAGAAAGTGCTGGTCGGGCGGATAGTGCGACATGCGCACCGCGTTCATGTTCATGTCTTTCATCAGCAGGATATCTTCCCGGCTTAGTTTCTCGCTGCTGGTGCGTCCCGAATCCGGCCAAAAGGTGTGCCGGTTCACGCCTTTGAGCACCACCCGGGTGCCGTTGACGTAGATCCCATCCCCCGGCCGAACCTCGATGGTCCGAAACCCAAAGCGCTGTCGGATCTGATGTAGAACAGTCGCCCCCTGCTTCAGACGCACCTCGACCTGGTACAGGTTCGGCGTTTCGGCCGTCCATAGACGCGGGCTCTCGGTCCGTGCCCGCAGCCTCGCCTCCGGCTTCTCCGCACCGATCTTCTGCGAAAATGCCTTTCCTACAGCGCGCCCCTCAAAATCCAGAATCTGCGCCTCCACACCATCCGCCCGCGTTACTCCGTCGCTGAACACATCGATCGAGAGATTCCCATCGGCCCGCGCGTCGACCGCGAGGCGATCGATGAACTCGGCCGGCTCGGCCTCCAGATAAACCGGCCGGAAAATACCCGCGTAGTTCCAATAGTCCCCTCGCCGCTCTGCCGCATTGACAGATTTGTCACTCGATTCCTCATCCACAGTTACCTCGACCCGGTTGTCCTGCCCATACTTCAGCAGCCGGGTAACTTCGTATTTGAAGCGGTAGTAGCCGCCCTGATGTCTGGGTCCCGCCGGTTGCCCATTGACCCTGGCCTCCGTGTCCGTCATCACCCCTTCGAAGACCAAAAACACCCGCCGCTGCGACCAATTCGCCGGAACCTGGAAGGTGCGTTTGTATTGCCCCTGCACGGCGTTGGCCAGCATCGGCACTCTTCCCAGCTCGACACCGTAGGTGAATGTTCCAAAGCCCTGGAGTTCCCAGTTGGAAGGCACTGGAA
>Ga0315279_10006035_pt1 | contig 15435 bp, 16 predicted proteins | sample YL17G06_20_MG_FD_203694 | JGI IMG/M metagenome (GOLD analysis project Ga0315279, IMG submission 203694) | Sediment microbial communities from Yellowstone Lake, YNP, Wyoming, USA - YL17G06_20 | ecosystem: Environmental > Aquatic > Freshwater > Lake > Sediment | place: USA: Wyoming | collected... | reverse complement strand
TGCAGAGCTAGTGGTAGATTCCCAGATTTCCACCTTTGTCACCTTAATCTGGTCAGTATTGATTAATTTAGAAAACTCATCAAAGAGATACTTTGATATATTCTCTGTGGTTGGGTTAATTTCAGTAAAAGGGGGTATGTCATTGAGATATTGATGATCAAGCTTTCCTATCAAGGGTTTAACATTGCTCTTAATATCCTTGAAATCCATCACCATTCCGAGATCGTTGAGTACATCTGAGGCAACGGAAATCTGTACTTTCCAGTTATGGCCATGAAGTCTCTCACACTCCCCGTTATAATTTATTAGTCTATGTGCAGACGAAAAATGGGTCTCAATAGTTATTTGATACATATTTACTCCAGAGGTTCATCTATAATCCACTGTTTACCTTCGATCATAGGTATTTTATATTGCTTTTCAAGACGACCGTTTTTTTCCAGATGATCCATACATGCCCTTACGCATCCCCTTCCGACACAAATAGCACGATGACGAAACCGATGATCTACAAACCGATAATATGACGGAGGATTTTCTGGGCTTGAATCCTTTGTTAAAAATGGGGAAATTTTTGAATCCCAACCTTGATGGGTTTGTGAGCATTTGCCAAAGTTAATATCACCATGCCTGAATATATGATCACCGATACGAACTTCAATTGTACGCTCTTTTGGTATTGCGCCTGCCGTACAGCCACGAATACAGGCGCCGCACTCGTCACATATCGGTTCAGTATAAAGCGGGTCAGGCTCAATTTCGGCATCCGTAAGAACAGCAAACATGCGTTGTCGTGGACCAAACTGAGGTGTAAGAAACAACTTGCTCAATCCCAATTCCCCCAATCCAGCGGCACAGCCTACAACACGCAAACTCATCATAGCATCTGGTTTTGGACCACCTTCGTATACTGGTCGTCCTGCATAGGGTCCAAAAGGATTATGAATGGGAACAGCAGTATAACCATAATCTTCCAGAAAAATTATTATCTTTCGCAATATGTGTGGTGCTAGTATTTCATTCAGATATTGATACGAATCACAATTATATGCCTGCCAGTAATGTCCTTCTTCAACAGTCTTTAGCGATCCTCTCAACATACGAACACCTATTGCGATAACGCTTTGTGTTTTGCTGAAAATAAACTTAGGATGCACATTATCTGGCGCATAATCAAAGCGATCAATCGAAGCAATACCAACAAGATCAGCGCCAGCGTTTTTTGCTACGTCTTTCACTTCAGTCTTTAAATTGGATGTCATATAATGCCCCTAAAAAATGAGTGAGCAGTAATCAGTAACGAGTTTATTATGAACCTCATAGATTACTCATCACTGATTACTATTTCCTCTCCGTGCCTCAGTGTCTCCGTGTTTTCTCTGAATTATGACTATGCTTTGACTAATTCATACCTGCAGCGGATAGTATATCAGGCACTACTTCCTCTTTTCCGATTGCCATGATGTGAACGCCATCACATACTGTATCATCTTTCAATTCTTTGATCATACGTCCTGCAATCTCAATACCTTTTTGAAGTGCCAAGCCTTTACCTTTTGGAACAGCCGCCATTTCGTCAACCAATTCCTGTGGGACAAAAACTCCCGGAACGTTCTCGTTCATATATCTTGCCATACCAGCGGATACCAGAAGCACTATTCCTGCCAGTATTTTAACATTGAATTGGCGTGCATACTTCATGAACTCTCTGAACTTTTTCAGATCGTATATAGCCTGTGTCTGGAAAAATTCAGCCCCGGCATCAATTTTCTTTTCAAACTTGATCAACTGCGGTTCGATCGGATCCGCCTCCGGGGTAACAGTTGCACCGACACAGAACTCCACCGTTCCATCGAGATCATTTCCACCCATATCCTTGCCAGTCTCTAAATTACGTACCATCTTTATTATCTGGACAGAATCCAGATCAAAGACAGCCTTTGCTTGCTTATGATCTCCAACTCTTATGGAATCGCCGGTAAGGCACACAACGTTGTTTACGCCTCTCGTGTATGCCGCAAGCAGATCGGACTGAAGAGCCATTCTGTTTCTATCTCGACCTGTCATTTGCAGGATAGGTTCTCCGCCTCTTTCCTTTATAAGTAAGGTAGTTGCAAGAGATGGATAGCGCATAACCGAGCTTTGGTTATCAGTAGCATTGAGCGCATCAACCTTGTCTTTGAGAAGGTCAATGTGATGAAGCATTTTCTCAATGTTAGTGCCTTTAGGGGGACCAACCTCGGCGGATATAACGAATTTACCAGAATTAAGGACTTCTCTCAAAGGTACAGCCATTACTTCTTAACTCCTTCTGTTTCGACCAGAACTTTCCCGGGTCTTGCCACTTTCTGATAGTTACGGGGAGCACGATACTTTTTCATTTCATCAACTTTACCAAGCTTTTCAAGTCGCTTGTAGATGAGAGTCCATGCGCAGTCTCTTTCGGGGTCTTCCTCACATTTGCCTTTGTTAGTTCCACCACAGGGTCCGTTGAGCAATCCCTTAGCGCATACAGTAACAGGGCATATTCCTCCAGTAACTGCCAGAACACAATCTCCACACTGCTGACATATTTCGTCAAATATTCCCGATTCGCCACCCTTGCCGACAAAAAGCGTATTCAGGGCTGGATATACGGGCTTGTCATTTTCAGATGCAAAGGATGCAACCGTCTGTGTACCAAAGGCGCAAGCCATCACGATAATCGCATCAGCTTTTTGAACCCTTTCGCCATCTTCCTTCAGGGCTTCGCCAGTAAGGTCATCGCAGGCAGTAGGAATAACCATCCAGCCAACGACATTTTTTCCCAGAGCCTCAAGTTGCTCTTTCATACTCAAAACTTCGCTTTTGCCTCCGGTATGGCACATAGTCGCACACGTACCACAACCTATTATATATACATTCTCGTCCTTTTCGAGACACTTTTCGATTTCCTCGAAAGGTTTTTGTTCAGTAATAGTTTTCATATATTATGCTCCAATTGAATCACGTTATTATTTTTAATCAGTTTTTCTATATCTTTAATTTGATTTGCAGTTTTGATAACGTCTCTGATCGCTTCAAGTTTCCTGACAGATTCAATTTTGAGAATCTTATCCAACAAGGCAAGACCATCTGTTCCAAACTTTATCTCTAGTCCTAGAGATATAGCATCATATAATCCTTCCTTTAATCCTTCTTTCTTTCCTTGTTGGAATCCTTGTTGTAATCCCTTTTCCATACCCTCTTCAATCAACGCCTGTGCCATCGTCTTACCCATTTTTTCTACCTCAAGCATCACTGTATCCTTGATTCGTATTCGCTTCTATAAAATTTCAGCGTATCCATTAATGAGTTAGGCGCCGCCTGTCCCAATCCGCAAAGAGATGAGAGCATCATCGTCTCTGATAAATCCTCAAGTGCTTGAATATCTCTGACTTTTGCTTTATGTTCAGAGAAACGAGTCACGATCTCAAATAACCTTTTTGTACCTTCTCGGCAGGGGAAGCATTTTCCACAAGATTCCTCAGCGAAGAATTCCATGTTCATGTTGATTATCTTTATTATATCCCTGCTCTGATTAAAGACCATGACTCCACCAGCGCCAAGAACCGTCTCAAAGGAAAGCGGAGTGTCTATATTCTCGTAAGGCACGACTCTTCCTGATGCGCCGCCGATCTGCACCATCTTTACGTTTTCGGCACCTGCAAGACCTTCCACAAGTTCACGCAGAGGAGTTCCCATGACAAGTTCATAGACACCCGGTTTTTGTACATCACCGCATATCGAAAAAACCTTAGTGCCTTTACTTCTATCAACACCCATCTGACTGAACCATTCAGCACCTTCAGACATGATGCGTGGAATATTCATCAGAGTCTCAGTGTTGTCAATAACCGTAGGTTTCTTCCAAAGACCTTCAGTTGGTGGAAATGGAGGACGATAACGGACTTCCCCACGTTTACCCTCTATGGATTCAATAAGCGCAGATTCCTCACCGCATATATAAGCACCGGCGCCTTCAAAAATCTCTATGTCAACACCTGCTTTTTGAAGATAGCCTTTTTCGTTTGATTGATTGATGGCGTTTTGTAATCCATCTTTGTATTCATTATATTCTGCTCTTAGATATATATAAGCCTTTTTAGCACCAACCGTATAAGAAGCGATGGCAATGCCTTCAACGAGAGAAAAAGGATCATTCTGGATTATATATCTGTCCTTAAATGTCCCGACTTCTCCTTCATCAACATTACAGAGGACGTATTTCTCATCACCCGGAGCCTTATTGGTCATTTCCCACTTCAAGCCCGTTGGAAATCCAGCACCACCTCTACCACGTAACCCGGACTTCTTGAGTTCATCAATAACGTCCGCAGGCGTCATGCTAATAGTCTTATCCAGAGCAATGAATCCACCATTAGCTAAATAGCTATCTATATTACCGGGATCGACGACCCCGCAATTTTTCAATACCACACGTTTTTCTGGCATTAGGTACTCTCCCGATTTTTATGTAAAACTAGCAACTTCCACAAATATCACAAACCATTATTTATATTCGCCTAAAATTTTAGCGACCTTATCAGGAGTCAAGTTTCCGTATCTTTTCTTATTTATCATCATAGCTGGAGCCATATCGCATGCCCCGATGCAATTAGTCAGATGAAAAGAGAATTTTTTGTCGCTCGTTATTTCCCCTGGCTTTATGCCAAGCTCTTTTTTAATAGTAGCAACAATAACGTCACTACTTTTGAGGAAACATGGGATACTTTTGCATATCCTGATTATGTTCTTTCCCAGTGGATCAGTAGAAATAAAGGAATAGAAAGTTGCTATCTCATAGACTTCACTGAACGAAACACCTGTATTTCTGGCGATCTCCATCATAACGTCTTTTGATAAATCTACTCGCTGATCCTGCACTTCCTTGAGTATGGAGATCAGATTCCCGCTTTTGTTGTGAGCCAAAGCTTCCTGAATGACTGAATTCACTACTTACCTCCTTAAAAAACAACTATCAGCCCTTTATATAAAGCGGCTTGCGTTTCCTTCGTATTGCAATAGTTTCGTCCTTTCTTGACAATGCCCCAACCGGACAGGCATCAAGACAGATTTCGCAAACTTCCTCGTTAATCTCCTGATCGGGACTGGCAACAACCCTGGACTCGAAACCTCTGCTTCCTATACCGAAGAAACTTTTGCCCTCTTTCTCACGAGTTGCCTTTATGCACCTCCGGCAAAGTATGCACTTTGACAGGTCCCTAACCAAATAATCACCTGTATCCTCTGTTAGATAGAAATATCTTTTTCCTGAGTACCTTGATAAACCAACCTCAAGATCAGTGGCGATACTGCGAAGTTCACAAGTATTTGCCCTGTCGCACATCAGGCAGTTATCAATGTGATTAGCCATAAGAAGCTCTATTATGACTTTTCGGGATTTTAGTACTTTTGGGGAATGAGTCTGTATATCCATATCTGGCTGGATGGGTGTATGGCAGGATGCAACAAGCGTTCTTGATCCTTTCACCTCAACCACGCACATACGGCACAAACCTGTTGGGGACAATCCCTCCAGATAGCAGAGAGTAGGAATATCAATCCCATTCTCCTTTGCAAGCTGGAGTATAGTCGTTCCTTTCTCTCCACTTACAGGCTGTCCGTTCAAGGTCACGTTCACTTTATCCATTCATTTGTTCCTTTGTTTCAATTATTTAGTTACCTAAGAAATTCCAAAAAATCCTCGACAGTTAATCCTGATTGCTCTATTCGGCTTGAAGACTTTCCAGATATAGTTCTATTGCATCTTTTATATTTGCCAGAGCTTCATCGTAAGTATCACCTTCGGAGATACAACCAGGCAAAGAAGGTACAGTTACAGTGTACCCACCTTCTTCCTGTGGTTCAAGAATCACTTTGTAATATCTCTTGACCAATTTATTTTCTGTCCTTATCAGTCACAATTAAGTTTGCTAACAGCCTTAACCTCAGCGCCACATTCAGGGCAACGTTTGGTTGTTCGTGGAATCGCACAACCACACTCACTGCAAACCTGCAATTTCGTGTCTTTTCCACCACAGAATGGGGACGATTTCGGATCAGGAATATCGCAATATGGGCATTTGCACTTTTTGCTTGTAGTTTTACTCTTCCCCATGGCTATGTTCCTCCTCATCATGTTCTTCTATATCTTCGACGTCTTCGCCTCGTTTTTTTCTAAAATCTACTATGGCTTTGTGCAGAGCATCGGCTCCAAGATTTGAGCAGTGCATCTTGTTCTTTGGCAGACCGTCTAGCTCTTTGGCAACCATTTTGTTAGTTATCAGCATTGCTTCTTCGAGAGTCTTACCCTTAGCAAGTTCGCTCACCATGCTGGATACTGCTATAGCCGCACCGCATCCGAAAGTCTTAAACTTTACGTCAGCGATGCGCTCATCTTCAACTTTAATCTGAAATTCCATTATATCCCCGCATACAGGATTACCAATTCGCCCAATACCATCGGGGTCATCAATCGCTCCTACGTTTCGGGGGTTCATGAAATGATCCATTACTTTATCACTATAACCGCCCATATATCAACACCTCTCATTAATTTTCTAACTGCCACTTAGTAGCTTCAATAGTGTTCTGTAACAATATAGCAACTGTTAATGGTCCGACTCCACCGGGAACGGGAGTTATAAATTTTGCTCTTTCCTTAGCAACCTCAAATTCTACATCTCCAACAGTTTTACCATCAACTACGTTGAAACCAACATCAACAACTATTGAACCTTCTTTAACCCATTCACCTTTAACCAATTCAGGACTACCAGAAGCGACTATAAGTACATCTGCTCTCCTAACATGATCTGGTAAATTTCCTGAATCCGAAGTACCTCTGTGGCAAATAGTAACAGTTGGCGAAAACTTTCTCTGAAGCATCAGCAAAGCTACTGGCTTTCCAACAATAGCACTGCGTCCCACAAGCGTAAGGTTCTTACCGTAAATGTTGATTCCAGCAGACTCGACTAATTTAACTGCACTTAAAGCTGTGCATGGAATAAGTCTTGGCCTGTCATATACTATTAATCCTAGATTCGCTGGAGTTATTCCCTCTACATCTTTTTTCGATGCTATTGTTCCCTGCACTCTTTGCTCACTAATACCCGTTGGCAACGGCATTTGTATGATGATACCATTGACGGATTTATCATTATTAAGCTCCGTTATAAATTCAATTAGTTTCTCCTCGCTTATATCGCCGGGCAGTTCATGACGTTCATAATCTATGCCTATTGCGTCTGCGCTCTTTTTCTGTCGCCCGGAGTATGATTTAGACGCAGGATCATCTCCAACAAGTACAGATGCGAGTTTTGGCACAAAACCGTTATTTTCCTTCAGTTCAGCCAGGTCTTTTTTTATTTGCTCATTCATTTTATCCGCAATGGGTTTTCCCAACAAAAGCGTTGCTGACATTATCAATCTCCTTAACAATTGGTAACGGGTGACGAGTAACGCGTGACGGGTTTACAATTCCTTTTCTCGTCATGCGTTACCTGTCATCCATCACGTAAAGATATTAGGTTCTTTGGTATTCAGTGTGGAAATGAACCTTACATCCATCTCAAATCCCCCTAACCCCCTTTGCTAAAGGGGGAGTTAGAGCCATTCCCCCTTTGAAAAAGGGGGTTAGGGGGATTTAAAATCTTTCAGTTTGTATATATTTCCACACTCAACACGGAAGAACCAGATATTATCCCAATTTTGCTCCAATGACTTCTTTAACTTTGTCGTATATCTTAGACTTAATCTCAGATGATTCGGTCATTATTGATTTTAGTTTTTCTCTGGTATTATTGCAAAAATCCTCATCCTTTATATATGAAAGATTTATTTCAACGTTAAGTATTGCTGAACGTAAAGCGGATTCAGCAAGTAATACTGCCACTCCCACATCACTGATCAGATTCTGATTACCTTTTTCCAACAATGGCTCATTCAATTTCATGATTTTATGACAACAAAAAGCCGCCTCCAGTGGTGCTTGAAGGGCTATTCTAAGAGCTTTCTGTATAGTCTGTGTTCTAGCTTCTTTTTCTTCAGTAGTGCTTCTTGGCATTCCATAAGCTTTGGATACTTCACTATATACCTGAGTATCCTCAACCATTAAGTCTAATAATTTGCTTCTTAAACTTTCGGATTCTGAAAGTATCTGCGAAACTTCTGCTTCAACGTCTTTATATTTTTCTTTTCCGACGGTGAAATTGCATACCATGCCTGTCAATGCCGCTCCAAGTGCGCCTGCGAGAGCGGCGACACTTCCACCACCCGGCGTTGGCGCCCCTGACGCTGTTTCATCGAGATATTTCTTCAATGGTTCGTCAATATACACTTGATAGCCCCCTTCATAATAGTGTTCAATAAAAATTACTCGCTGAATAATGGCTTCTCTCTTGCGCCTTCTGCTTCGATAATGGGCCACGAGACACGAAGCTCATCTTTATAAGGTCCGATCTTATCAACAGGAATCTGCTCGAATCCGAGTTTAAATGCAGGAGAATCATCACGCAGGCGATAATCTTCTTTATCCGGGTCTACGAATAATGGGTCTGCCACGATTGAATTCAAATCCTTGCCAAGCTTATGCCACTCATCCCATTCTGTCCCTTCAGGCACATTTTTGAGTGGTATACTCAATGGTAACCCCTTATGCCAATAAAGGTTTGAATCAAATTCGTTGTGACTGAATGGCACGGTGCGAAGTTGAAGCAGTTTAGCGTTAGGGTCACTGTAATAGACTATATTACGGCAAAATACGTTACCAGTCATGATCAACCCATCAGGCAATACTGCGTCTTTTGGATGAATATTCATATTACGCATGTTTTTCCACGCCGGCTGATCTTTCACAGATTCGTAGCCCTCAATCATCGTAGGCAGATGGCTTTGCCAGTATGGGTGTTTGTCAGTCCAGCCATTGTATTCTACTTGCTGTAACTTGCCATCAACGAAGATATTATTTTCGATCAGGTTATCACGCCCATTGTGTAGATGTATCAATCCACGTACACATCGAGTGACAATGTTTCCGATCACGTCAACCCCGCCTGTGTTATCATCAAGGTAAACACCCCACGCATAATGCGGAGATACCCATTTTCCGTTTTCCTGACCATATCCCAATATATCGTGGAAATAGTTATATCGGATTATAGTTCCTCGTGAAGAAATCCAGTCACGACCGCCTGTATATACAGCGCCTGTATCAGCAGTTTCAAGGTTTAAGTGACGAATATGGTTATATTCAATCACTAGGTTATTTCCACTGAACATAATGCCCATACGAGGTCCGTCGTGGATAAGGTTATGCGAGGCAATATTTCCGCATCCGTCCATAGCGATCCCTACGCCTTGTTTATAAAAAACACCGATATGATGAATGTAGTTATTATCTGCGTAATTATTTGCTGGTGTTAAAGTGATTCTATCTCCGCCACTAATAGAAATGCCGTGACTGCCGATCTCATATATGTCATTGCCAACTACACCGTTATTTGCTCCGTCACTTACCGATACACCAGAGCCATTATAATCGCCCACGTTGCGTATAATATTACCGGCTATCAGGCATTTTTTGGTCTTATTGAGGACGATCGCTGTTCCTTCACAGCACTCAAAAGTAAACCCACGAAACACAACGTATGATGTTCCCTCGCCAAGTTCAAGTATAGTGCGCATAGTTGGTGCATAGACTGTCATATTTTTAGGATCAGCGTCTTTTGGAGGATAGAAGTAAAGCGTCCACGTATCCTTGTCCAGATACCATTCACCGGGTGCGTCGAGTTCTTCAAACAGATTACAGACGTAATAACGATCAGTTGGACGTATTGGATATGAGCAATCGCCTGCAAGAGTTATAATTCGATTCTCACGGTCAATGGATTTGATTTTAACGATATTATTCCACCAGTTATATCGTGGAAACACAAACACTTCGCCTTCTTCTGAACGAGACCAATTACGGGTATCTTGCGTCTTATATTGGAGAGTATGGTTATTTTCGTTCGGAATTTCTGCATACATCGGCACAGGTTCACCATCAGCATAAGCCCATCCACCACCATAAGGATTGTCGGGGCTATAGTTAGGATAGCGTGCAAGGTTCATTCGTTTACCATTACAAAGAAGCTGACGGAAATAAATGTCTTTGAATCCTTGTGAACCAACATCTGCCTTGAGAATATTGTCTTTATAGGGTATAAATCCTGAAATTTTCTTCCCACCGATTATAATCGGCTTTTCATTTTTGTATGCACGATAGATTATGGGTGCTTCTGGAGTTCCAGAATCCTGTGATTCAAGCTTCAATGTCTGCGAAAGTTCATATATACCATCTCTCACATATACCGTTACCGGACCGTTCAGTGCATTTTGTAATTTTAGTTTGCGAATCTCATCACGGGCGCGCTCCAACGTCGCAAATGGACCATCTGTCTTTTCCGAATTTGCTGATTCAAGCCTTCCTGACCAGATGTCATTACCGTTATTCGCAACGTAAAGATTGATGTTTCCTAACTTTCCGATCATCATAGTATTCAAAAGAAATACAAAGCCGATTCCCAATGATCCAATCATTAAAATCTCCCCCTTGTATACTGACAATCCTAATGGTAGTCATCAAACTCCATTAGGAGTGATATGTTTAATAATACGATGAATACTCAATCTACAAGTTCTCCTAAATATTCGTTAAAATATTCAGACTAAAGTGTGGGAATAATTCTTGCGTAGGACTCAAATCCCCCCTTCCCCTCTTTGCTAAATGGGGAGTTAGAGCCATTCCCCCTTTGTAGGGGCATATTGAATATGCCCTTTGGGGTTAGGGGGATTTAAAATCTTTCAATTTGAATATATTTCCATACTCAACATAGAAGAACCAGCTTTATTTTTTCACGATCATCTTCATAGTAGCATTGTAATTGTCAGCTTGGATATTGTAGAAATACACTCCGCTTGATACATGCTCTCCTGATTCATTTCTACCGTCCCAATAAGCTGACCTATCTTGATTTGTGTATATTCCGGCAGTTTTGTATCCTAGCCTAAGTTCACGAACCAATTCACCAGTAACGTTATATATCCTGATCACAACTTCACCTGATTCATGCAGTTGATATGGTATCCATGTCTCTGGATTGAACGGATTAGGATAATTCTGCAATAACGCACTAAGTTCTGGTGCAACAGCCCATGACCTAAATTGCTTGTCTATGTATATTGTGTTAAGCGGATTTCCATCGAATCCATATAATTCTGCGTTCTTCAGTCTGAGTGGTGATATACCATCAGAAAGCACTTTGAACTTAATATTTGCCAGCGTGTTTCCATTTAGTTTTCCTGAACCAGCAAATGCTATTCGGACAATGCCTGAATCTGTAATCTTACTTACCATCAGTGTGTTGGATGCTGATGATACATCAATTGCCTGAAGCACTGCGTTGTTATATGCTATGCAAATATCCCCACCTGTAATATTGCTGCTATCATCCACTTTCAAAGGCAATATCACAGTATCTCCCGCCGTGCCGTGTAGCTCAGATAATGCGAGAGTAATTGGTTTCTGAATACTTGCTGGTTTATTCACATCAGGAGCACCCAATCCAACGAGCATACGCAGTAATTTTATCGCATCGTTTGACTTGACTAACCCATCTTCATTTACATCTGCCGCTATCTTCTCATAATCACTAGGTTCCTTAATTCCAGCCGCTATCTGTAAGATTAGTATTACATCGTTAGATTTGACAGAACCATCTTTATTTACATCACCAAGTAGTATCTTGACTGTAAAAGTCACAGTTTTACTTGCACTCAAACCGGATGGGTCTTTGGCTGTGAAGGTGACAGTTTCACTTCCTCTCCACTCAGAATCTGCGACTGTCATAGTAGCGATTCGATTGGCATCAATATCCACTACTATCTTCGAGTTACCTGTGACTGTCCAGCTTATTTCTGAATCCGCATTATCGGGATCCGTTACATAGTCATCAAGTTTAATACTGGTGAAAGTCTGACCTGCCACTATTGCTTGATCTGGAATATCAGCCACAACAGGTGGATCATTGACTGTATTTACTGTAAACTTGGCTGTGTCACTTGCTTTGAGTCCACCCGGGTCTTCTGCTGCGAAGGTAAGTGCTTCACTACCATTCCATTCTGGGTCTGAGACGGTGATAGCTGCTACACGGTTATCGTCAATAGCAACAGTCAACTTGGCGTTACCTGTTACTGTCCACTTCATCTCTGCATCCGTGTTGTCCGGGTCAGACACGAAGTCATCTAGTTTGATTGCTGGAAACGTACCTCCCTCATCTATCGTCTGATCGGGAATATCTGTCACAACAGGCGTATCATTGACTACATTAACTGTGAACTTAGCTGTATCACTTGCTTTTAGTCCACCCGGGTCTTCTGATGTGAAGGTCAATGTCTCACTGCCATTCCATTCCGGGTCTGATACCGTTATTGTGGCTATTCGATCATTATCAATGGCAACGGTCAGCTTTGTATTGCCTGTTACTGTCCATTTCATCTCTGCATCTGTATTGTCCGTGTCAGATACGAAGTCATCAAGCTTGATTGCAGGGAATGTTCCTCCTTCATTTATCATCTGATCTGGTATATCTGTCACAACAGGCGTATCATTGACTACATTAACTGTGAACTTAGCTGTATCACTTGCTTTTAGTCCACCCGGGTCTTCTGATGTGAAGGTCAATGTCTCACTGCCATTCCATTTTGGGTCTGAAACTGTGATTGTGGCTACACGATCATTACTGATGGCAACTGCCAGCTTTGTATTACCTGTTACTGTCCATTTCATCTCTGCATCTGTGTTGTCCGGGTCAGATATGAAGTCATCAAGCTTGATTGCTGTGAATGTTCCTCCTTCATCTATCGTCTGGTCTGGTATATCTGTCACAACAGGCAGGTCATTAACTGCATTTATGGTGAACTTGGCTGTATCACTTGCTTTGAGTCCGCCTGGGTCTTCTGCTGTGAAGGTCAATGTCTCACTACCATTCCATTCCGGGTCTGAGACTGTGATAGTTGCTACACGGTTATTGTCAATAGCAACAGTCAACTTGGTGTTACCTGTTACTGTCCACTTAATCTCTGCATCTGTGTTGTCTGGATCAGATACATAATCATCTAACTTAATAGTGGTGAAAGCTTGACCTGCTACTATCACTTGATCTGGAATATCCTCTAATACAGGTGCATCATTCACATCCTCTAAGCCTACATAGGTTGCCTTCCAAGTTCCCCACCACATATTCCAAAAATTTCCTCCAACGGGGAATCGCCCAGTAGGGAAACTGTCATCATACTCCCATGTTCCATGAGCTGTCGTTTTAGAATCGAATACACCTTCTATTTTAGGACCATAACATGATATCTTGCCATTAAGATTGTCTATTGTCAGTGTACGAGAAATCGCTATAGTACAACATTCTCCATTTGGCATAAATGTAAAATCTACTTTTTGGGTAAACACCCCTTGGGTACTAGGTATAAAGAATGAAAAATCTATTGATATATAGCCTCCCATGGCTTTATCGCCAACACCATGAGCTTCCCATTTCCCTGACTGAGGCTGAACTGCGAGACTCGTATTTACTATGACTGCCACTATTACTATTACAAATGTCAACTTTCCAAACATGATAATCTCCCCCTTTTTAGTAGTAGAATGGGTTCACAGTTTTTTATCCATAAAATATAACAATCATTGGATTGCATATTTCAGACAACAAAACAAAAACCATGAACCCATCTACAATGACTAACTCTACAAATGATATGATTCTTTTGCCCTTAATACTGTAATTCCTACCAATTGCTCATCTCGATAATGATATATGATATTATCTTCCATTATACTATCATTTGCCTTTTGGGGTTTATAATAGCTGATATATAAAACATCAGCTTCATCATCATAGTCTATCCATATCTTCTTTGAAGGTGACTGTAATAAATATGGGATAGATTCAATTATACTCATAAATCTTTTCCAGCTATTTCTTTAATATGGTATATCGGTTTGCTCTGAAACTAGCGATTTCTATATACTCTCTTTTAATGAGATAAAGACAGGATATTTTTTTTATATCATTATTTCGTCAATGCTGACCTCAAATCCATCTAAAAGTTTTGAATTAGCGATCTCACCTGGACCCCATTTGCCGAATAGACTGTAATTCCCATGTTCTAAAGTATAAATGTCTACATTCTGGTTGAAGGGATCAACTATCCAGTATTCCAGAACGCCAGCCTTTTGATATTCAAGATATTTATCTTCTCTATCTACCTTTGCCGTACCTTCGGATAGTATCTCTACCACAAGGTCAGGAACTCCCCATTTATCAGTGATTCTATCCAGATGTTCATTACCCATAAAAATTATATCTGGTTCACGTACTACGCCTTCATATAGTCTGACGTCCAATGGTGAATATCTAACTTCACCAAGTTTTTTTTCACGAATATAAATTTTAAGTAGAAAATACAAGTTACTAGAAATTTTCTGATGTTGTTCAGTTGGTGATGGTGAAATAATAAGCCTCCCCTCAGATAGTTCTATTATCCTATTGCTTTCTGGTAATCTGAAATAATCAGCTTCCGTCCATTTCCCTTGACGTGGAAACAGACGTAATATATCAATCGTTAAATTTTCTTGTCTTATTTCCTCAATTGTTTGAGTCATGTCAAATCTCACCTTTCTACTGCAATATCTAAAATTGCTTTATATTCAATCTTAATTACTTTCCTCTCCGTGCCTCTGTGTCTCCGTGTTTTCACTTCTTTTTTATATCATTATTTCGTCAATGCTAACCCCGAAACCATTTAACAGCTTTGACTTAGCGATATCACCTGTACCCCATTTGCCGAATAGACTGTAATTACCATGTTCTAAAGTATAAATTTCTACATTCTGTTTGAAGGGATTAACTATCCAGTATTCCAGAACACCAGCGCTTTGGTATTCAAGATATTTATCTTCTTTATCTACCTTTGTTGTACCTTCAGATAATATCTCTACCACAAGGTCAGGAACGCCCCACATTTCCTCAGTGATTCTATCCAGATGTTCATTGCTCATAAAAGCTATATCTGGTTGTCTGACAACGCCTTCATATAGTCTAGTATCCATAGGCGCTGCCACAAGTTTACCAAGATTATGAGAGAAAATATAATTAGCAAATAAAAAAGTAAGTCTAACAGAAATATCTTGATGTTTTGGTGTTGGTGATGGTGAAATGATAAGCCTCCCTTCGGATAGTTCTATTATCCTATTGCTTTCTGGTAATCTGAAATAATCAGCTTCCGTCCATTTCCCTTGACGTGGAAACAGACGTAATATATCAATCGTTAAATTTTCTTGTCTTATTTCCTCAATTGTTT
>Ga0315279_10006034_pt1 | contig 15436 bp, 12 predicted proteins | sample YL17G06_20_MG_FD_203694 | JGI IMG/M metagenome (GOLD analysis project Ga0315279, IMG submission 203694) | Sediment microbial communities from Yellowstone Lake, YNP, Wyoming, USA - YL17G06_20 | ecosystem: Environmental > Aquatic > Freshwater > Lake > Sediment | place: USA: Wyoming | collected... | reverse complement strand
ACCGGCCACCTGGTATTATCTTCAATCCATGCCAACGATGCCGTGGGTGTGGTGCAGCGCCTCCTGGACCTCGGTGTTGAGCCTTTCCTGGTATCCTCGGCTCTCATCGGGGTGGTTGCCCAGCGTATGGTACGCCAAGTCTGTCCCAACTGCGCGCGTCTGATTAAAGCTTCCACGGAGGAGAGCCTGATTTACAGCCAGGAAATGGGAGAACAGAGAAGTGAATTTTTCTATGGCAGCGGCTGCAAATCCTGCGCCAATAGCGGCTACCGGGGACGGATGGGTATATTCGAAATACTTTGCACCAGCGACGGTATTAAAACTCTGTTGGTTAAGGGAACCACTGCCAGCGAATTACGCAGCCAGGCGATTAAGGAGGGAATGGTAACGTTGCTCAGGGATGGCATGACCAAGGTGAAGAAAAACCTGACTACCCCTTCTGAAGTCCTGCGTAATGCTTACTCCGTCGGCTAGTGGTGAAGAACTGATTTCCCAGGGAGTAAAGAATATCGGAAGTCGGGAGACTGAATGCAATATCAATACATAGCCTGCAGTGAAGCTGGCGAAATCGTTAAGGGTAAACTAGCGGCAACCAGCGAAGAAGCTATTTCCGAAATGCTCAGTTATGCCGGTTACCGCCTGATTAACCTGAGACCCTATGTTCCTTTCCTGAGCCTGGGAAAGCTGACATCACAATTTTTCCCGGTCAAGGTGAATGACATTATTATGCTCTTTCGCCAGATGGCACTGCTTCTTGAATCCGGCGTGAATATTGTTACCGCACTGGAACTGTTACAGGAGCAGATATCCAACCGCACTTTGAAGAAGGTGGTTGCCGATGTCATCAACGATATCCGGAGCGGCCACCAGCTATCAGTCTCCATGAGCCATCACCCGGAAGTATTTTCCCCCATGGCCTGCCGGACATTGAGTATCGGTGAGCAGACCGGCGGTCTTGAGACGATGTTAAAACAGATAGCCGAATATATGGAAAAGGAAAATACCACCCGTAAGGGAATAAAAGGCGCCCTTATGTACCCGATAATCGCCCTGATTGTGACGGTGATTGTAGTGGGTATACTCATGTTTTTTGTTCTACCGGCTTTTGCTAATCTATACGGGGACCTGGGTGCCAAGTTACCCACGATTACCAAGCTTATGATGGATTTATCTGTACTCCTGCGCAATTATGCCCTTCAGATGTTACTGGGTATCTTTATAATCATAGGGCTGTTACTTATTTATCTTAGAACGGCGGACGGTAAGTATAATCTTGATAAAATTATGCTGCGGATGCCACTGCTGGGCAGGGTAAAACACCTGAACGAACTTGCCCGCTGCTGCCGGAGTATTTCTCTATTGTACACGGCTGGTCTGCCTTTGACCGAAATTATGCCTCTTGTTATCCAGGGCTGCAGCAACAGGGTAATGGCGCAGGCTTTGTACAATGTCCAGACAGACATGCTCAAAGGTGAAGGCTTATCCAGGCCGATGGGGAAAAATTATATATTTTTACCGATGATGGTTCAGATGGTAAAAGTCGGGGAGGAGACCGGCAGCCTGGATACTTCCTTGCTGGCCGTGGCTCAAAATTACGAAACCGAAGCAGGGGACAAGACCAAATCCCTGATAGGTATGATTCAACCGGTTATGACCATAGTTATAGCCGGTATTGTCGGCTTGATAGCGTTATCGATGGTTTCGGCAATGTATTCGATATACGGACAGGCATTCTAATTGACTGATGATTTAGGACGTATTTATGAAAGGTTTAAAATTAAGTAAAACAAGCTGGTTAATTCTCGCGGCAGGCATTTTTCTCGTCGTGCTGGCTGGACTTGGTGTAAGCCGTTCCGGACAGGTGAAAGAGCAATCTAGGTTGGAAGAAGAACTGGGTATATCTGAATCGAGACTGGAGAAAACGCAGTTAACGTCGTTGCAGACACAAATGGGAGAGCTCCAGGACCAACTGGATGAAAGCGAGAGTCAACTTGTCGAGGCAAAGGACAGGCTGCGTCAGACAGTTTTGAGTGTTGATGTAACCGAAAAATTCTTCGAAATCGCCAAGTACTCGGAAGTGGTCGTGATGACCATGGGTACTTCAACGATAGCCAAGAATACCATTGCAGGTGTTGATTGCTTCACGATTTCCCTCGGTGCCACGGTAACAGGAGATTTAAATAACATGGTTGATTTTATTATCAACTTGAACCAAGGTTACACCACGGGTTATGTTAAATCAGTGCTAATAAGCTTGAATAGTATATCCAGTGAAGTGAGTAGCGGAAATGCCAATATCCAGATGATAGTCTACTCTTATAAAGGAAGCTGAAGATGGCTAATAACACGGTTACACTTTATATCAGTGATACCAGTATCCGCCTGATGGTTACTCGTGGCAGGCGTATCACCAAGCTGGCTGAAGTGCCGCTGGATACGAACCTGGGTGACATCAATAATGAAGAAAAAGAAACCGAACTTATCAGTAAAATTAAACTCCTCTTTAAATCTAACAAGATAGCCGCCAGGAAAATTATCCTTGGTCTGAGCGGGCTTCACTGCCTGACCCGCCCGGTTATCCTGCCCGAATTACCCAGAGCGATGCTGAGTGAGGCGATAACGAGAGAAGCCAAGAGGGTTCTGCCGGTCCCCCTGGAACAACTATATATCTCCTGGCAAATTATCTCAGTCTCTGAGGCAAAAATCCAGGCATTCATGGTGGCTGTACCGAGGCAACTTGCCGATATGCTGGTAAGAGTACTCAATAAGGCAGGGTATAAGCCATATCTCATGGATATTAAACCTCTGGCTTTAGCCAGGCTGTCCAGGGAAGCCAATGCCCTGATTGTCGATGTCCAGCCGAAAGAATTTGACATCGTTATCATGGTCAGCGGGATTCCCCAGCCTATCCGTACCGTGGCTTTTCCCGAGGAATCTTTATCACTTAAGGAAAAGATATCAATAATAAAGGAAGACATTAAGCGTACGCTTCAGTTCCATAATTCTAATAATCCGGAAAATCACATTCAATCTAATGCGATGATGCTTGTTTCCGGCGAACTGGCTGAAGAGCCGGAGCTTTATGAAGCGTTAGCCTTTGAACTGGGATTTAAAGTAGCTCTACTCTCTTCACCGCTAAAATGCCAGAAACAGCTCGACCCGTCACACCACCTGGTTAATGTCGGGCTGGCTGTCAAAGAGATAATCAGGGAAGCCGGGCCATTATTGCCCAACTTCAACACCTTACCCGAACCTTACCAGCCCAGACCTGTTTCCATAAACCGGATACTGGCTATACCGGCAAGCGCCGTTGCCGTGGGACTGATTGTCGTGCTGGCCATGACGATTCAGAATGCCGCGGCAAGCATCGAAACGGTACAAAATCAGCTGAATTCCTCCCAATTCCTTCTGGAGAGAAAACAGGCGGAGAAAAAGGAGCTGACGGAGAGCGTGGCGGCATTGGAGCAAAAAATAGCCGGTACTGAAACGGCCCGCAGGAACTGTATAGCTGCCCTGGAAACTTTCATCAATAATGGTGATTTGATGGATAACGACCTGCAAGCGACCGTAGACAGCGTGGTAAACGATTTAGCTCTTGGCAGCATCAATCACTCCGGGACTCAGGTGAGACTCTCCGGGAAGTCAGCGAGCGAGCAAGAGGTACTGAAATATGTCAGGAAACTCGATGCCACCGGCAGGTTCTCTGAAATTACTATCGGTGCCCTCACCAGAGTTGTAGCTGACGCGGAAGAGGGCACCAGTGATAACGGTTCTATGACGTTTTCTCTAGGTGTCAAATTGATGGAAGAATTAAAATGATTGATATCACCGAATTGCTACAACTGGCGAAGAAAAAAAACGCCTCCGACCTGCATATTGTGGTGTCCAGTCCGCCGTTATTACGCATCCACGGCAACCTTAGCCCCGTAAATGACCTGCCGGTATTGTCATCCGAGGATATAGAGCAGGCGCTGCGAAAGATAACGACGGAACGGGAAATGGCTGATTTCGAGCGTTGCTTCGAGCTCGATTTCGGTCGCACTGTTCCAGAAGTCGGCAGAGTCCGTTTTAATGCCGCATTGCAGCGCGGGACCATCAGTATCGTTATGCGTCTGCTGCCGTCGAAAATACCCACACCTGAAGACCTGGGCCTCCCCAAGGTATGCAAAGAGCTGGCGCTGCGACCACGGGGACTGGTAGTCATCAGCGGACCTACCGGGAGCGGAAAATCCACGACTCTGGCATCGATGATTGACTTCCTGAACCATACAGAAAGACGGCGTGTGATTACTATTGAAGACCCAATCGAGTACACTTACGAAAACAATACCTGTACCATCACGCAGCGTGAGCTGGGACATGACACTCTCTCCTTCGCCGAAGCCCTGAGGCATGTATTGAGGCAGGACCCGGATGTAATCCTTGTCGGCGAGATGAGAGACCTGGAGACAGCCTCGGCAGCGCTTACCGTGGCCGAGACAGGACACCTGGTACTGACCACCGGCCATGCCCCCAGCGCGTCGCAGGCTGTGGAAAGAATAGCCAATATGTTTCCTCCCCACGAACGCCATCTGGCGCAGGCACGTCTGGCATCTCTGCTTCTCGGCATCTTCTGTCAGGCGCTCGTGCCTAAAGCCGACGGCTCGGGCAGGGTGGCGGCTATCGAGGTGATGCTCGCCAACTCGGCCGTGAGGAACCTCATCAGGGAAGGCAAGACTTTCCAATTACCCAATACCATCCGTATGAACACCCACAATGGCATGGAACTGCTCGACCAGGCTCTCGTCAGGCTGTACCGCTCCAGCATTATCACGCATAATATGGTCCTCGATTTCTGCAACGACCGGGAAGAAATTGCCAAGCTTACCGGTGAAAGAGAAAGTCTGCATCCGAATGGCCAGGACGTGGTGCTTACCACTCAGTTCAACTAACAATCGTCACTCCACCTTTCCCGTGATTGTCATTCCAACCCCGTACTCGCCTGCCAAAGAACTTGTTCGGCGAGCAGGTCGGCGTACTTAGAATATCCTTCTCAGGCTTGACCCGAGAAACTAACCCCTTTTCGCCCACTCTGGATTCCAGCCTTCGCTGGAATGACAATCGGGGATTATTCAAATAGATGTCATTCTGGCGCAGGCCAGAATCCACTCCCCCTCTTACCCCTCTGGATTCCCGCCTTCATGGGAATGACAGGGAAATTTTACTAAGCACTTTCAACGTGTGTGATTTTTTGGAATCTGATATAATATTTACATTCTCGTTCCCCGATAAAAAACGGGCGTTAAGAGAGGTATCGAGATGAAAAAAACCGGTGTATTTTATCATGACGTATGCGGTAAAGAAGCTTACAGTAGCCTGGCTATGGGTGTCGAGGATGGGTTCCTGGGTATAAAAAAAGAGGGGCTCTTCTCCCGGCCGAATGTAACCTGGTTTGAGTCAAGGCCGGCGGTTGAAGAAGAGATAGCCAGAATCCACACCAGGGAGTGGATAGATGAGGTAAAGCGGACACAATGGTGGCGGGTCTCGCTCTATTCCATCGGCGGAGTTTTAGAGGCAACCGAGAGAGTCTTAAGAGGAGAAATCGATAATGCCCTGGTAATTGCGGGAGTGGGCGGCCATCATGCCCACCGCGATAGCGCCTGGGGCGGCTGCTATTTCAGTGTTACCGGTCTAGCGATTCCCCATGCCCGTGAAAAGCTAAAAGCCAGGAGATTTGCCATCGTGGATACCGATACTCACCATGCTGACGGCGTCCGGGACATTTTCAAGGATGATGACGATGTGCTGCATATCTGTTTCTGCCATGACTACGGCTGGGAGTACGAACCCGGAAGCAGGGCGGAAAGCCGGACCAAGCTCTGTTTTCCTCACGGCTCCAATGATGAAGAGGAAATCGAAAATGTCAGGAAAGAGGTACCGGAGAGAGTTAAAGAATTTAAGCCGGACATGCTCTTCTGGATTTGCGGCATGGATACCCACCAGGATAGCTATGGCACGCAGGCTCTGACGGAAAAGTGCTATCCGAAGCTGGCGGAAATAATCAAAGATACTGCCGAAGGAGCCTGCCAGGGGAAACTAATCGTCAAGACCTGCTGCAATGCTCCGCCCCATGCCACCGCGTATGTGATGCCGAGAATCGTGGATTGCCTGGCAGAACTAAAGAAATATCCGAATGAATGAAAAAATATGTTCACGACGGTTTCTGGCATTGGCTTATTGTCATTCTGAGCAAAGCGAAGAATCCGTCGTTATCAATGAGTAAAGGATTCTTCGTCGCCTGCCTTTGTCGGACTCCTCAGAATGACAACTGTTGCTTAAGATAACAGAAAGCCTACCAGCAATGTCCGGGATTTTCTTGCTGGTAGGCCTCTTTGGTGCTATTACAATTTAATTTTAATGTTTCATGCTCTTACTAATAACCCATATACCATAACTGGGTCACCTTGCCGGATTGGTCGATGCTATAAGACCCAGTGACACTCAGGGCACCACCGTTAATATACTCTCCCACCGTATGCGTTTCGATACCGATGACGGTTAAATCGGTGCCTGTGTATGATGCTTTGACTGTGGCCCGGCCGGTATTGCCAAAGTTCGCCGTGGTAATATCGGGAGGTACAGCCCCAGCGGTAATGTTGTTAGTTACTGTGTCAGCCATAGCTGCCGTTACCGCCGTTACGATGTTGGCATACTCAGTATCTTTGGCTTGTGCTTTACCCTTGCCGATGAACTTACCCACGTTGGGCACGGCTACCGCAGCCAGGACCCCGAGAATGGCTACCACGACCAGCAACTCAATAAGAGTGAAGCCTTTCTCCCCATACCGGAACTTCCTGAAGAAGTTTTTCATTTTGGACACCTCCTATTTAATATCTTTTGCCCTTGTTTCCAGCTTAACACAATCATTTATTAGTTCAATGGGGAATTAGTCCCAATCGGACGTGGGAAGAAAGTCCTATACTATAAATGTAAAGACGGTAACAATCAGTAAAAACATAACAGATAAATATAGCTTATTCATTCGGGCGAGAAATTACGATAATACTTTCCCCCAATTCTAATAGAGGTAAACCCCTACTTTAACGTGGTGTCCGCCTGCAACAATAGAAACAGGGGAATACTGTTGACGTAAACCCGAAAAACCGTCAAAATATAACGATATGACAAGTTTTCTCACAGCCATCTTCACCCTGCTCGGTATTGCCATAGGTAGCTTCCTGAATGTATGTATTGACCGCCTGCCGCGAAAACGCTTGCTATATATAGATAATGGAGAAGGAGAAAGACTTGATATTGAAGTTATTGAAGGTGTTTTTGATGAAGACCCTATAGAAATGTTTAAAGGCAAGACTGTATATGTAACTGGCAAAATAAAAAAAAACATATCTACCGGAAATTTACAGATAAATGTCACCGGAGAATCACAAATTATTGTTCAGGAAGAAACCATCGCTCCTGAAAAAGAGAAAACCAATGAAGAATTAACGCCAATCTCTTGGAAGGAAGCCTCTAATAGAATAGGAGCTATCGTAACCATATGCGGACGTATCACCGGTGGTATAAAGATACGTCAGTCCTTAGCCTATCCGCCTTCTCACTGCGATGGCTGCCAGCAACGGCTTGCCCTGAAGGACTTGGTTCCGATACTGAGCTATTTATGGTTACGCGGGCGCTGCCGGTATTGCCGGGCGAGGATTCCTCGCCGCGTCCTGCTGGTCGAAGTGGCCAGCGGGCTCATCTTTTTCCTGGCTTTCTGGCGCTTCGGTCTGAGTGCCCAGTTCGCTATTACCGCTTTCTGGAGCTGCGTTTTTTTGATAATTATTTTCATCGACTGGGAGTATAAATTAATATTAAATAGATTGACCTACCCGGCGGCAGTTCTGGCTCTTGCCGTCTTGGCAGTTGATTCGCTTTTACCGGAAGCTGGTATCCTGGGAAATCTCAGGTTTGTACCCCAGCCCAGTATCCTGAGCGGCATCATCGCCGGCGCTATCGGCTTCGTCTTTTTCCTTATAGTATTTTTGATAAACCCGAGGGGTATCGGTATGGGTGATATCAAGCTGGCGGGCCTGATAGGTCTGGTAGCCGGTTTCCCTCTGGGGATTGTCGCTTTATTTATAGGGATATTTATTGGTGGTCTGGTGGCAATCGTAATTCTGGCGCTGAGGATAAAAGGCAGAAAGGACGTGATTTCCTACGGTACTTTCCTGGCTATAGGACCGATAATAACCCTGCTCTGGGGTAACGAAATATTTCACTGGTACCAGGGCTTATTCAAGTAAGTATTAGAGTCATTGCGAGGACTCCCGACAAAGTCGGGGCTCGCAATGACAACCACTTTTATCAAACAATTTCCTCGTTAAATTATTGACAGTGTCTCTACCCAGCAGTACAATAGTCCTGTATGAACGTAGGACTAAATGGTAAAAACATCACAAGCAGCGTTGCGGGTCAACGGGCGTTGGTAGGGCAGCGGCGTTCCAATATAGAAATCATTGCCGATATGCTCAGGGTTGGCGAAAATGGTGCCGGTAAAACGGAAATCATGTATTCCGCCAACATGAGCTACAGCCAGATACAGAAATACCTTGATTATCTCGTCAATCAGGGTTTTATCCATAAAGTAAGCATCGATAACACGATGGTGGCTTATCAGGTAACAGAAAGCGGCTTTAAGTTGCTCAAAACCATCGATAACCTTATGGAAATGCTGGAACCTGGCAAAGCTATCTCTGACAACGTCTAAGGTCAACCGGTCATTAAGATAACCTGAAGGCAATCGAGTCTTCAGGTTTTTTATTGAATCACTTTCCTCTTGCCGGTAAAAACCAATTTCCCCTCTGTGTTAATGAAACTTTTACCAAAACTTTATGAATCCTTTATTACTTTTACAAAAATTTTTATGCCCCAGTGATACACTAATTGTGATAATAATAAAAATCAACCCCCACAGGCGGGACTGTTGATGAGGTTGTGCAGCAATAATGAAAAGAACTCTATTATTAGATGAAGACGATTTAATAATGGTAGTCAAAGAAGACGTCGTCAAGCAGATAGATGAGAACCGCGGCGAAATGAACCGTACCGAGTTCGTCAACTACCTCATTCAATGTCAGCTGCAGGAGCACTTAAACCAGAAAAAAGGTGCGACCAAAGAGGAGTTCCGGCTTTTCTCCCACCAGATACTGGAGCTTCTTCATAATTTCCTCCAGTTCTTCGTCAGTTATGGTATGGCCATGGGCAAGGGACAACAGGAAAAAGATATCCAGGCGTTGAACAAGCAATTGGAATCGTTTTTAGGAACCGACGAAGAAACCGAAGAACCATAATCCTGCCTCTTATATCAACTGCCGTAAGCAGCCACAAATCCTCATAATTCCCCAGTCAAATAGAACTGCGTTCTAGAACATAATCACTTCCCAAGCTAGCCTTAATATCATAGTCTGTTCCTGTATCTATGTTTGCCAAATGGCAAATTAGCTTGAGAGGTGTTCATGCCAAAGGCGATAGACCTTCTGAATCAGGGCAGAGATGAAGAATTGTGGCAAATGTGCTGCGGCTTTCTCAGTCTTAATATCGGTGAGTTCATGGATATCCAGAAACGCCTCATGCTGAAGCAACTAGAATTACTTAACCATTGCCCGCTCGGTGAAAAAATCATGCGCGGGGCCAAACCGAAGACGATTGAGGAATTCCGACGGCTTGTTCCGCTGAACACTTACAAAGATTATTGCCCCGAGTTACTAGAAAAAAAGGAAGACCTGCTGCCAGCCAAACCTGCCGAATGGGTACATACCTCGGGAAGGTCCGGAGAGTATCCCTGCAAGTGGGTGCCGCTGACGCCGGAATTCCTGCAACAAATGAGTGTAGTTTCATTCGGTATAACCATTATCTCTTCCTGTAAGGACTGGAAAGATACTTCCCAGGTTGTTAAGTGTCCCAGAATTATCAATGCCGTGGCACCAAGACCTTATATGTCAGGTGCTCTGGCTAAAATGCTGGACCTTCAATCCCCTTCAAAGTTCATGCCGCCGCTGGAAGGCATGGACAACCTTTCCTTCGAGGAAAGAATTCAACTCGGTTTCAGACAGTCCTTATCACAGGGACTCGATGGTTTTTGCGGCCTGTCCCTGGTTCTGGTTAAAGTCGGTGAAAAGATAAGCCAGGCTTCGAACAAAGCCGCTATTCTCCCCTTAATTAAACAACCTAAAGCGGTCGCCCGACTTCTTAAGGGTTTATTGAAAAGCAAATTAGCCGGGCGCCCGATATTGCCCAGAGACTTGTGGAACATAAAGGGAATCCTTAGTGGCGGACTGGACAGCTGGGTTTACAGAGACAAAATAAAAGAATTATGGGGTAGATATCCCCTGGACGTGTATTGCGGCACCGAGGGAGGCGTTATCGCTACCCAGACATGGGACTATGATAGCATGACATTCGTTCCCAATCTCAACTTCCTGGAGTTTATACCGGAGGAAGAACTCATCAAGTGGGAAATGGACCATAGTTACCAGCCCGAGACACTGCTGCTCGATGAGGTTAAGGTCGGCCAGAATTATGAGATAGTTATTACTAACTTCCACGGCGGGGCTATGACAAGGTACAGACCCGGAGACCTGGTCAGGATATCTTCCCTGCGTAATGAGAAGCTGGGCATTGATATACCTCAGATGGTCTTCGAGCGGCGGATTGATGGCATGCTTGATTTTGTCGTCGTCAAACTGACGGAAAAACAAGTCTGGCAGACTATTGAAAATGCAGGGATAGAATATGAAGATTGGATAGCCTATAAAAGACCGGGAGAACCGGTATTACATTTATTGATTGAACTTAAAAATGGTTTCAAAGGTGGCGAGCGCGATATATTAGCCGCCATTCAACAAAATATAATAGATTCAGGAAAAAGTAGGTATGGGACATCTGGTGTTAAAGAAGATTGGAGAGACACAATCGATTTCAGTATTGAGGTTACAATATTGCCTCAAGGCACCTTTGCAAATTATACCGCAAAAAAACAAGCAGAAGGCGATGATTTAGCTCATCTTAAACCACCCCATGTTAACCCCTCAAATGAAGTGCTGGCTCAGCTGATGGGCGAAACAGAAGAAATCGAAGTAGTCAAGACAAAGACGCCCACAAAAGCCAGGGAAATCGCCGTTTAACAATAGTACTTTAGTCTCCCGTACATTGGGTTGCCTACTTTAGTTACCTCTTGACAGTTACTACGTTTGGGTTGATAATTCCCGTATATGAATGTTTATGCCCTGTTCCCTTTAATCGCCACCATAGCTTATATACCGCTGCTGCTGACTACAGCCGGGAGCCGCCCATGGCAAAAGCGACATACACTATTTATGTTATTTGTCTTGTCGGCTATGGTCTGGAGTATTAGCGATTTCTTTTTCCGAAGCAATACTTTCCCCCAGCATAATCTGTTGATGGGTAGAGTTGTTATCAGCGCTTTTGTATGGAATGCAACACAATTCTACATTTTTATGTCTTCTTTCTTCCCGCCAGGCAAAGGGCGATGGATACCTGCTGCATTCATATTGACTGCAATTTCAATCACCGTGATAATGTTCGGCTTTGGCACGGCCGGTATTGTAGCAAATGATAATAAAATTTATCTCCGGTACACTTATGGGATTTATTTAATTATTTCGCCAATGATAATCTATGCTATAAGATCTTTTCATTTACTTACTAATAGGATGAAGATTTTAGATAATCCGGTGCTTTATAATCAAATTCTTTCGCTAATTCTCGGTGTAGTTACTCTAACTATCTTCACTTTAGCTGCTCTCTTACCATTTGGCAAGGAGTTCCCCATCCCACATCTTGGTAACATCATCAATGCCTTTATTCTCAGTTATGCGGTTATACGGCATCGGCTCGTGGATATTAGAATCGTTTTACGGCAGAGCACAGCCTGGTTAAGTCTGGCGGTTATAGGCACTCTGACTTTCTGGCTATTGCTCATGGTTCTCCACAGTATTTTCAATTTTCAGCTGGACCTCCTTGCTTCATCCATAGCCACGGCAACAGCGTTTTTCGTAGCTATCTTTATTTATAAAGTGCGCGGGCACCTGTTCGAACTGATGAGCCGGGCATTTCAGGGTTCGACCTATGACTACCACCAGCGACTTAATGAATTCACCAATAGAATACACAATGTCTTTAGCTTGAAGGAGCAGGGTGGCGAATTGCTGACACTGATAATAAAAGCACTCAATATCAAACAGGCATGTTTGCTTTTTCCTGAAGCGGGTAGTGAGGAATTCAAGACCCAGTTCGTTGAGCCTAAAGACGAGGGTAGTCATTTAGGCAATCTGAGACTCAGGGCAGGCAATCCCATTATAAAATACCTTGAAAGAGAACAGAAGTCTTTGCACAGGGAGAATCTGAGTATTCTTCCCGCCTTTTTAGGTCTCTGGCCGCAGGAAAAAGAGGAAATAGAGTCTAAAAAAATAGCCATGTTCATGCCGTTGATAAGTCGTGACCGTTTGATAGCTATTCTGGTGCTTGGCGAAAAGAAGTCAGGAAAGTATTCACTCGAGGACCTCAGTATCATTGAGAATGTTACCGGCCGTGTAGCCGTGAGCATGGAGAAAGAATACCTTCGTGAGCAACTCAGGGAGCGTGAAGAAGAGTTATCGGTAATCAATAGCTCCAGTGTCATACTATCCTCAAGTCTGGATATTCAGGAGAGTTTTGGCAACTTCATTGAAGAGTTGAAGAAGGTGGTTGATGTTAGCTGGGCATCCATCGTTCTTATTGAAGACAATGGGTTTTGCTGCATGGCACTATCCTCTCCGGAGATTTCGGCGTATCAGGTAGGGGACAAATTACCGATGGAAGGGACCGGCACGGGTTGGGTAGTCACCCAGAAGAAACCATTTATCGAGCCTGACCTGGCACAGGAAAGGGTCTTTAGCACCGAGGAGTATTTTTATGAACAAGGATTACGCACAGTAGTTTATCTGCCGTTGTTAGCCAAAGGCAGAGTTATCGGTAGTTTTATCGCGGCCAGTAAAAACCCGAATGCCTACAGTCAAAGGCATATGAAGCTTCTGGAACAACTTGCTTCACAAATCGCCATGCCCCTGGAAAACTCTCAACTCTACGCCAGAGCGGAAAAGAAAGCTCGTGTTGACGAACTTACCGGATTGTTAAATCGACGCTCTCTGGATGAGATGATTGATAGCGAAATCAGTCGGCACTCCCGATACGGCGGCGCCTTCTCGTTAGCCATTCTCGACCTGGACTCTTTTAAAACGTTCAACGATACCTACGGACACCTCGCCGGTGACAAGCTCCTGCGTGATGTCGGTAGTAACATCAAGGGTGCTATCAGGAACGCTGACCATGCTTTTCGCTACGGCGGTGATGAGTTTGCCGTCCTCCTGCCGCAGACAACAATAGATGCCGCCTTCCAGGTAGCCGAGCGAGTCCGCAATCAAATCGCCAAAGGGTTAGACTCCGGAAAAATTCCCATTACTGCCAGTATCGGCTTGGCAAGCTGGCCCGATGACGGCATAAGCCATACTGACATCATTGCCGCTGCTGATGTTACTCTATATCGCGCTAAACGGAGTGGCGGGAACCAGAGTTTCTGCGCTTCCGGCCCCCTGGCGCCAATCGCGCATGACGGCTCTATCCCAGAAACTAAAAACAATATGGACAGCAAAATTTCAAGCGTTGTTCGTGCATTAGCGGAAACCTCTGATTCCCGGAGCTATTATACTTATAACCACTCTAAGAGGGTAGCGGATTTCTCTCTGGCTCTGGCTAATGTGCTTAAGCTGGACAAAGATGGCGTTAATCGGCTGGAGGCCTGCGCATTTCTCCATGATATTGGTAAAATAGGTATAGACAATGAAATATTGAATAAACCGGGTGGACTGACTGAAGAAGAATGGCAGACTATCAAAAATCACTGCCGGTTGGGGGCGGATATCGCCAGACATATTCCTCAGTTGTCCCCTTATGTCGATGCTATTTTACATCACCATGAGTTTTATGACGGCAGCGGTTATCCCGATGGTCTAAAGGGAGATGACATACCTCTGGAAGCGCGTATTCTGGCTATTGCGGACGCGTTCGCCACTTTGACCTCCGAAAGGTCTTACGCTGAGACTCTGACTCATGAGAGTGCCCTGGAAGAAATAAAACGATGTGCCGGCAAACAGTTTGACCCTTATCTGGTTGAACAGTTCATTACTATTTATGAAAAAAACATATCTAACACAAAAAGGAAGGCGAGGAGGTGAAACCAGTTTGGGCTATTCTCCATGGCACTGAACTGAAATAGACACTATGAACAATAACAAAAATAAAATACAGGTATTCATTATCAGCCAGCAGTCACTGTTTCTCCAGGCACTGGAACACTCGTTTTCAGAGACCGAAGATATCACTATTATTGGCACTACCAGTGTCAACAGCGAGGTACTCAAAGCTATCGATAACCTGCCACCGGATGTCGCTCTGCTGGACCTCGACGGACCGTCAGAAAGTGGCCTTGAACTGGCCCGCAAAATAAGACAGCGCTCACCAAATATCGGCGTCGTTTTGCTGACCTCCAACCCCGATGATAGCCAGCTATTCCTATCGCTCAAGGCGCAGGCAGTAGCTTACCTGAACAAGGAAGTTACCGCGCAACAACTGATAGATATCATCAGGCGTGTCGCTAAAGGCGAGCATCCGATAAACGAAAGCCTTACCAATCGACCCAAGGTAGCCGAGCACGTATTACAGCAGTTCCAGGAACTTACCTCCCGTAGTGAAGCCGAGGCTTTCATATCGCCTTTAACTCCCCGAGAGATAGAGATATTGCAGTATATCGCCAAGGGGTATCTTAACAAGCAGATTGCCGCCGAGCTGGGCATCAGTGAACAGACCATCAAAAACCATGTTACTTCCATACTACGGAAACTGAACGCCAACGCCCGCACCGAAGCCGTGGTCGTGGCTATCAAGCAGGGATTAATCAAGATAACCTGATAGATAATAACTGCTTTAAACAATGAGAGTGTCTACTGATTGTCATTCCAGCACCGATGAAATCGGGGTAAACTCCAGCTGGAATCCAGAGGTTGGGAAAAGTTGGGGGGCTGGATTCTGGCCCTCGGGCCTTGGACAGAAGGCTCGGCCTGAAGGCTGAATTCGGGCTGAAGCCTTCGCCAGAATGACATTTTTAAACACTCGCAAACACGGTTTTTGAATCCGTCTATCACAATATGCCATAATAGATTGGTGTCTGGTACCGACTTTATATCCATCTTCGTCATTGCATTAAGCCTATCCGCCGACTGTTTCGCCGTTGCCTTGAGCATTAGCATTGCCTGGCGGACTTTTTCTTTACGTCGGTTCCTTCGTTTTCCGCTGGCATTCGGTCTCTCGCAGGCGGTAATGATGGCCATCGGGTGGGTGGCCG
>Ga0315279_10006031_pt1 | contig 15445 bp, 12 predicted proteins | sample YL17G06_20_MG_FD_203694 | JGI IMG/M metagenome (GOLD analysis project Ga0315279, IMG submission 203694) | Sediment microbial communities from Yellowstone Lake, YNP, Wyoming, USA - YL17G06_20 | ecosystem: Environmental > Aquatic > Freshwater > Lake > Sediment | place: USA: Wyoming | collected... | reverse complement strand
GCGGCATCAACGGCGAGATCATCGCCTCCGCCGAACTGGCCGTCCAGCAGGCCCAGACCACCAACACCGACCCCCGGGCCGAACTCATGCTGTACCTGGTCCACGGCCTGCTGCACCTGATGGGGTACGATGATCGCAAGCCCGAGCAGGCGCGCCAGATGCACGCCCGCGAGGACGCCCTGCTTGAAGACCTCGGCTTCGGCTGCGTCTACGCCGGCCGGTCGGTGTGAAGGAGGAGGTGGCTTCGCTGCTCCTGAATGTCTGGTTCTGGTCCGCCCTGGGGGTCGCCGGCTTCGCCCTGTTCTTTGCGGTGACGCACTACGCGCTGAGCCGGTTCTCCCGCGCGCGGCTGGAAGAAGCGCTGGGGCGCCGCGGCCGCCGAGAGGACCTTCGGCGCCTCTTCCGCCATCACGACGAACTCATCCGGACCACCGGCCTCCTGCACATCATCAGCCTGGTGGCGATGGCGCTGCTGGTCGTTGCCTGGGCCACCGGGCACTTCCAGTCCGCCCTGCTCGGCTGGGGCGTGGGCGTTGCCCTGGCGCTGGCGGCGAGCCTGACGCTCGGCGGCGTCATCCCGATGGCCTGGGCCCGGTACGCCGCGGAGAGCGTCCTGGTGGCCACGCTGCCGGTGTGCCACTTCTTCCGGGTGGTCTTCTATCCGCTCGGCAGCGGCCTCGGACCGCTGGATGCCCTCGTGCGGCGGCTGGCGGGCATGCCGGCGTACGCCCCCCTCTCGCACATCGACGAGGAAATCAGCAGCGTCGTCAGCGAGGGCGAACGCGAAGGCGCCATCGGCAAAGACCAGAAAGAGATGATCGAGAAGGCCCTCCGGTTCACCCGGACCGTCGCCAGCCAGATCATGACGCCTCGCACCGACATCGTCAGCATCGAATCCAGCGCCTCGGCCGACGAGGCCCGGGCCCTCGTGGCCGCCTCCGGCCACAGCCGCATCCCCGTCGCCAAGGGCAATATCGACACCATCGTCGGCATCCTCTACGCCAAGGACCTCCTGGAGCGCGCCTGCGGCACCGGGGGCGACGGCCTCCACGTCCGCGACCTCATGCGGCCGCCCCTGTTCGTCCCCGAAACCAAGCAACTCGATGAACTCCTCCGCGAGTTCCAGGGCGACAAGGTCCACATGGCCATCGTCCTGGACGAGTACGGCGGCACGGCGGGCCTTGTGACCATCGAGGACGTTGTCGAAGAGATCGTCGGCGAGATCGTCGATGAGTACGAGCAGGCGCCGCCGAAACCCATCCGACCCGTGGCCGAACGCTCCTACGAGGTGGAAGCCCGCCTCCACATCGCCGACTTGAACCGCGAACTCGGCCTCGCCCTGCCCGAACACGACGATTACGAGACGATCGGCGGCTTCGTCCTCAGCCGCATGGGCGCCATCCCCAAGCCGGGCGAGGTCCTCCAGCATGAGGGCGTGCGCATCACCGTCCTGGCGGCCGAAGAACGCCGCCTCGTGAAACTGCGGATCGACCTCCCGATCCCGCCAGGCCAGGCCGGCCCGATGAGTCCGCCGAAGGGAGTCTAACCGCAGAGAACGCAGAGAACGCAGAGAAAAGATATATGCTTTTCTAAAACAAAAACTGAGCCTTTCTCTGCGTTCTCCGCGTCCTCCGCGGTAAGAACGAACGGCCGCAAGGCTGGCCCGGAGAGGAACGTGGCGGTTCACAAGTCCACCGTGCTGATCCTGCGGTGCCAGGACTGGAGCGAGACCAGCCAGGTGGTGCACCTGCTGGCCCGCGAGGGGGGCCGCCTCCGGTGCCTCGCGAAAGGCTCGCGCCGGGGCCTGAACCCTTTCAGCGGCCCCCTGGACCGCTGGCACCTCGGGGAGGCCGTCTTCAGCATGACCGACCCCAACCGGCTCGGCACCCTGATGGAACTGTACGAGACCGAGCGGTTCGCGGGACTCCACGACAAACTTCCCGCGTTTTACGGCGCGGCGTGCCTGACGGAACTGGCGATGGCCCTCGTCCCCGACGCGGAACGCCAGCCGGAACTCTTTGACCTCCTGGTCCAGGCCCTGGGCCTCCTGGCGTCGGCCGGCCCGCGCGAGTGCCAGGCCGTCACCTTCGCGGCCCTGTGGCGGACGCTGGCCCTGCTGGGCTACGTCCCGCCGATGGACCGGTGCGTGGAGTGCGGCGGGGCGATGCCCGCCGGCCCGGCCGACTTCAGCCCCGGCCAGGGCGGGCCGCTGTGCCCGGCCTGCCGCCCCGCCGCCCGAGCGCTGCACGCCACCGCCAAGACCGCCCAGGCCATCGCCTTCCTGCTCGTGGCCGACTGGGATGAAGTCCGCCGCGTGCGGCTCACGGCCGCCACGGCGAACCAGGTCCGGGCCATCCTGGGCGCCCGCGCCGAGGAACTGGCAGGCAGGAAACTTGCGTCGCTGCGATACGTTTAATATCTGCGCGCCCCGAGAACCCGGCACTGGCTTGGTGGCCCCTACATTTCGCCGGCGCAGTTCGTATAATGCCGGAGTTGCCCGGCGAGGGTAAGAACGTGCGACGCACCGTCTTGGGAATCCTGATTTGCGGCCTGCTCTTCGGCCCAACGCCCGCGTACGCCCGGTGGGTGTGGCGCGAGGGACGCTGGCAATACCTCAAAGAGACGCAGCCCGCGCCCGAAAAGCCCGCTGAGCCGTCTCCCCCGCCCGCCCCGGCGCCGCCGAAGCCCGAGCCTCCGTCGCCCAAGCCTGAGCCTGCCGCGCCGAAGCCGGAACCGCCGGCGCCGCCCAGCCCCGAGCCTGCCGCGCCCAAGCCTGAGCCTGCCGCGCCGAAGCCGGAACCGCCGGCGCCAAAGGTCGAGCGGCCCGCGCTGACACCCGAGCCGGCCGCGCCGCGGCCCGCGCCCGTCGCGCCGGCGCCGTCGGCGCCAGCGGCCCCGCCCGGCGTACGCCCCCCAAGGATTGAATTCCTCTCGCCGAGGATTAAGACGCCCCGTACGGGCCCGCCCGCGCCGAAGGTCGCCTGGGCGACCGCGCCAACGGCCCAGCCGCCGGCCGAGGCGAAGCCGGTCGCCTGGGCGACCGCGCCGGCCGCGCAGCCCTCGGCCGCAGAGCAGTTCAAGGCGTGGTGGGATGGGCTCGCCAGGCCGAACGACGAGAACATGCTTTTCGAGCAGGGACGGGGCAGACTCTCGTCCCGCGATTACCGCGGCGCCGCGCGGGACCTGAAGAACCTCATCAAGAACGCCCCCGCCTCGCGCCACCGCGAAGAGGCCATGTGGCTCCGCGCCGCCGCGCTCATGGGCCTGGAGGACTACATGGGCGCCTTCGACCAGTACGAGGAACTCATGACGAATTACGCGGGCAGCCCGCACTACCGCGACGCGCTCGTGAAGGAGATCGAGATCGCCGACATCTACTTCGGCCCCGCGCGACGCAAGGTCCTCGGCGTACCCCTCACGTCCGGCGACACGGAGGCCGTCGAGATCCTCCGCAAGGTCTACGAGCACCAGCCCACCGGCGACCTGGCGGACGCCGTGGTCCTCAGGATCGCCGACTACTACTGGGCCCAGGGCCAGTGGGCCGATGCCGAAGACTATTACGACAAGTACTGCCGCGAGTACCCCAACGGTCCGGGCGCGCGCCTGGCGGAACTGCGGCGGGCCAAGTGCGCTATCGAAAGATGCCGCGGAGCGCGGTATGATACTACCGGCCTGCAACTGGCGTATGACAGGCTGCGCGCGTTCAGCCAGAAGTTTCCGCAGGAGGCCGAGAAGGAAGACGTCCCGGCGCTCCTGGAGCGGATCCGCCAGATGCAGGCCGAGGCGCTGTTCCAGACGGCCGTGAATTATCACCGCAGCGGCCAGCCCCTGGCGGCGGCGTTCTACGCCGAACGCCTCCAGGAGCGGTACCCGGGCACGTTCTGGAGCGAGAAGGCCAGGGAGTTCCTGGCCGACATCGCCATGAAAAGAGACCCCGCGGCGCCAGAGGAACCCGGCCAAGAGCAGCCCGGAAAAGAGGAGCCGAAGAAAGAGGAGCGATAAGCCGTGACAAGCGCAAAACGATGGTTGGGCTTGACCCTGGCGGCGCTGGCGGCCGGCGGCTGCGGGTACTCGGCCGCGCCGCTGCACCGGAGCGACGTGCGGACCGTGGCGGTCAACATCTTTGCCTCCAGGGAGTTCCGCCGCGAACTGGAGTTCGACCTTTCGCGGGCCCTCGTCAAGACCCTCGAGATGCGGACCCCCTACAAGGTGGTCCACGACCCCAAGCGGGCCGACAGCGAAATCCGCGGCGAGATCGTCATCCTCAGCGCCCCGGTCCTTTCGGATAACGTCAGGACCGACGACCCGACCGAGGTCGAGGTCTCCATCATCTGCTGGTTCGAGTGGAAAGACCTGAGGACCGGCCAGGTACTGGTCCGGAAGGACGACTTGACCGCCTCGGGCACGTACGCCGTGGCCGTCGGCGAGACGCAGGATTCCGCCACGAGCGACGCCGTGGCCCGCCTGGCCCGGCGCATCGTCGAGGCGATGGAAAAACCGTGGTAGTGCGAACATGAGTTCCAAGTTCCAAGTTCCAAGTTCCAAGTTGAAAACAGCAACGCAAACGGGCCGTTCACTTGGAACTTGAAACTTGGAACTTGAAACCTGGAACTTGGAACTGCTTTTGACTTGGAACTTGGAACCTGGAACTTGGAACTTATGTAGGCGGGCCCCATGAGCGACCCCGATCTTGATGATCGCCCGACGGACGAAGAAAGCCGGCCGCAAGGCCCGCGCCTCCGCGGCCTGCTGGGCTGGATCCTGATCGGCAGCCTCACGATCTTCGCCATCTGGGCCGTCAACCGCGAGTTCGACACCACCCGCGAAATCTCCCGCCATGACCTGGAGCGGCTGCTGGCCAACCCGGACGCCCTCAAGGAGTTCTACATTCACGGCGACGTGCTGAGCGGCAAGATCCGGGCGGAGTACCTGAACGAGTTCGGCGGCACGAATCCCGATTTCACCGTGCACCTCCAGACGGACGAGGTGCGGCCGCTGATCGAGCGGATCACGCAGAACAAGGCCCTCCTGAAGGTGTTCCAGGACGAGAAGAGCCGCAGTTTCCGCCCGGAGGACGCGTTCCTGTGGCAGACGGTCATTTACATGCTGCCGTGGCTGATGCTGGCGATGCTGCTTTGGCTCTTCATATCGCGGCAGATGCGGTCGGTGTCGGGGCCGGGCGGGGTCCTCAGTTTCGGCCGCAGCCGCGCCAGGCTCGTCAAGAAAGAACGCGTCAAGGTCACGTTCGACGACGTGGCGGGCATCGACGACGCCAAGGAAGAGGTCCAGGAGGTCGTCCAGTTCCTGAAGCACCCGGAGAAGTTCCAGGCGCTGGGCGGCCGCATCCCCCGGGGCGTCATGCTGGTCGGCCCGCCCGGCTCGGGCAAGACCCTGCTGGCGAAGGCCATCGCCGGCGAGGCCAACGTGCCGTTCTTCTCCATCTCGGGGTCCGACTTCGTGGAGATGTTCGTCGGCGTCGGCGCCAGCCGCGTGCGCGACCTCTTCCGGACCGCCAAGGAATCGAGCCCGTGCATCATCTTCCTCGACGAGATTGACGCCGTGGGCCGGCGCCGCGGCATGGGATACACCGGCGGCCACGACGAGCGCGAGCAGACCCTCAACGCCATCCTCGTCGAGATGGACGGCTTCGAGACCAACGAGCAGGTCATCATCATCGGGGCCACCAACCGGCCGGACGTGCTGGACCCGGCGCTGCGGCGGCCCGGCCGCTTCGACCGCGAGGTCATCGTGAGCCTGCCCGACGTCAAGGAGCGCGAGGCCATCCTCAAGGTCCACGCCAAGAAGATCAAACTGGCGCCCCACGCGGACCTGAACATCGTCGCCCGCGGCACGCCCGGCTTCAGCGGCGCCGACCTGGCGGCCATCATCAACGAGAGCGCCATCCACGCCACCATGCTCGGCAAGTCGGCCGTCGAGCAGGCCGACCTCGAAGAGTCGCGCGACAAGGTCCGCTGGGGCCGCACCAAGCGATCCCGCGCCATGGACGAGCAGGAACGCCGCAACATCGCCTACCACGAGGCCGGCCACGCGCTCGTCAACATCCTCCTGGAACCCGACGTCGAGCCCCTGCACAAGGTCAGCATCATCCCGAGGGGCCTGTCGCTCGGGGCCACCATGTTCCTGCCCGAGAAGGACCGCTACACGATCTTCCGGCGCCAGGTCATCGGCGAGATCAAGGTGGCCTTCGGCGGGCGCATCGCCGAGGAACTCTTCGTCGGCGACATCTCCTCCGGCGCCGCCGACGACATCCGCCGCGCGACCCAGATCGCCCGCCGCATGGTCACCGACTGGGGCATGAGCGATCGCCTGGGGCCCATCCGCTACGCCTCCAACGAGGAGACCACGCCCTGGGGCGCCGAGTTCCTCGCTCCCAAGGAACACAGCGACGCCACCGCACGCGAGATCGACCAGGAAGTGCAGCGCATCCTGGGCCAGGCCTACGCCGAGGCCAAGCACCTCCTCGACCACAACCGCGAGGCGCTCGGCCGCATTGCCGAGACGCTCCTGAAGAAAGAGGTCATGACCGCCGGCGAGGTCCGCCACGTGATCGACGGACTCCCGCTCGAAAAAACCGTGCCCCCCGCCCAGGCGGGCGGCGCCCCGGCCAAGTGAAACGGGTTGCCGAACCCCGCCCGCCGGGGCGAGAGGCCGGCGCTCCAAGGAACGCTCACCGTGCTGGACCTGCGCCTGAATCCGCGCGTCATCGCCGGTCGCCCAGGCGACCCGGCCGTGCTGGACGAGATGCGCCGCACGGGCGCCGCCGAGCACGGCGTGCAGCGGATGATGGCCAAGGGCGAGTGCCTGGCGGTGGCCCTGGAGCGCCTGTCGCGCATCCAGGCCAACCTCCTGAAGCAGGAGATGCTGGCGGCCGGGGGCGACTGCGCCGTCAGCCGCGGCCTCTGCTCCGAAGAGGCGGCCGAGACCAATGTCCTGCTGGTAGGCTCACGGCGGCAGTTCGCCGATGGCCTGGCGCGCCTGGCCGAGGAGCCGTTCGACCTGGCGGCCATCGCGGGCGAGATTCGCCGGGCCCTCGACGGCTACGCCCTGAGGCAATTCACCGTTTGCATGGGCCCGCGACGGATCACGGTCGGCCCCGGGGTCGCCGTCGTCGGCATCGTCAACGTTACGCCCGACAGTTTCAGCGACGGCGGCTCTTTTCTGGACCCGAAGGCGGCCGTTGAGCATGGCCGGCGTCTGGCCGCCGAGGGCGCCGACATCCTCGACGTGGGCGGCGAATCCACGCGCCCGGGCGCGACAGAAGTCGGCGAGGAGGAGGAACTCCGCCGGGTCCTGCCGGTCCTGGGCGCCCTGGCGTCGGACCCCGGCGTCCCCCTGAGCATCGACACCCGCCGCGCCCGCGTGGCGCGCGAGGCCGCCGCGGCCGGCGCCTGCCTGGTCAACGACGTCACGGGCCTGACGGGCGACCCCGCCATGGCGCGCACGGTCGCCGAAACGGGGACCGGCCTGGTCCTCATGCACATCCTGGGGGACCCGAAAACGATGCAGGTCGCCCCGCGTTATGATAACCTGATGGCCGACATCTGCCGGTTCCTGCGGCGCGGCCTCGCGGCCGCCCGCGAGGCGGGCGTCGCCGAGGACCACATCCTGGTTGACCCCGGCATCGGTTTTGGTAAAACGCTGGAGCACAACGTCCAGATCCTGGCCAGGCTCGGCCAGTTACGGACGCTGGGGCGCCCCATCATGGTCGGGCCGAGCCGCAAGGCGTTCATCGGGAAACTGACGGGCGTCCAGGCGCCCGCGGAGCGGCTCTTCGGGACCGCGGCCGCCTGCACGTGGGCGGCGGCGGGGGGCGCCCGGTTCCTCCGCGTCCACGACGTGAAGGCCATGCGCCAGGCGCTTGCCGTTGCGGCCGCCGTGACCGCGGCCGCCGAGAACGTGTCATGAGCGACGTGCTGAACTATCTGGACCGGCTCCGCCACACCTTCCAGGCGAAGGACGTGCTGGAGATCGCGATCGTCGCGCTGCTGGTGTACCTGGCGTACCGCAGCCTCCGCGGGACGCGCGGGGCCCGCGTCATCCGGGGGTTCATCTTCGTCCTGGTCACCAGTTTCGTCCTGCTGCGCATCCTGACCGAGTACCTCCAGATGGAGCGCCTCAACTCCCTCTACGGCCAGGTGGTGCCGTGGCTGCTGGTGCTGGCGGTGATCGTGTTCCAGCCGGAACTGAGGCGGAGCCTGATGCGGCTGGGCGAGAATCCGCTGCTGCGCCTGTTCCTGCGCCAGGGCGCCTCGGCGTTCGTGGACCGCATCGTCCGGGCCGTGAGCACCCTCAGCCGCAACCGCGTGGGCGCCATCATCGCCGTGGAGCGCGACAGCCGCCTCTCGGCGCTGGCCGAGAGCGGCGTCGCCCTGGACGCCGAACTGACGAGCGAACTCCTGACGACCCTCTTCTGGCCAGGGTCGCCCCTGCACGACATGGGCGTGGTCATCCGCGGGGGGCGCATCGCGGCGGCCGGCTGCGAGTTCCCCCTGTCGCACCAGGCCATCCTGGACCCGCACCTCGGCACGCGGCACAGGGCCGCCGTCGGCCTGACGGAGGAGTCCGACGCCGTCGTCATCGTCGTCAGCGAGGAGACCGGCACCATCTCCCTGGCCGAGGGCGGCCGGCTGGCGACGCCCCTGACGCCCGAGGCGCTGCGCCAGCGCCTGCTGGAACTTCTGCGGGCCGCCGACGCCACGCTGGCGGAGCATTCCATCGCCACGTCCCACGAAGCGGCCGGCCCTGGGCCCGATGACGCCGCTGCGAACGGCGCCGAACGACCATGAGCGAGACCGTCAAAACCATCCTGGCCGTCACGGTCCTCACGGCCGCCATCTGGATCTGGGCAGACCTTGAACAGGGCGACAAGGGCGAGGAGGCCGTCCCGGTGCGCGTGGAACTGCCCCCGGACTACGTCGTCCGCGGCCTCACGCCCGAACAGGTGACCGTGGCCTTCACGGGCCCGCGCCGCGAGATCCAGGTCCTCCGCGCGTCGCCGGAACTCATGCAGTGCCGGCTCTCTGTGGCCGAGCCGCAGTTGAAAGGCACGCGCCTGGTGCTCCACGCGCGCGACGGGTTCCGGCACTGGGCCCAGCGGCCGGACCTGGGCCGCATCTTCGTCACCGACGTCCGGAGCGAGCACGACGGCCTCGTCGACAGCGACGTCGTCGTGCGCCTGGACCGCCAGGTCCGCGTCAAGGTGCGCGTGGAGCCCAAGGTGACCGGCGCGGTGGCGGCGGCGGCAACCGCCCAGCCGCCCGAGGTCCAGGCCACGGTGGCCGAGTCGGAGTTCAAGGCCCTGCCGGAGGCCAGGCGCGTAGCCATCGCCCCGCTGGCCGTCAGCAGCGTGCCGGAGAACCTCCAGGTCCAGCGCGAGGTGCCGCTGGAGCGGCACCTCGGCGGGCCCGACGGCGTCGAGGCCACGTTCGAGCCGCCCATCGTCAAGGTGACCGCGCGGCTGGAATCGACGCTCGTCACGAAATCGCTCGGGCGGTTCCCCATTCTCCTGTCGGCGCCTCCGGAGATGCTGAACCGCTACCGGGTGGTCTTCCAGCCCGAGGCCGAGCGGTACGTCGAACTCCAGGTCCAGGGCCCGGGCCCCGACGTGGAGCGCCTCTCGCCGCAGGACGTGCGCGTCGAACTCATCCTGACGGCCGACGACAAGCCCGACCCGGCCTCGTGGCTGCCCGGCAAACTGGTCGTGACCGGCCTGCCGCCGGGCGTCAAACTCACGAAGCCGCTGCCCACCATCAACTTCAACCTGGAAAAGCAGAACGATAAGACGCCGACACCGTGAGGAGGAATCCATGGCGAAAGCCGCAAGAGGGGAACCGGCCGCAGGACAGGACTGGTCCGAGGAGGCCCAGGCCATCGGCCAGCGCGCCCGCGCGGCGGCCCGCGGGGTCGCCTGGGCGACGACCAACGCCAAGAACGCCGCGCTCGTTGCCATGGCTGCCGCGCTCAGGTCCGGCGCCGACGCCATCCTGAAAGAGAACGCCGCCGACACGGCCGGCGCCAAGGCCGCGGGGCTCCCGGCCGCCCTGGTCGAGCGGCTGACGCTGACGAGGGAGGGGGTGGAGAAAATGGCCCGCAGCATCGAGGAAATCGCCGCCCTGCGCGACCCCGTCGGCGAGATCATCGAGGGCTACACGCGGCCGAACGGCCTCCAGATCCAGCGCGTGCGGGTGCCCCTGGGCGTCGTCCTGGCGATTTACGAGTCGCGGCCGAACGTCACCAGCGACGCGGCGGCCTTGTGCCTGAAGAGCGGCAACGCGGCCATCCTGCGCGGCGGAAAGGAGTCGCTCCGCTCGAACCTGGCCATCCACAAGGCCCTCGCCGAGGCCGCAGCCGGCCAGGGCCTGCCCGCCGACACCCTCCAGATGATCGACAATCCCGACCACGACCTGCTGGCGGCCCTCCTGCACGAGGACCGCAACATCGACGTGGTCATCCCGCGCGGCGGCGAGGCCCTCATCCGCGCCGTGGCCGGGCAGTCCACCATCCCCGTCATCAAGCACTACAAGGGCGTCTGCCACGTGTACGTGGACGACCTGGCGGACCTCGAGATGGCGGAGGCCATCTGCTTCAACGCCAAGGTCCAGCGGGCCGCCACCTGCAACGCCATGGAAACCATGCTGATACACAAGAACGTGGCCGCCCGGTTCCTGCCGCGCATCTGCCGCCGCATGGCCGAGGCGGGCGTGGAACTGCGCGGCGACGAGCGCGTCCGGCACATCTGCCCGCACACCCAGCCCGCCACCGAGGAAGACTGGTTCGCCGAGTACCTGGACCTGGTGCTTTCGATCCGCGTGGTTGACAACATCCAGGAAGCCATCGACCACATCGCCAAGTACGGCTCCGGCCACACCGATGCGATCGTGTCGGAGGACCTGCGGCACGTGCAGCAGTTCGTCCGCGAGGTGGACTCCTCCAGCGTCATGGTGAACACCTCGACGCGGTTCTCCGACGGCGGGGAATATGGACTCGGGGCGGAAGTGGGCATCTCGACCGATAAACTCCACGCCCGCGGACCCATGGGCGTGCGGGACCTGACGACCTACAAGTGGGTCGTCTACGGCAACGGCCAGGTGCGCACGTAGCCGAGTCAGAAAAGGTGTCAGGAACCCTACGACTTAAGGTTCCTGACACCTTTTCTGACTCACCTTTTCTGACTCACCTTTTCTGACTCTGGCCCGCACCGCGCATGGTCCTGTAGTAATCGCGGGTGTCCCGTTCCATCGACGGCCACGCCTGCCGGAGTCTCTCGACGGCCTCGCGGCGCTGTTCAGGGGTGCCGTCGACGTAGGTCTCGTAGCGGCGGCCGATAATGCGGGCGACGGCGGCATTGGCCCGGGCGCGAACGGTGCGATCCGGGTCCTCCAGCGCCGCCAGAAGCGTCTGCATCTCGTCCACGGCCCGCGCGCCGCCCAGCGCCGTGGCGGCAGCAGCCCGGACCTCCGGCGAGGGGTCCTCGCGGACCACGGACGCCAGCCCGCCCAGCCTGATGGCGGGTTCGCCCCGCGCCGCCTGGCCGTAGGCCAGGGCCGCCTCCTGGCGGACCTCGATGCGGTTGTCCCGCAGGGCCTCGCCGATACGCGGCAGCGCCTGCGGCCCGAGGGTCCCAAGGGCCCGGACCGCCCTCCGCGCGTCGGCGGTGTCGGAACTCGAGACTTCCTGCGCGAGGGAGTCCACGTTGCCGGCCCGCCGGTACCCCTCGATACGGGCCGAATCCGGGTCGCCGGAACCGCACCCCGCGGCCGAAAGCGCGACCGCCACCGCGGCCAACCGCCATCCGAAACCCCAAGGTCTCTTGAGCATTGCCCGATGTCCTCGAAAGGGGGCCGGTTACGGATTCCACAGCAACATCTCGGTCGTCGGGATAGCCGGGTTCACGTCGCTCGCGTCCTCGAGCCTGACCGAGCCGTCGGCATACAGCACGTTCATGCGGTTCCAGTGACGGGCGAAGACCGGGATGCCGTCCGCGTCCGGATCCATCGTTTCCCCGTACCAGTCATCGGTAACGTAGGCCAGGTAGTGGGAGTAGTCCATCAGGAGGATTTTGCCGCCCTTGCGGGCCATTTTGGGGTAATTCGTGTTCATCGCGTAACTGGTGGCAACGACGACATTGGGAATGACATCTTGCTCGCCGGGCTTTTGGCCGCCGGTGCCGCCGGGGCCGCCCGAGCCGTCACCGCCGCCGGGGGGCACTTCCTCATCGGTAGCCTTCAGGGTGATGCGCAGCCCGGTGGCGTGGCTGGGGACAGCGATCAGTTGCGCGCCGTCGGGCTTGCTCACGATGGAGTTCGTGTGGCCCGTGTACCCGCCGATGATGTCGAGCGTGAATGCGCCGTCCCCTTCCTCCGTGACGTGAATCATCATGTCTTTGAAGTCTGCGTCGCCCCCGTGGTCCTCGTCGCACAGCCAGTACGAGTAGGAGTTGCCGTCGGGAGAGTAGTTGCAGTCGAACTTGTTGCGAATGTTGTCTGCGTTTGCGGTATCGTTGAGGAGGTTCTGGGCTTTGGCGGCGCTGTACTGCTCATCGGAGAGTTTGAGCATCCAGGGGCCCGCCTCGAGCGGGGTGAAATACGTGCCGGACGGCGTGACGTTCTTGACCTCGGCCAGGTCCACCAGTTTGGCATAGTTCGGCGGAGCACAGGAAGGGGGGGGCCGCCGTCGTCCGACCCGCCGTCCCCGCCGGTGCCGCCGTCCCCGCCGGTGCCGCCGCCCCCGCCGCCGCTGCCGCTCATGCTCTCGCCGCCGTTGGGGCACACCATGATTTCAGCCCCGCGCTCCAGGTAGGGCATCAGTTGGGCGGGCCAGGCCTTCGCCCTCAAACTGGTCAGCCGCACATTAACCATTTCATCGGCATTCCGCATCGAGACGGCCTGATACAGGCGATGGAGGTTGTCGGTGCAGCGGGTGTAGTTGGCCACAGCCCAGGCCTCGCCGAAACTGGGCACCAGCAAGGCCAGGAGGATCCCGATAATGGCGATCACAATCATGAGTTCAGCCAACGTAAACGCCTGTCGCCGTGGTCCCATGGCTCGACCTCCTCTGGCTATTGATCCCGGTAAAAGCAATGCTTACGTTTGTCATTCTGAGGAGCGGCGAAGCCGCGACGAAAAATCTCGCTTTTCGACCGATAAACGGCCAGATTCTTCGGCCCCCTCAAGGGGGGCCTCAGAATGACATCCCTTGCAGGGGATGAATATTACTTACACCAGGGTCAATAGGCCCAAAATGCGTCTGCCCGCTGCCGGATAGGGCATCTTCCGTGATGACGCCAAACCCTCACCCCATTATTGCCATACACCAGGTGTCCTGTCAACAGAAAGACCTGGTGCGGAAGGGAGAAACGCCAGCCCCCCGGGCCCTTGCGGGCCGGGGCAATCGCCCCCGGCGGCGCCTGACGCGGCCTCAGTTCTTCGCCTGTCCCTTCGCCTTCGGCCGCTTCGCCTTCGGTTCCTGCCGGCGCTTGGCGAAGAATTCGAGGTCCACCTCGGCGGGCTGCGGATTGGCCACCTCCAGCGGCAGCGTGTCGCCGAAGCGTTTCTGCTCGGCGGCCAGGAGGGCCGTCAGTTCCTTGATCTTCGCGGCGTGGGCCGGGTCGCCCGCGAGGTCCTTCGTCTCGCGCGGGTCGGCCGCCAGGTCGAAGAGTTGCGTCTTGTTGACCTGGGGGTAGCGGATGAGTTTCCACTGTCCGCCGCGCACGGCCCGCTGGACGTCCCTGTACGCCAGGAAGATCATGTCGCGCACGCCCTCGGCCTTGCCCTGCATGACGCCGAGGAGGCTCTTGCCGTCGATGTCCGCGGGGGCCTTCGCGCCGGTGATCTCGCAGACCGTCGGGTAAATGTCGAAGTGGTACGCGAAGGCGCCGGACGCCTTCCCCTTCGGGATGCCGGGACCGGCAAAGATGACCGGCACCTTCATCGAGTCCTCGTACAGGTTCTGCTTGCCCATGAGGCCGTGGCTGCCGATAGCCACGCCCTGGTCGCCGGTCCAGATGAGGATCGTGTTGTCGTACTCGCCGATGTCCCTGAGGGCCTGGAGGATGCGTCCGAACTGCGCATCCAGGCAGGAGATGTCGGCGTAGAAATCGCGCAGGTGCCGGCGGATCTCGTCCTCGGTGCGCGGCCAGGGGGCGAGTTTCTCGTCGCGGACAAACAGTTCGCCGTTGTCGAAGGGGTGAAACGGCAGGTAGTTCGGCGGCAGCGGCATCTTGGCCACGTCGTACTTGTCGAGGAACTCCTGGGGCGCGACCCGCGGGTCGTGCGGGTGCGGCGGCGCCAGGTGCATGAAGAACGGCGGCGCGGCCCCGGCGTCCTTCTGCTTCTTCCAGTCCTGGAGGAACGCGATCACGCCGTCGGCCATCACCTGGCCGGGAACCACGCCGCCCCCCTGGCGGTCGTCGAAGTTCTCGGACTCAAAGACCTTCAGGACCGCCGTATCGTTGTTGCCCGCCTTGCCGAGGAAGAACGTGGAGTACCCGGCCCCGTTCATCGACTTCGGGAAGTTCTGCTCCTGCCAGTCCTTGAAGCGCGGCGAGAAGTACGAGCGGCCCCTCAGGACCATCTGCCGCGCGGGCAGGCACACCGCCCCGCAGTACCCGCCCGCGCAGTACGCCTGGCGGAAGGTGAAGCCGCCCGTGACGAGCGCATCGAGGTTGGGCGTCTGGATATGCGGGTTGCCGAGGGCCGCAATCGTGTCGCCGCGCTGATCGTCCGTGTAGAAGAAAAGGACGTTCGGCCTCTTCTTCGGTGTTGTCATGGCGGTGCTTCCTCTCGGCATCGCCATCGCTGCCGCACCGACGCCCAGCATCTTGAGGGCCTCTCTTCGCTTCATGGTCGGCTCCTTGGGGGCGATTCCATCGGCCTTACCCCCCAGCACGGTGTAGCGGGATTTTCTCGCGGACTCAAGCGCCAATCTTACTCGTCGCCGCCGACGAGAGGGACGAATCGGCACGGACAGAACTCGATCCGGTCCACCTGTCCGCCGCGCTTCTCGATCCGCGCGAGAATCTGCCCCCCGAACGCGCCCACCGGCGTCACCAGGACGCCCGGGTCGCCCAGTTGCTCGAGCCAGACTTGCGGGACTTCGTCCGCCGCCGCGGCACAGAGAATGCGGTCGAACGGCGCCTCCTCGGGCCAGCCCGCCCGGCCGTTGCCGGCGCGGTAACGGACGTTCGTGTACCCGAGCCGCTCCAGCGTGCCGCGCGCCTGTTCGATCAGCGTCGCGTGGACCTCGATGGTATAGACCTCGGCCGCCAGGAGCGCGAGGATCGCCGTCTGGTATCCCGAGCCCGTCCCGATCTCCAGGACCCGCTCCGTCCCGGCAAGGTCGAGGCTCTGGGTCATGATGGCGACCATGTAGGGCTGGCTGATGGTCTGGCCCGCGCCGATGGGCAGCGGCCGGTCCTCGTAGGCGT
>Ga0315279_10006030_pt1 | contig 15446 bp, 13 predicted proteins | sample YL17G06_20_MG_FD_203694 | JGI IMG/M metagenome (GOLD analysis project Ga0315279, IMG submission 203694) | Sediment microbial communities from Yellowstone Lake, YNP, Wyoming, USA - YL17G06_20 | ecosystem: Environmental > Aquatic > Freshwater > Lake > Sediment | place: USA: Wyoming | collected... | reverse complement strand
CCGGCAATCGACAGACTGACAGTGCCATCCAGCTGCCCGGCCATGCGGCCGTGCAGCACCGCGCGAACCGACCGGCCGTCGGTAACGTATTCCATCTCCGCCTTCCCGTCGGGTAACCACCGCGGTCTCGCCCCCGCCGGTTCAGCGTCCCGCTTCGCGCGCAATTCCGTCCTTGCGACGATCTGTACGCCGTCACTGCCCGCCTGCGAGAACAGCGGCGTCACCGAGAGAAGGGTACCGAAGATCGCTGCGAATACTCTCGTCATGCTCGCCTCCAACTACCGCCGCTCCCGGGCGACGGCTGGTGTTTCACACTCACCCCGCTACTCGCTTCGCAACGTACGGATCGGATCGACCCGCATCGCGCAATATGCCGGCACGACGCACCCTGCGAGACCCACGGCAGTCACCACCAGCGCGGATCCGATGCAGGTCGCTGCGTCCGTACGGCTCACCTCGACAAGCTGAGACGCAAACAGGAACGTTGTCGACAAGGCCAGCGGAATGCCCACGGTGACACCGAGCAGGACTAGCTTCAAGCCGCGTCCCACTGTGAGCGCGAACACGGAACGCGGGCGGCCGCCCAGGGCCAGCCGCACGCCGATCTCGCGCATCCTCTCGGTGACCGAGCAGGATAGCGCTCCATACACGCCAGTCGATGCGACCAGCAGTGTGAACACCGCAAACAGCGCTGTCATCGTCACAAGGAGGCGGCGACGCATGAGCGGCGCTTGGACAATCCGCTCGAGTGGCAGCGCGTTGTAGACCGGCTGGCTGGAATTCACATCCCGAACCGCGCTTCTCACGGTTGCTGCTGATGGCGAGACGTCTTCGAAGCCGTGCAGCAGCAGCGTCATCTGGGAGGGCGGCACCGGAAACTGGTCGTACGCGAAATACACGAGCGGGCTCGCCTGGACAGACGAGGCGAGCGGCCTGGTGTCGGCAGCGACGCCAACCACGCTGAACGCACTCTCGGCGAACCGGACGTGGCGATTCAGCGCGGCCGCCGGCTCGCCCCAGCACTTCCGCGCGAGCGCCTCGTTGACGACGACGACGAACGCCGAGGTCGCCGTGTCGCGCTCGTTCAACGCTCGACCCGCGCGAAGCGGAATCGAGACCGTGCGGAAGTAGCTGCCTCCAACTATCTCACAGCGCACAAACGAATCAGCGTCATGAGGACCGGCCGCACCATCCGCCGCGGAATTGATTTGCAGGTTCGCCGCCGTCACGCTGGTGCCGCCCGGCGCGTTGGTCGCCATGCCGACCGACTGAACGCCCGGCAGCGCGGCCAGCCGCTCCAACAGCACCTGAAAGAACGCCGTGCGCTCGGCAGCGCTCGCATAGTGTGCCGGGTTGAGGGCCACATCAGCAATAACAACGCCTGCCGGCCTGAAGCCGAGATCGACGCGAGCGAGTCGGACGAAGTCGTTACCAAGGAGGCCGGCAGCGATCAGCACGACGAGCGCCAGCGCCACCTCGGTGACAACCAGCAGCGAACGGACAGTCGATGGTCCCGGGCTGGCTCCGTGGGTGGTTTTCAGCGCACCGACCGGATCGGCCTTCGACACCCGCAATCCTGGAATGACGCCGACCGCCGCAGCACTTCCGAAAGACACTGTGGCTGCGAAGGCGAGAACCCGCACGTCGATGCACACGGCGTCAAGACGAGACAGCACACTGCCGCCGAGGCCCGCGATCAGCCTCGAACCGACCCATGCGAGCCCCGCGCCGAGGACCCCACCCGCGACGCCTAGGACGAGGCATTCGCTCAAAACGTGCCGCACGAGCTGCCGGCGGGACGCCCCAAGAGCCACCCGGGTGGCCATCTCGCCGCTTCGGGACCACGTTCGCGCCAATACCACGTTCGCGGCGTTCGCACAGCCGGCGAACAGCAGCAGGCCGACGGCGGCTATCAGGACCGCGATCTGCTTCGGCACATCGCCCGCGACGTAGTCAGGCAACGTCACTAGTGTGTAGGTCGCCTTCACCGGTCCCCTTTCAGGGACGTGACGAGCAATCGTGTGGAGCTCCGTCCGGGCCCGGTCCAGGGTGATACCGGGTCTCAGCCGGGCGATGACGTTCAGGCCTCTCCACACTCGATCCGTCGTCGTCTCGGTCCGCGTGCGAGGGTCACCTCTCAGAGGAGTGAGCAGCGTGGCCCCACGCTCGGTCGAGAGCGCCCTCGCGGACGGCAACTCGGGCGGCGATTTGAACTCAGGGCGCAGGACGCCGACAATCACGTGCACACGGTCATCGAGCGTGACCGTTCGGCCCACGATGTCGGGTGAAGCGGCGAAGCGCCGCCGCCAGAGCGCGTCGCTCAGGAGCACGACATTCTCTGCGCCGGCTCGAAAGTCTTGTACCGAGAATGCCCGACCCATGGCCGCTGTGGTTCCGGTAAGCGACAAGAAGTCGTCGGTGATACGTCCCACCACGATCCGTTCGGGATCGCGCGCGTCACCCGCCAGATTCATCGCACGTTCGTTGTAGGCGGCGACCCTGTCACACGCCGCGTTGGCCGCGCGCCACTGCTGAAACAGCTCCCAGGAGGGATTTGGTTGCACGACGACCAGACGTTCGGGCTCCTGGTAGGGGACCGGCGACAGCAGGAGCGTGGCAACGACGCTGAAGACCAGCGTCACTCCCCCGATACCCAGCGCCAGAGCCGCTATCGCGACGACCGCGTGGGCCGGCGCGCGCCGGAGTGCGCGAAACGCGATTCGCACCTCGCGAGCACCTTCGTACATCTGTGCCTCCACCCGTCCCCGCACCTCAAACCGACCGCCCGCGACTCAGACAACAATCAACCGGCCGTCCGCGGCGGCGCTGCCATCGCATACTCCACCGGAGACGCCGCGGGGGTCCAGGAAGCGGAGTAACGGCGCGACTGAACGGCGAACATCGACGCGTACTTGCCGCCAATCGCGACAAGATCGTCATGCGTTCCATGCTCGTGTACGCAGCCCCCTTCCAGGACGACGATTCGATCTGCGATTCGCGCGCTCGACAGCCGATGGGACACCAGCACCATTATCTTCCCCACGCGCAGTGAACGCAACGTGGCCAGCAGTTCCTCCTCGCTGTTCGGGTCCAGCGCCGCCATTGGTTCATCGAGCAACAGCACGGGGGAATCTCTCATGATCGCGCGTGCGATCGCTACCTTCTGCCATTCCCCGATCGACAGCTGATGCCCGTTGCTGAAATAACGGCCGAGAATCGCGTCGTATTCTCCGGGAAGCCGTTCGATGGCACGGCTCGCCCCGCTTCGCCGGGCGGCATCGCGGATGCGCGCCATGTCTTCGAGGCAGTCGAGGCGTCCGATCGCGATGTTCGTCCGCGCCTGGAAGTGGTATCGGGAGAAATCCTGAAAAACCGCACCAACGAGCTCGCGGTATTCTTCGAGCGCGAACCGTCGGATGTCGCGGCCATCCAGCAGGATCTCACCCTCATCCGGGTCATAGAACCGGCACAGCAGTTTGAGTACGGTCGTCTTGCCCGCGCCGTTAGCGCCGACCAATGCCACACACTGGTTGCGTGCAATCTGGAGATCGACGTCCTTGATGGCCCACCTATCCGTGCCCGGGTATCGAAACGACACGCCGCGGAAGGTTATGCCGTGTGTTATGGGTCGCGACGTTGAGAGGCGAACACGCGAGTCGGACAGCCGCGGTCGGAGGCCGAGGTACTCCCATACGTTGCCGAGGTACAGCGCGTGCTCGTACAGTCCGCCCGCCGTGCGACACGCGGCACCGAGATCCGCCTGGCATTGCTGGTAGGCACCGACGCAAACGGTGAGCTCGCCAATCGTGATGTGACCGGTGCAGGCTCGGTACGCCACGTAGCCATAAAACGCCACATACCCCAGGACGGAGAACACCGCCGTCCCGCTCGCGGCGCCCATGCTCCTCACCGTAAAGGATTGCTCCTCCGCATGCATCCCTCCAAAGAGCTGGCTGTAGCGCTCCAGAATGTGCGCGCCAGCCTTGAAGAGCTTCATCTCCTTCACGTGTTCCAGACACGTCAAGATGTACGCCAGGTACTGAGCCTCACGGACGTCCGCCGTTCGTCGGCGCTGCAACGAGTAGCCCATCCGCGCGTAACGAACTTGGACCAGGATCTGCGGCGTAGTGGTGGCGCACAGAAGCGGTACGGTCCACCATCCCACGCGCGCCAACACCACCGCCATCGCGCCAACCGTCACGACAGTCTGCGCGAGCTGGGCGATCAACGTCACAACGGCGAGGGGCCGGTGCGAGCCGTCGCGTTCCGCCCGCTGGAGCTGATCGTAGAAGTCGCCCTGCTCGAAGTACGAGAGATCGAGTGCGATCGCCTGGCCGAGTACTGACACACTCAGCGCATGTGCCACGCGACGTCCAAGAAGCATCGTGACCGCTTGCGCCGCATAGCCGCTGACGACGGATCCGACCGACGCCGCGCCGAGCACGGCGATGTTGACCGCCAACGCGTCCCACGATCCGTGCCCGACCCTTGCGTCGACCACACCGTCGATCACTGCCTTGCCGATTAGCAACCGCGCTCCGGGCAGCAGCCCCTGGGCTACTGTCAGCAGGCACAGGAACGCGGCAAGTCGCCGGTCGGTCCGCCACACCAACACCGCCGCTTTCGCGATGATCTGCATCATGGTCCGACACGCTCCGTACCGAGCGCTTCCTGGGCTTGGTCCGATTTCGTGGACACTTTCCGAAAGGCGGATACGATGTCCACGATGGCACCAGACACTCCCAAGCCCCGCCGGCAGCGCCGGCAGTTCACCGACGAGTTTAAGGCCCAGACGGTCCGGTTGGTCCTCGACGAGGGCAAGCGCGTCGCGACGGTTGCCCGCGATCTCGGGCTGACCGCGTCCTCCCTGCGGAATTGGGTGGACCAGGCGCGGGCGGATCGGACGAACGGCAAGACCGGGTTGACCACGGCGGAGCGCGAGGAGTTGGCGCGGCTGCGGAAGGAGAACCGCATCCTCCAGGAGGAGCGCGAGATCCTAAAAAAAGCGGCGGCCTTCTTCGCAAAGCAGAGCCGGTGAGATTTCGGTTCATCGCGGCGGAGAAGGCCGAGCACTCGATCACGATCCTCTGTCGGTGTCTGCGGGTCACGCGCAGTGGCTTCTACGCCTGGCAGCGCCGGCCGGAGTCGGCGCATGCGCAGGCCGACCGCCGGCTGCGCGTCTCGGTGCACGCGTCGTTTGAAGCGAGCCGGCGGCGGTACCGCAGTCCCCGCATTCACCGCGACCTGGTCGACGAACAGATCCGGGTGAGCCGCAAGCGCATCGTGCGGGTGATGCAGGAAGAGGGCCTCCAGGCGCGGGCGCGCAAGCGGTTCAAGCTGACGACGATGAGCGACCACGATCACCCCGTGGCGCCGAATCTGCTCGCGCGACAATTCGCCGCGGCCGCGCCGAATCAGCGCTGGATCGGCGACACGACGGAGTTGGTGGTTGGGACCAGCGGCAAATTGTATCTGGCCGCCCTGCTCGATCTCTTCTCGCGCTTCATCGTCGGATGGGCCGTCAGCGCGGTCAACGACCGGCACCTGACGATCAAGGCCCTCCGGATGGCGCTCGAGCGTCGGTGCCCCGGGGCCGGCTTGCTGCATCATTCGGATCGCGGGAGCCCCTACGCGAGCGAAGACTATCAGGCGGTTCTCGAAACGCATTGGTAGATCCTACTTGTGTTCGACCGGCGCGGCCGGCCGAGTGCGAGCAAGACCCCCGTTCAAACCGTGCGTGCGGATTTGTCGAGTAGACCCGCGGCGCGGTAGCGCGTAGGCGCATGCTTGGCTGTGTCCGCCGTTTCCAGCTTCGTGCCCGTATAGCCTGCCCCGTCGCTCCGTTTCCGCTGGCCCCTCTAAAATTCCGTACGGCGGGTTTTCCCCAGTACGGCTTCAAGGTAGCAGGACCGCACGGTTCTGTCGCAATGCGTCCTGCCCGGCGGGGTCTCTGTACCGGTTTGACGCCTTGCTAGTGCTCCCTCTGCTACACGACCGCTGATACCCGTTGGCGAGGCTCAAGGCCAAGCATGTCGGGGCTGGTCCTCGCATCCGAGAGCACGCCGCTACCCCACGGGTCCTTTGCTCACCGGGGTTATGTTGTCCCACGGTGTCATCGCTACTACGACCCGATCCGCCCGTCTCACCACCACCGATCGCCTCGCTTGGAGCTTGCGCGACCGGCCTTGCGACAGCGAGACGTTCCCTGCTTTGGGTCGCCGACCATTCCCCTGGTGCCACCATCCATACGCCGGAGCAGATGCCAACCGCATGTGCCCGTTGCCTTCGTTGGCATCCATCGGCCTTCGCCCATGCGGGAATGGGCTCGGCTGCTCACCACCCCACGATCCGCTTCACGTGGGAAGCCGTTTCGACGCTGCAATGTTCGCTCTTCGCTGCGGCCCCAGGTTTCGCTCGCCCTCCTGACGGATCGGACCGGCTGTAACCGGCCCCGAGGACTTTTGTCTGAGCTTGCACCTGCAGCGGTCGCCCGCCACACGCGTCAGACATTGCTACACAGCCGAACCGGGCAATTGCTGCGGCGGGACTTCCACCCGCATGGTCAACGCCGTTACAGGCTGCACCCCGCACACGGCTTACCGGTGGTCGCTCGGGTCGCGACATTATGCGGTCCCCGGGTACTGGACGGTGCCGCGGAGACGACAGAGCCCCAAGGCCTCGAAGAAGGGACGACGCCACGCCTCGGCCCGACCAGCCGCCAGTCGCGAGCCGTGCCGCTGGAGCAGAAGCCGCCGCAGCCGCTCCTCGACATACCAATCGAGTTGAATGAAGCGCGTCGCCGCGTTCCCCGTCCGAAAGTACTGACCCCAGCCGCGCACCACCGGGTTCACCTCCGCGATAACGACGCGAAGGTCCTCATGGCACCGCCGACGCGGCGTCAGCTCGCGGATGCGAGTGCGCACCTGCCGCATCGCGCGTTGAGACGGCCACCGCTGCAGGAAGTAGACGCGTCGGCGCGACTGCTCCCAGATCGGCCCGCTCAGGCGCTTGCGCAGATGGCACCCCAGAAAGTCGAAACCCTCGCGTCCCCACGAGAGATCGACGAGTCGGGTCTTCTCCGGGTGTAGCTCGAGCCCGAGCCGCGTGAGCACCGCGCCCACGCGCCGCCGGGTCTCCTCGACGGCGGCCTTCGTGCGACAGATCACCACGAAGTCATCCGCGTAGCGGACCAGCGTGCCGAGATGCGCGCACCGATCCTCCCAGACGCGATCGAGCACGTGGAGATAGATGTTGGCAAGCAGCGGCGAGATGACGCCGCCCTGGGGTGTCCCCACGAGCGTCGCCGACCACTGGCCCGCCTCCAAGACCCCCGCGTCGAGCCACTGCCGCAGCAGCTTCAGCACTCGCCGATCCGAAATGCGCTGCTCCAGCAGTCGCATCAGCTTCGTCTGATCGATGCTCCCGAAATAGTCGCGGATGTCCGCATCCAGCACGTGGTTGCCCCCGCGCGCGCCCTGCACGCGAAGCACTTTCAGCGCCTGCGTCGCGCTCCGCTTCGGCCGAAACCCATACGACGAGGCGCGAAAGTCGGCCTCGAAGATCGGCTCCAGCACCAGCTTCGCCGCCATCTGCGCCACTCGGTCTCGGACGGTGGGAATGCCGAGCGGCCGCTGTCGGCCGTCAGCCTTGGAAATGTACCGCCGCAGGACCGGCTGCGGCCGATACGTGCCGTCGCGTAACGCCGACCCGAGGTCCGTCAGAAACGGCTCGACCCCGCGCTGCTCGATCTCCGCCAGCGTCGCGCGATCGACGCCCGCGGAGCCGCGATTCCGTTTGACCCGCTGCCACGCCTCCCGGAGGACGTCATCCCTCCAGATCCGATCCAGCAGAGCGTGAAAGCGGCGTGTCGGGGACCGCTTGGCCGCGGCCCAGAGTCGGCGTTGCAGGTGGCGCACTTTGTCGGTAGGCGGACGCCCACCGGGGGAGTTGGAACCGGTCCTGCCGGTCATGCCCTCGCACGTGCCTGCGCCGTCGACGTGACCACCGCAGGGGCCCTTCCCTCCCGTCGCGTTGTTCGCCGCGACGATCCGCGGTACTACGACCCCCTCGGACGCCCGCTGCGCGCGCCTCGCTTTCGCCGTTGGCTTATACGAGCGCGCCTGCCCTGACCCGGGCGGCGCAGACGGGCCTCTCGTGTTCCGTCCCTCTCCGTGCACGCGTGCTGCGCCCCCTACCCCGCCGAGACCACCCGCACGTGCGTCCCCGGACTGGGGTGCGGGTGACATGGCCTTCACCGCGACATGACCGGTTCGGCTCTCGGATTGTGAATGTGTCGAGGCTGCAGGCTTCACGTCATGTTGCGGCCCGCGTGCTGGCTCCCTCCGTAGAGGCTCTTGACGCCCCGCTTGGGCCGCACGGCTCTCGCCACGCGCCTGGGGCCTGCTACTCGGCGCTCCGGGGCTTACCGAGGCGGGACTTGCACCCGCTGGAGATGGACAGCGTGAAACCGGCCGCGCTTGGCCTGTTTCGTCACGACGCACCATGGCATCACGTGTAGCATGAGCCGCCGCGGGGATTGCTACGACAACGCCGTGATGGAGAGCCTGTTCTCGACGGTGAAGACCGAGCTGGGCGAACAGTTCGACAGTGGTGGCGACGCGAACATGGAGTTGTTCGACTACATCGAAGTGTTCTATAACCAGCGACGCCGACACTCAACCCTCGATTACGTGAGTCCGGCCGCCTACGACCGGCGAGCGCGCTCGGAGGGCGTGGACGCTGCCACCCCTGTGGACGCAAAGAACGCGCCCACCAGGGGTTTGGAAAATCGCACAGAACGCGATTTCCCACAGCGCCCACACCCATCACCGTCTTGTTCACAAGAAGAAGGACCGACACCCGGAACGGCGTAACCAAACCGTCCACCGAAACGGATCACGTCCACACCTGGCTTCCCGACCACCGACGCGCTGAGCGACTCGCCCTGAAGCGTCGGCCCTCGTCGCACCGGCTGCTTGGAGGCGCTCGGCCGCCCCCAACACAGCCCTCGCGCCCGCGGCGAACTGCATCGGCGGCCTCTAGCAGAACGGATAGAGGCTAGTCGCCTTCATACCCAACCTGTCCGTGAAAACGTCACCCTGATACATAGTTCCCTGCGAGGTGTCGCTGGGGCATTCACAGGTGCACACACAAGCACACGTCTTGTCCTCATCGCCATCGCTGAGTGGAGCTGGATCTAGTGGTTTCATCTCAAGCTTCTCCTTTCGTACGGTTCCTGATCCGGGCTGCCCTCATGGACACCGCGTTGACAATCCGAGATCAACACGGTCACGAGGGTCGAGCGCAAGTCACGCAGTTCACCGCGGCCTGTCCGAGTCTCCCGCTAAACGGGGGCCTCAAATTTCACGTTCCTCCAGTCGTTGAACGCCATCGGATAGCGTTCTACGATCGTTGCGTATTGACACAGTCCGCGAAGCAAATGCGCCCGCTGGCCCTCGCATTCCGATTGCCGTCTGGAGGCGTCCCACGAGCAGTTTTTCATGAAGTGCTGATAGCACGCGGCACATAGCCGCAACGCCCAGCACATAGAGCACTCGGACACGCTGTGCGCCACATACTCGCGAACCATCTTGACCGCGCGTTCCACGTCCAGCGCCCCCTTGTTGACGTTTCCCAAGCTGTTGAGATGAGGGAGCTGCTCGCAGAGGTATATGTCTCCTTTCACCATCACATGCATCTTCTTCAGCAGCGGCACGCAGCACCCGTTGGGCGGCACGACCCCATTGAAAGACTTACGGGACCGGAGTGCAACGCGCTTCAGCGCCTTGAACATGATGCGTGCCACGTTGTCGTTGATGACCGGCGTCCCCCTTCGTGCGGCATCGACAAAGGCCCGGTACACGTACGTCTGCTGATCGTGGTCCAGCCCGTAGTACTCGTCAACAAACGGTGTGCCGGTTGCCGTGACAGGCGAGTACTCCACCTGATGGCCACGAACGAGAGGGTGAGTCGAGAAGAAATCGAAGACGTCGGCCAGCGGCGTGCCCGGACTCATGACGCAGTTGAACCGGACATTGCGGGCATAGTAAGCGGAGTCCTGCTCGTGTAGACGCGTCAGACCCTGGAGTGTTCGGTCGAACGTTCCTTCTCCTGACGCGCTCAGCCGGTGGCGATCGTGAATCTGCTTCGGTCCATCGAGGCTGACCAACAGCTTGACGTTGTTCTCCACGAGCACTCGCGCGACCTCCGGAGTGATCAATCCAGCATTCGTCGTGAACTGGAAGAAAGGTGGATTGTCCGGGCACTCGGCCCTCACCCACTCAAACACCCGACGCATCGTTTCGAAACGCACCAGTGGCTCGCCTCCCCAGAAGGAGATGCAGCGGGTCGCAGAGCGCCCACTGTGCCCGAGGTACATCGACAGCGCGTTTCGGGCAGTCCTCAGCGACATGTGTCTCGGGCGGCGCGTTCTGCGCGTGTCGCTCGCGTAGGCACAATAGCGACATCTCGAGTTGCATTGCTCTGTCAGCTCCAGCGTCAGCTGTGGCATCAGGTTGCTGACTCGCTCGCGCATCATGTCTTCCGACGGGTAGAAGTGCATTCTGTCTATTGCGCATGGTTGGAAATACCCGTTCCCGATGGCCTCATCAACCGACGCACGTGCCTCGCGGAGGCCATCTTCGTCGTCGGCGGCTCTTGGCGGGGCGGTCTTTCCCGCCGACACTTGCTGGAACACCGAGTCGACGCGCTGCCAAACGCGCTGCGGCGTCTCCAGGATCTGGTTGCTGTAGGTGTCGTAAATGTAGAAGTGCTCACCGGTCCGAAAGCGGACGTAGAGAACTGGCCATTCACGCATGGGCATTTCCCACTCCATCCACGTCGGCGAATCGCCTGGCCGCCGCAAGATTCGTGCGCGCGCTATGGGGATCCACGTTGCATCGCGGCTGCTCTCAAAACGCGACACTGTCCTGGTAGCCGCACGTGAGACCGCCGCTCGTTCATTCGTTCTTCGCCACGAACTTCGCCGGAGCTTCGCCCCGGGTCGAGCCCGGACGAACTATAAGCAGCACATCCACTCCACATATAAGATTCGTGTGGGCCCTGAGCAGCTGCCGGGGAGAGAAGCCAGGCCGCGAGTCCGAGGAAGGCGATGGCGACGCTGCGCAGCCGCATGACGCCTCCTGCGTCAGAGCGATCGACATAGCCGGGCGAGCTCGAAGGCGAACAGACTGACACACCTCGCCTGCGAGCGCAATTGTCCAGCGCGGCTATTTATTGCCTAGCCTAGCTATTTATTGCCTAAGTTGGCTGCGACGGTACATTGCGGGAGACATGCCGAAGACTTTCTGAAACTCCCGCACGAAGTGGCTTGCGCTTTTGAAGCCCGATCTTGCGGAGACCTCCTTGACAGACAGAAATGACGTTCGCAACAATTCTTCGCTAAGCAGAAGGCGTCGCCGCAGGACGTATCGCCGGAGCGGAAAGGGCATTTCGCGCCGGAATAGGTGTCTGAGTCGAGAAGGTGAGAGATTGACTGACGCAGACAAAGTGTGGATGTCGCAGTCTATTCGTGTCTCAAGAAGCGCCAGGACAGTCGCGATGCGAGAATCCATGGGGATCTCGCGCTCTGTCGCACCCGGCTATTTCCCCGTTCTCTTACGGGGCGGTTCCGGGCGCGCAAGCGTGCATTTGCCGGAGCGGGCTTTCTCGAATCGGGACCCGCGGTTTGTCGCAATGCGGCGGCTTATGAAGTGCAAGAACGTCGGAGAAGGCAGAAAGTGTGTCGCGCAACAAATAAAGGCTGTTCCGGGTTTTCCGTGCGTGACGCTGAGCGCGACCGCCGGCCGCCACGGTCAACGGCGCCCTTCGTCGTTCGGCTTTAACAACGTTGGTGTGAGCACGTTACGGTGACGTTTGGCTGCCGCCGAGCAGCGTCCCAACAGCGGGGCCCGCGCGGGCGGCTGGCGACGATGCGCCAAGTGAAGTTACCGGCGGAGATCCCTGAACAAGCCAAATAAAACCATGCACCCGCGAGGATACGGGTGGAGTCAAATGCCCATGTGTCGCTCTGCTCGGACCGAATCAGTCGTCAAGCTGCCAAAAGCTACTGCGACAGGACGGTCCGTCTGACTTTCGCTTACCGTTCGCCGCGATGCGAATCTTGCGCGAATGCGACATCCTCCCTGTTGTTAGTACTAACGTTCGGGAAGCCCAAATGTGGCAGGCGCGGGAAAGAGTACTGTGCAGGGCAGCCAGGGCTGAACGTTTCAAGTTGCTCACAGCCGGACGGCGGGCACGTCCTAAAGCCTTCGAAGGCTGTGCCATGTGGTGGCCCGGCGCCAGGCGACAGGAATGTCGAGTGTCGGCAAGACTGGGCCCTTTTTCAGGCCTCTGAGTGCGGGCATTCGGTTCTCGGCCTTCGCTCCGACGGGAAGGTGTTACCCGGCGCGATGCTCCATGTCCGAGAATTCGGTTGCTCTCGGGGAGTTACGACGACTTGGCCGAATCCGGTGTGGAACGTGAAGCGGACGGCGGGCGCTTACCTCTTTTTCGCCCCCTTCGCCTTCCTCCGCTGCGTCCAGTACTTCTTCATGGTCCTGTCGCTCGCCGCGACGGCCGCCACCACCTTTGGCATCGACACGGCGCGAGCGCAGGTGGGAGGCGCGGTTGCCGAGGGCCGCGGACAGGCGGCGCAGCAGCCGCCGCCTCCGCCGGTCCCGCTCGGGAACGGTGAAGCGCCGGCGCTGCAGTTCCAGCCCTACCCTGGGGGCACCGGAGCCATGATGGAAAAACTGGCCCGGGAACGGGGACGCGCGGCGTTCGATCGCTCGGTGTTCGCGCTCGAACCGTGGCGCGGGCCGGTTCCGACAACGGCCGACGACATCGCGTTTCTGCCCGCCCACCGGCTCGCCGCTCTCCTCAAGGAGCGGAAGATCACGTCGCAACATCTGACCGACATCTACCTTGCGCGCCTGAAGCGCCTCAACCCGACACTCCTCTGCGCGGTGACAATCATGGAGGAGCAGGCGCGAGCGGAGGCCGCGAAGGCCGATGCGGAGATCAAGGCCGGCAAGTACCGCGGTCCGCTCCACGGCCTTCCGTACGGCGTGAAGGACATCTTCTCGACCAAAGGCGTGCCGACGACGTGGGGCGCCGCGGACTTCGAGAACCGGATCATCGACGAGGACGCCGAGGTGGTGCTGCGGCTTCGCCAGGCCGGCGCGGTGCTCGTCGCGAAGCTCGCGACCGGGCTCTTTGCACAGAACGACCAGTGGTTCAGGGGGCGCACGAACAACCCGTGGAACCCGGCGCAGGGATCGAGCGGCTCGTCGGCAGGCCCGGCCTCGGCGACGATGGCCGGCTGCGTGGGGTTCGCGATCGGCACGGAAACGCAGGGCTCCATCGTGTCCCCGTCCATCCGTTGCGGAGCGAGCGCGCTGCGGCCGACGTTTGGCCGTGTGAGCCGTGTCGGCGCCATGACGCTCGCCTGGTCGATGGACCGTGTCGGGCCGATCTGCCGCACGGTCGAAGACTGCGCGATGGTGTTCAATGCGATTCATGGCGTGGACGAGAAGGATCCGTCCACCGTCATGGCGCCCTTCCGATACGACCGCCGCATTGCGCTGGCGTCGCTGCGGATCGGTGTGGACCCGAACGCGCCGAAGGAGTTGGTGGCCACACTGCGGGAGCTCGGCGCGAAGCCGAGGGAGGTGGGCCCGCGACCGACGGCGGCCGGCATGGGCGGTGGCGGGCTCGGCGTGGAAGGAGCGGCTGCCTTCGACGAGTACGTGCAGCGGAAGGCGAAGGAGGTCGGATTGGACCTCACCGCGCTGCCCGAACCTGCCGGCCGTGGAGGCGGCGGCGGCCGTGGGGGCGGCGCAGTGACGGGCGCGCCGGCAGCTCCTGGCGGTCCGCCGGCGAACCCCATGGCCCCAGCTGATTGGAATCCCAGCTTCGTCAATGGCCGCACCACGCGCGCTTTCGAGTACGTGCAGAGCCAGCGGCGGCGTTACATGCTCGTCAGCAAGTGGGCCGACTACATGAAGGACCTCGACATGTTCATCGGCAACCCGCAGGCCGACGTCGGGGCCAACGCGCAGACCGGGCACCCCTGCGTGGTCGTGCCCTACAAGTTCGACGTGCCCCAGCCGTGAGCGACAACCCCGAAAGGACGTGACGCTGTGCGTGCGCAGCAACTCAATCGGGCCAGCACCATAGGGCTAATCGTCCTGTCCCTCACGGCACTGCTTGATGTGTTGCTTGTTGGTTACACGCAGCCGCCGCTACCGGACGAGGGCACCGGCGCACATATCTTCCAGCTATCAATCGTGGCGCTGGTGCCCATGGGTCTCCTCTTCCTTGCGACGGCGGATTGGACGCAGCCTGTGCGCACCGTGCGCCGTTTGGCATTTCCAGCCGCCGTTGTGGTTCTTGCGTTTGCAGCCCTCTATTACCTCGAGCACTACTTTCACCCTGCGCACTACCGATAGCGCCCTCGCCGTCGCGGCGCGTGCATGCAGCCGACCCCGAAAACGTCGGGGTCGGCCGTCATGTCGAGCCGCGCGGGTGGCCGCCCGCACCCGCTCGCCTACTTCGCCGGTTCCCGGCTCGCCTGCTTCTTCAGATAGGGCACTCCCTCGGTCAACCACTTCGGCGCCGGCGCGCCCTTCAGGTAGTGGTCGAAGAACTCCATGAACCGGATGGTCAGGTCCTTCTGGTTCGCAAGCCCGCCCAGGTGGTGTCCCTCGCCCGGGTACGCCAGCAGCACGGCCTTCTTCCCGTTGTAGCGGAGCGCGTTGTAGAAGGCCATGCCGTTGATGAAGCCGACGGTGGGGTCCGCCGTCCCGTGCATGATCAGGAACGGTGCGGTCGCCTTCGGCGCCCACGTGAGCGCCGACTCGTTGCGATACCGATCGGGCTGGTCCCACGGCGAGAAGCCCCAGCGCCCCTGGTCGTAGAGGTAGTACTGGAACGCGGTGTCGCCGCTGCCGCCCTGGGCCTGATACGTCCAGCCCCAGGGCTGGCTGAAGTCGTTGTAGAGATCGACGACGCCGGCGCCCATGCCGACGGCGGCGAACATCTTCGACATCACGCCGATGTAGGCCGCGCCCTCGCCGCCATAGCTGTGGCCGATGACGCCGATGCGCTTCGGGTCGGCGTAGCCGAGTTCGATCACCTTGCGCGTGCCCGCCTCGACGCATTCCAGCATGTCGCTGTGCGACGATCCGGTGCGGAAATGCACGTCCGGCATCATCGTGAGGTAGCCGTCGCTGACCGCCTGCGTGGGCATGCGGCCCATGCTGACCATGTACACCGGCGGGGTGTAGACGTGCATGTTCTGCGAGTTCTTCTCGTAGAACGTCACGATCATCGGCCGCTTCTCTCCTGGCTTGTAGTCATCGGGCACCGCGAGGATCCCCTGCAGCCGCACGCCGTCCTTGTTCTTGAAGTCGAACAGTACGCGGTGGCCCCACAGGAAGTCCTTC
>Ga0315279_10006029_pt1 | contig 15446 bp, 21 predicted proteins | sample YL17G06_20_MG_FD_203694 | JGI IMG/M metagenome (GOLD analysis project Ga0315279, IMG submission 203694) | Sediment microbial communities from Yellowstone Lake, YNP, Wyoming, USA - YL17G06_20 | ecosystem: Environmental > Aquatic > Freshwater > Lake > Sediment | place: USA: Wyoming | collected... | reverse complement strand
AAAATTCCCTTACATATTTCTCTATTTCTCCTTCGCCGAGCTCTTGTATTTCAGGATTTTCCTCTTTTTTTCTTTTTTGTTCTATAAGCTGGGCTTCAGTCATCTGTTTAATTGTAAGGCTAGAATAACCGTGCATAAATATAGATGTTATAAAATCTTGGTTAACTGCCCAGTTTAAAATATCTTTGTTGTCTTCTAAAAACTTTTTTAAAATTCTACCCCAGAAATCTACCAATCTTGTTGGTTGTAAGTGCATTCCCAATCTTATAAAAGGTGCAGTTTCTGAGGGATGAATGTTTACAAATTCTGCACCAATCTTACCACATCCATTTATATGCTCTATTAATCTTTGATGAGCATGAACGTATTCAGTTTCAATGGCAGAATCAAGCATAGAAATTGGCTTTTCAACTCCACCCATCGCGTATGATTCGCCATGAACTCCAAATTTTATTCCCATATCCTTTATTTTTTTTACTTCCTTCTCCAAATCAGGTTCTATAAACTCTGTGATAGACTCGATATCGATTTGTGTAAAATTTACTCCCTCTAATCCACCCCTAAATATTTTTCTGGGCAGAGTGATGTACTGCTCTTTTTCTGACTGCTCAGCTGTCATGAACATTCCGCTAGAAACGCCGATTGTATAACTCATTACATAACACGCATCCTCATTTTAAGAAAATCCACAATGCCAACGAAATTAGTTCCAGCAACAGTTGAATATTGCTTAGATATTCTCTCTCTGAAGTCCTTTTCATAAGGTCCTGGCTTGAAAAACCTAAGGCTTCCAAACCTGGGGAGTTTTATTTTATGTAAAAAGTCTGTGTATACATTAAAGCTTTCACTTAATCCTTTGATATACTCTTTAGAGCCGCTTAATTTCTTCTTAGGATAAAGCTCTGGAAATTCATCCATGACTATTTCTTTCACGCTTTTTTCTTCTATGCTAGTTCCAAGCATTTCGTCAATATACCATTCTAATTCCATGCTTCTGCACTCTAGTTCTAGGAGTTTTAGGAGTAGTATGTTCTGGGACATGACGCAGGTCTTAATAGTGAAGGTTATGTCTTCTAATTCTCCACTAGGCAGTCTGGTTCCTACTCTCATTACATTAAAATCTAAGAAAAGATAGTATAGCTCGAAGGGATCTAATCCGTTTTCCCTGCTTTTCCACATCTTTAAAATTTTTTCTTCAACTATCTGGTCTGCAAGTGTCTTATCCTCTAAATTTATAGAACCGCATTTAGGGTTAGGGCACTCGATCGTACCAGATGGGTGATATTTTTTGCATTTTGGACAATATTTTTTCTTGTTCCTTAACCAAGGATATATAGAAGCTAGGCTATAGCCTTCACCTAGTATTAAATTATTTCTTAAGAAATCATCATAAGGATTTACTGCAAAATCTTTTTTGACTTCTTGAGCGGGTCTTCTGGGTTCTGCAGTTCTTAGCACTTTCCATGTAAAAAATCTTATATTATTTGCAAATGTAGCAATACCTGTTATGTCTGCAAACGACTCAAGAGTAGATTTCCTTACACCTCCTCTCTCTCCTCCCAATTTTGTCATCTTAAATCTTGCTATATACGGTTTCAACCATCCCTTGTACTCGCTAATGGTTTTTCTCCTAGCTTCTACTTGACCCCTTATCATGGTATACCTTTCTTTTACAACATCCAAAAAAGTCTTTTTCCAATTCTTGTATAATTTAATTTTAGTGACAAGTATGACAGCTTCTGCCCTTGAGATATCAAGTTTCTTTTGGACTTTTCCTGGCTCGTCATCATCATCTGCTAGTCTCATAAAATCAGCGATGATAGTCGGCCATCTTGGAGCTATAGAACGCATGCTTATCGGCTGTCCAGGCATGTCGGTATGAACGTCAACTTGGTCAACGAACAAGGCCTTCAAAGAATGCTCATCTTTGCTTTCAAAATACCTCATGATTTCTCTATATCTTCTCAAATCGTGACTCATAAGCTCGTAATCAGCAACTGCTTGAGCAGCAGAAGCTAAACCTGTCTTAATTGTTGATTCTAGCATTTGTTTGGTTGCTATAGTTCTATCATAATATTCCTTATGTGTAGGCGAGACTTCTATCCATTCGTCTGCCTTTACGACTGTCCAACCCCATTTTGGGAGCTGAAAGCATAAACCATAATAAACAGCAGCAGCCTCTCCAGGTTTTGCTGTATAATTTACTTCTATCCCTTTGTTGTCATCCTCTTCTATACCTGGAGGGGCAGTTGGCAATATACAAACATAATTTCCTAAAGTAGGTAAATTAGGTCCACGTATATTTGCAATATTAGCTAAATCAAAAATTTCTTTATCTGCCATGAAATCATCCAAATATAAGTAAGCCTATTCCTATTAAAATAAACAAAATACCGATTAATACGCCGCTGAGCGTCATGCCTGAATGTTGATAAGACGTTGTATCAGGAAAATATTTTATTATAGCGAAACCAAGAACTGCTAAAATTAATCCTACTATCTTGTAAATCATATTAATAATTTAATATAAGTTTATAAAAACGTTTATATAATAAATAGTTATGGTTTGGGCAAGAACAAAACTAATGATTCATGATGATTTGCTTAAACCTCTTCCTAGAATGACCATAAAATTTTCAGGTCCTAATCCAGAAAAATTCTATAAGGAAATATACAATTTAATTATAATGTCTTTTAGGGTCCCTGAGCATGCCATTCAAGAAAGAGATTTTAACTGGAGCAAAGGAGATCCAGAGAAGTTTAGCGCTAGGTGGGAAGTAAACAAAGACTTGGACAAGTTTTCATACTATTGGATTGACATCCTTCTGAGCGGAGAAGTGAGCAAAGGACATGGAAAAGCTGATATAACAGTCGAAGGAGCTTTAAGAACTGAATATCCTCAAGATACAATTTGGCAAAAGAGTTTGTTTTATGAATTTCTAAGGATGACTTGGCATTCTTTGTTTTACGGCTCAAAAAGGGATGAGTATATGAGGGAAGGGAGAAGACTGCTTTCTTTCTTTTTAGACCAGTTAAAGGCTATGTCAAGGGTTTAAAATGGCAGGAGAATTAAGGCAAAGGACTGAGGTCCTGGCGCCTCATTTTTTGAAAATTATAAGATATACAGGGGATAATCCTACCAAAGTCCTAAAAATGATGCCTGGTTTGATAAGAGGTATATTCAGAGTAACATCAACCAACTTCTTTGAAGACAGATTTAAATGGGACAATGTAGTAGAGAACAATGCTTTCTTTGACACTTGGAGAGGGAAATATACGGAAGACGAAAGAACAACTCTATGGGTTGATGTTAAGGTTCAAGGAATTCAGAATGAAAAAACTAAAGAAGGTAATGTCACTATCTGGTTAAGGGCATATTTAATAACAAAAATTCCATATAGCAATTTCTTACATAAGGTCATACAAAAAATATACTCTAAATATTTTTATAGTGATCAAAGAAGAATGTATAACGAAAAGGCTAGACGAAACTTAGATATACTAGAAAAAGAAATAAGAGCTCAATTAGGAATGATGTGATAATATGATATTTGATAGATTTAGAAAAAATAAAAAAGACGATATCTTACCAGCATCTCTTGAAATGACTGCAGAATTACCGGAGGACTTGGAAAGATTTAGAATGAGACCCCCGGAAGTAAGATCTCCAGAGGCCAGACCTGAGGTTAAAAACGATTACCCAGTCCCAGAAGTACCTTATGGCAAATCTGTGGAGGACCTTGTATCTGAGAGAACTCAAGGAGATAAAATCGAATTAATTTTACAAAAGCTTGAGACTATAGATGCTAGGTTAAGATTAATGGAAGAAAAATTGAAGAGATAATGCTTATTTTTTCTTTTTTACTTTAACATTTTCTGAATCTTCACGTTCTATATAATCCTCTTTAACCTTTTTCTCAACTTCTTCCTCTAGACCAAGTTTCTCACAAAGTTCTTTGAATCTGTTTCTTATTGTGACTTCTGTTACGCCGATTGCATCTGCAATTTCTCTTTGAGTTCTTTTTTCGCCCTCTAGAACAGCCGCTATATACAAGGTGGCTGCTGCCACACCTGTTGGTCCTTTTCCTGAGGTAGCTTCGTATTTCTTGGCTAGTTCTAACAGTCTTATTGCTCTTGCTTGGACTTTGTCACTTAAGCCAAGCATAGAAGCAAATCTAGGAACATAAGCCTGCGGCATGGCTGGCAAAATTCTCATTGTTAATTCCCTAGCAATGTACCTATAAGTTCTTCCAATTTCTCTTCTTTCAACACCAGAAGCTTCTGCTATTTCCTCTAGAGTTCTAGGAGTTTCCATTTCTCTACATACAGTATACAATAAAGCGGCTATTACAGATTCCATTGACCTTCCTCTAACCAAACCTCTATCCACAGCTTGTTCATACTTCTTTGCAACCTCTTCATGAACAGATTTTGGCAGACCAAGGAAAGAAACTAATCTTTGAAGCTCAGATAAGGCAAAGGAAAGATTTCTATCCTTACTCTCAACAAGTCTTTTTTGCCACTTGGTTAACCTGTAATACTGGGCTCTTTTGCTAGGAGTTACCTTAAACAGTTCTCCTCTCCCTCTACCTATCTCAGTCGTTAAACCCTTATCATGCTTCGTAAAGGTTAGAGGTGCACCTGCCCTTGTTCTTCTAGAAATCTGCTCTTCGTCAAAAGCTCTCCATTCTGGAGAGGTATCTATCATTGTATCTTCTTTTATCAAACCACATTTTGCACAAACGATTTCTCCTCTAGTCTTATCTTCAGTAAAATAGGTAGAACCACATTCTGGGCATTTTGTAATTCCTTTTTCTTTTGCTTTCTTTTTTGGCATAGAAATCATTATCTAATATATTGATTTATCTTTTCCTCTGCTCTAGGATCAATTAAATTAGCATATGAGGCATATTCGGACTTTAGTGCAATATCTCTTAATCTTGCTCCTACATAATTATTAGGAGCTACTACCTCCATTCTCCATTGATAACCATTACTTTCTGGCATTGGTTCTAATCTAAGAACATCACAATTATTATGATAAGCAAGACTTTTCATTGCTGGTACTTTGTCTGTAGGAATTCCTCCTAATACTTCACATTCATATGTTCCTACATGATTCGGATAAAACTCATCAACCATATTCTCACCTGTTAGTAGTAACACTCCATAAAGATATTATAGTTTCGTTCTATATATAAAGTTTTCGCCCTTTTTAAAGCTTTCTTTTTGTGGGGTTGTGTTTATTAAGTCATTAAATCGCCATACTTTTTAAACATCTCACTCACTTTTTAAACAGAATGTCGTCTCGATTCCAAGTTCGAACATCTCTTGTATCAAAACGCAGATGTTATGACAGAGGACTTTTAGAAGGACTTCGTTCACTTGTGCCGTCCATTCCCTACTTCTTACAGAGTCGCCGAACTTGCTTTTTAGCATGTGGAATACGGTTTCTGCGTTGCTTCTCTTGTGGTAATGTTCGTTGAACTCATCGTGCTTGTAGAGGAAGTAATAAAACAGCTTGTTCCATAACTTTGAGCCAGAGCCGTGAGATTTGCCTGTAGTGTTAGACCTGAACGGTATGTATGGCGTTGCTCCCAGTTCATTAACTAAGTTTAGATTATCCCTCGAAGAATAGGCTTTGTCTGCCGAGACCTCGCTTATCTCAAATGTCTTCGCAGTCTCGCTTACCAGTTCCTCGAATTGTGTCGAGTCGCCACCGCTCTTTTCCGTTATCTTTATGCTTGTTATTATATGGGTCTTTACGCCATTTATCAGGTGAGCTTTAATCCATACTTGGCTGTTTATTTCCTTGCCGTATTTGAAAGAATACCACCTTGCGAATCTCGAAGTTCCAAAGCCCGAACTATCAACCGCAAAATCGGTTTCTATTGATTTTAACGGCATGGCTGATTTCTGTATCAGTTCGACCAAAACAGGCGTAAGTTCCTTGTCTCTCATATAATTGCTCACAGTCGAATAAGAACAGACTTTATCGCAATAGCCGTTCTCTTTGGCTTCTCTCATGTCTGTAATAAAACGCCTTAAAGAGAATGTGGAATAGACTTTTAGAGCCGAAGCGAAGACCATATCAGCCAAAGGCAAGGTAGGTCTTCCGAAAATGTATTGCTTGTTTGGTATGTCGATGCAAAGGTCATAAAGAAGCTTCTGAAATAATTCCTTCTCTTTAGTCTGTGCCTTGTTTATAGATGTCCAGTCTCTCGCATAGGTCATCTTAACGGTCTTAGTTATCGACCTTTTACCCTCTTTATCTATCTCTTCTCTAAGAAATGTCTCAACCGCAAAGATATGCTTGCATCTCGAATGATGCACTCCAAAATCTATGCAAGTGCAAGAAGGCTTGTCGTTCCTTAATGCAACGACATAAGTGCCGTGTCCCGACTGTGAAGGCACTAACCAAGAGCCGTCCTTGCCTCTCATTATTCGGCATGTTTTAGCGATCAACTCGCCATTTATTTTTCTTGAATCAGTTGGTTCCGTAGATACCATTTAAATCAACTCCTTATTTCATAGTAATATACTTCATAATAATATACTATACAGTTAAATATATAAAGCTTACTTACATAATATATTATTATGAAATCACATAGTAGTAAATCTTATAAATCAGATAATCATAATAATATTGTGTCTAAAATTAAAATAACTGTTGATGGTTTCTCATGCGAAAGATGCGATCATAAGTGGATACCTAAAAAGAAAGAGCATCCTCGTGTCTGTCCAAAATGCAAGAGCCCTTACTGGGACAAACCGAAGAAGAAATAGTGCTTTTTATGCCAAAATATATTACTGCTTATGACCCTATAATAGGAAAAAGGGTTGTCCATATAGTAGAGGATGGTTGGGCTATATCTTTAGTAACAGGTCATAGATTCAAATATAGAGGATAAATATAAAAAGTATATAAATTTCATATATATTATATATTTTATGGTAAGAGTAAACCCTTTCAACCCACAGTTACCAAGCAGACCAGAGTTCTTTGTTGGTAGAGAGCTAGAAATTATAGAATTTGAGAAGTTTCTTAATCAGACCATCAACAATTCTCCAATGAATATGGCAATAAATGGAAACAGAGGCATGGGAAAAACATCTCTCTTGAAAAAATTTGAGCAAATGGCTAAAGATAGAAAATGTCTTGTTTTACAATTTTCTGAATATAGCGATAACAAGCTTTTCTTACAATTTTCTGATTTTCTATTAGTAAATCTTAAACAGGAGATAGAAAGCAGAGGCATCGTATCTACTTTAAAAAGTGAGTTGGAAGAAATTTTGAATAGCATCAGAGTAAATTATGGAGATGTAAAGATTTACTTGGAAATACAGAAAAAAGCTCCTGAATTGCTTAAGAAAGGCTTGATAAAATCATGGGAAGGCATTTCAAAGGATTATTCAGCAGTAGTATTATTATTTGATGAAGCTGAATTTTTAGAAGTAAATGATTTACTAAAACCTTTACGGAATATATTCCAAGACATATCTGAAAAAGCTAATTATATAATAGTCCTTTCAGGAAAGCTAAATTTCCCACTTCGTATGTCAGAATCATATTCGCCGTTGAATAGATTTTTCCCAGCATCTACTCTTAACCCTCTTAAACAAACAGAAATAGAAGAATATGTAATAAAGAAATTAGAGACACGCAATATTAAGATAACACAAAGAGCATTGAAAGGCATAGTAACCAAGACTGAAGGTCATCCGTATATTGTAGTAGAAATGTGTTACACGTTGTTTGACTCTCTTAGAGACGATGAAGAGATTATAGATGATAATGTAATTTCAAGAACTAACGACAAATTAAAGGCAAAGCTTGCTCAAAATTTTTTCAGTCCTATGTATAATACATTACCAGAAGGAGCCAAACCTATTATAAGAAAGCTTGCTCAGAATGATAAAATTGAATTTTCACCAAAAGATGCTATCAAAATCACTGGTATAAATGGTTCAGGGCTATCTCCTTATTTAGGAGAACTTGAAAGAAGAGGAATACTTAATAAACCACAGAGAGCACAATACAGATTTTTTCATACGCTCTTCTTAGATTTTTTGAAAGATTTAGGAAAACAAGTTTGATTCTAATTAGTTAATTCCTTTTAACTATTATGCTAACAGAGAAATCCAAGAGCGTAATCATAACAATTCGGGACAGGAAGGAGAACAAGAGCAAGTCTATAACTGTTTATGGAACTTCTTTAGATGAAGTTTATAAAAAGATAGAGAATGCTCTCAAGAAATAATTTTGCTGCCATGCTGCCTCGCTGCCAAACTTTATATATCTGTAAGTATCAATTTAAACTATGAAAAAAGGCTCTGATAATGATTTTGATAAAATTTCTGCACGCATACCAAAGAGCCTTCACAAACAACTAAAACAGTTCTGCCTTGATAACGAAACCAAAATCCAGATTGCCATAAAGGTAGCGTTAGAAAATTTCTTGAAAACGAAGGATAAAAAATGAAAGAGGAAAGATTAATTTTTAGGGAAAGAATTGTAGACAGAAAGAAGACTGATTATCTCACTCATGCATTTTTCCCTTACCCAGCAAGGTTCATACCTCAGATACCGAAATATTTCATACGAGAGTTCATGCAGAATAGTTATTCTTTGCTCGACCCATTTGCTGGTTCTGGAACCAGTTTGGTAGAAGCCTTGATATCGGGCTACAATTCATATGGCATAGAGATAAATCCGTTAGGCAAGCTTTTGTCTGAAACAAAAACAACGCCGTTGGACAAGGATAAGCTTGGCAAGGAATTTGCACGAATAAAAGAACTTATCGAAGGAGATATAGCTCCTTTTTCTCCAGAGATGCCAAACAAGGATTTCTGGTTTGAGCCGAGCATACAGAACAAACTTGGCAAGATAAAAAGTGCAATAGACACCGTTAGAGATGAGAACATTAGAAAATTCTTTTTGATGTGCTTGGCGAGCATAATACGCAAGTGTTCAAATGCTGACCCAAGCATAAGCAAGCCTGTCTTCACTAAGCATATGAAAGAGGTCGTGAAGACAAGAAAGGTAGATGTATACAAACTGTTTCAGGATAAAGTAGATAGTTATAGTGAAAGAATCATAGCACTGTCATTATTCTTGGACACCTCCAAAGTCGAAGCCAAGATAATAGGAGACGATTCAAGAAAAATAAATCTGCCTGACAAATCTGTTCATCTGATAATAACATCTCCGCCATTCATTAACGCACAGGAATATTTTAGGACTACCAAGTTTGAAATCCTCTGGACAGGTTTGGCTACATCAGAAAAGATAAGAGAACTTGAATCAAAAATGATAGGAATTGAGAGAATCGTTGATACAGATGTGAGCAAGCTATGGTTGTTAGACGGTAAAAAAGCATCGTGCATAAACAAGGTCATAAAGAAAATACATAAAGTAGACAATTCCAGAGCCTACATAATGTATCAATACTTTAAGGATATGAAAACAGTCTTCAGAGAACTGCACAGGGTCTTGGACGATACTGGCAGATTCGCTATAACCATAGGAGATAACACGATAAGGAAAATACCCATAAACACTCATGATTTAATCAGACAGTTGGCAGAAAGCGTTGGCTTCAAGACCGAGAAGGTTGCCTACGATATAATAAAGACAAGAAGGCTGTCAATAAAAAGAAATGAGACTGCTGGTTTGATGTTGAAAGAATGGGCTTTGGTATTCAAGAAATAATCATGGTTTGGGACATTTCTCATAGAATAATTTTTTCATTTCCTCTAATTTTGTTGGCAGTCGTGTGCCTTGAGGTAATATTTTCCTAAGGTTGTTCTGCAAATCTGCAGGACTTAAGCCATCTTTAGCTTGATTAATTGATAAAAACGCATTACCAGTTATATAATCCCATCTCTCCAAAAATTCAGGAGTCAGTTTTACATTACTCTTATCTAATGAGGTTATATAATCGATAGGAAAAACATAACAGTCTCCAGTATTGGAGTCAACGCCAACTATTACGTCGCAGTCATTCCTCGTATATCTTCGTATCTTACTTATAGGTCTTTGAATTCCACCTCGTTGACCGCCAGATGCAGAAATGGTCATGTTCTGTGTGCCTTTTACTTGAACTCTAAAAAGCTCACCTTCGCATTCTATAACCATGTCATACTTGGCATCAGACCAAATCCTAAGAAAGACTATGAAACCATGCTTCAAGGCTCTTGATGCCACAAGCTGTTCGTTGCCAGCACCTTGTATTCCTCTAAGGTTGCCTTGTGCATAGTTCTTTAATGGGTTTATCTGCCTATTCCATTCTCTTTTATCTGGCATAAAAATAATTACCATTTTGAACTTTTAAATGACCTTCTAAGCTTCCTTTCCGTCTTTTCAAAAGCTATGAGTCTGCATAATCTTCGGAGAAAGTCTATGTCATGCTCGTATTTAGAGTGTGTTTTCATGCTTCTATCTTATTCATAAAAGCTGTTAAATCCTATTCACTACCGCAAGTGGTTAACCTTATCAATAAAAAGCCCTGATTCCATAATTTCCTAATGAAAGAAGAACAAACTTGGGAGTGTCCGTTTTGTGGCAAGAACACCATAAAGGTAATATTCTTTCCGAGAACAGCCTTAGCACAGAAAGGTAGTTTCGGCGGTTCTAAGGTATGGATGAAGGTAAGCAAGGAAAAGTTCATAGTTCAGTCTGGATGCTCTGAATGTAGCAAGACGAAGGAAGAAGTAGAGAAAGCTTTGAACGAAAAGAAAGAACCTTCAAAAGACGAGGTTCTTAGAAGGCTTCGTGAAGCTGGTATAGACCCTACCAAGCTGAAATGACTTTTTGGGCAGACCTCTTACTTTTTGGGCAAACAGCACTTTAAGAAAAAAGCCGATTATTCAAAAAGGTTTAAAAAAGTGATTCTCTATATTTTTAACATGGTTTACTTTGACTTGAAAGATATTCTTTTAGTTTGGATTAGTGTTATAGCGGTTTACATATCTAATGATGTCTTTGAGCTTCTTGGTTTCACACATGCTACCGACATCTGGATAAAATGGATAGTTATGGGTATTTTCTCATTTGTTATAGTTGGTATTTTATCAGAGATAGGAGAACGAATATCGAATCGTTGATGTTAAAATGTCAGAATTTCTTGCAAGATTGACTTTTTAAACAACCAACTGACTTATTAAACAAAAGGCACTTATTAAACACGGCTTTTTTGTGGGTTAAGTTAAATAATCGGTTGGTAAAATATATATTGATAAAATGCTTCCAATTGCGGCTATAGAGAGGATAGTCAGAAAAGCAGGTATTGAAAGGATATCTGCAGACGCTGTAAAGGAAATAACTAAAACAGTAGAGGAAATAGGGGCAGAATTAGCCTTAGAGGCCGCACAGGCTGCTAGGCATGCCAAGAGAAAGACCATTCTTAAAGAGGATATAAAATTAGTAGCTGGAAAGGCTTAGGTTTATATTTCCTTAACGCGTTTATTTTTTCATGGTTACGACAAGATCCTCAATAAAAAACCTTCAGCCAGGTAGATATGTGGTAATAGACGACGAACCTTGCAAGGTTTTAGACGTCACGACTTCTAAATCTGGGAAGCATGGCGGTGCTAAAGCAAGACTAGAAGCGATAGGACTACTCGATAACAAGAGAAGGTCTGTAGTAAAGCCTGCTGATGCCGAGATGGAAGTTCCTATAATAGAGAAGAAAATGGGTCAGGTAGTTGCCATAACTGGGAACAACGCACAAATAATGGACATGACTGATTATGAGACCTTTGAAATACCTATACCTGAGGAATTAAAGGATAAAGTGGCTCAAGGGAAGGAAGTTTCTTACTGGATTATAATGGGAAAGAAGATGTTGGTTGAGGCTAGAGGTTGATTATTCATTAATAGACAAACCCAACGCTAACGTCTAATTCTTGTTTCTAACCTACCCCTAACGATTTGCGATTTTTTAAAAAGGTTAGGTGGGTATTAGCTTTGTCAGCTAAGCATTATGCTTTACAGCTATTAATAGGTTGCTAGGAAAGTTAATTGATATTTTCCACAATTTATATGAAAATAACACCATCCTTATACCGGTATACATTTGTTGGAAACATGTGTTAGAAATGGGCTGTTTTTAACTGAAATTTGGTTAGTTTTTGATAGGTTTTTATGGTAGGGTAATAAACATCGGCGTATTGTTAAGTATTGGTGGGGTATCGGTGAGTATTGATTAAAGAATTAAATTTTGTAAGAATCTTTTTTCATTAATTTTACATTACCAGGTTGCAAAACAACAGTCGCATTTTTTAATACAAAAATGAATTTATTATTGGCTGTGAGGCTAGCCTTAACCGCCATTTGGGCCAATAGCTTCTACTTTTAAGTCGCGTGAAAATCAAGTGAGCATATGCCAACTAAGAAATGGTTGAACAGAAATGTAGCAGCTATGGGCTTTACAAGTCTGTTCAGTGATACAAGTCATGAAATGGCTACAGCTACCCTGCCTGCATTTCTGACAGAATTAGTTGGAGCTTCAGCACCTCAACTATTAGGTCTTATTACAGGATTATCAGACGCGTCAAGCAGTTTTGTAAAAACATTTTCTGGATGGTTGAGTGACAGATTGAAGAAAAGAAAGTCGCTGATGATATTGGGCTATTTTCTTACAGGTTTGTTTGTTGGTACGATTGGATTTGCAAGAAACTGGATAGAAGTCTTAATTTATAGAGTTTTAGGCTGGATAGGGAGGGGGACAAGAGAACCACCAAGAGATGCTTTATTGGCAGACTCTGTTGACAAAAGATTTTATGGTCATGCTTTTGGTTTTCATCGAGCCATGGACACACTAGGAGCTATAATCGGACCTCTGATAGCTTTCTTTTTCATCCCGCTGGTTGGCTTTAGGAACATTTTCTTTCTGTCTTTCATTCCTGGTGCATTGGCGGTTCTAATAATTGCTATAGGCGTTAAAGAAAGAGTTAAAGGAAAGCGTAACATAAAAAGTTTCATAGGCCATATTAAATCATTGCCTAAAGAATTTCAAGCCTTTCTTTTCATAATGTTTATTTTTGGAATAGGCAATTTTAATAGAACTTTACTTTTGCTCAGAGTCCAAGAAGTTCTTTCTCCAACAGTTGGTATAGTGGTCGCAGGAAGTATGGCTGTTTTGTTTTATACTATAAGAAACATAGCACAAGCAGTTGCAGATTATGGTGTTGGAAGTTTAAGCGATAAAATTGGCAAGAAAATTCCACTTTTACTTGGATTTTTCTTGTTTGGCATTATGTCTCTAGGGTTCATTTATAGTTCGACAAATATTTTTTATTTTATCTTGCTTTTTGCTATCTCAGGAATAAGTGCGGCTGCATATACTGCTTTGGAGAAGGCTTATGCTGCGGACTTGTTATCTTCGAATATAAGAGGGACTGGATACGGCATATTACAAACCATAGATGGCATTGGTGATTTTATATCCAGCTTCGTGGTTGGTACTTTGTGGATGGTTTTATCACCTGGCATCGCATTCGTTTACAGTGCGGTATTTTCTTTTATCGCATCTTTCCTGCTTTTAGTTTTTATGAAAAGATAAAATAAAATACTTAGAAAAGAGTAAATAATATAGGAGATGAGGCTCTCCTCAACCGCCCTAACAGGGATGATAGCTTCTACATAAGGAGCTGATTTTATGAAAAGGGCTGAGAGGGCTTTGAAGCATGATATTTTCGAGGATTTGGTTAGAATAGAGGAAACGAGCAATTTAATATCAAATTTTTTCTCCAAAATCTGGGATATAGAGAAGGACCTTAGTAAGAACAGCAAGTACGCTTGGATATCAAGAAATGCGCTTTTTCTGGCAATTCAGAGGTCCAAGTCGATGGCTGCTGATATTCTAAGGAAGATAGATGTTATGCACCAGAATGGCATAAAGAGAACCGAGAAGCTGGAAGAATTGGCGCTAGAACTGAAAAATTCCATAATGCCATTAGAAATCATGTATAACGATGACAAGTTCGATGGCATGGTCAAGAAGCTGAACGAAGTGGGCAAGATTGCATCAAAGATATTGGAGCGTGAGAAACTTTGCCGATAGATATAACTTTCTTATTGGTCGTCCTATTACCGTTTCTTGTCATAGAATGGCTGTTTATCTTTATCGAGGCATATGTGCACTTTCCAAAGATGGAAAGGGATATGAGGATAAGAAATGCCGTTGTCGATGCCACGTCAGTCACCCTTGTCCTGATAGCAATCTTTTATTTGTTCATGTACGTGCTTGAGACATCTGTACTCTGATGGAATCTATAGCGCTTACAGCATAGAAGGCGTTCTCAAAGGTAGATATGCCTCCGCTTGAGCAGCGTCCAAATCCGTGAAAAAATGGAGAGGTAGAATCATTTAAGGATTATAATGTTTAGTTCTGCCTTACCATACTGTTCTCGATTGAGACCTTAGTCCAACTCCCACATCAAACCAGGAGCACCTCGGTGTACCCTAATCACCACATAAACCCTTTTGTAAAATACACCGAGAAATCTCATTCTAAGATTTAACTAATTAATTAGTTAACTTATTCATATCTCAATGCTTCTACAGGTTGTAATTTAGCAGCCTTTCTAGCTGGATATAAACCTGAAACAATTCCAACAACAATCGAAAATCCTATTCCTAACAGAATCATATCAGTTGTTACAACTGTAGCGAATTTTATTGGTAGTGAAGCTGTAGCGATAATATTAATTATTTGAGATAAAGCAAAACCAACTATACATCCTATACAACCACCTATGAATCCTATCAAAACAGATTCAATCAAAAATATCTCTAAAATATTGTTATTTGTGGCTCCTATGGCTTTCATGATACCTATTTCTCTCGTTCTTTCTAATACAGAAGTAAACATGGTGTTTGCGATTCCAACACCAGCAACTACTAAAGAAATTGAAGCAATCCCTGCTAATACAAATGTCAAAACCGACAATATGCTGCCGACACTTTCAGTTATTTGCTCGCTTGTCATTGCTGAAAAAGATCCTTTTCCATATTCCCTATCAAATTTTTTTTCTATACTTGTTGATATGTCATCAACTCTAGATACGTCAGAAACCTTGACAAATATAGCAGATAAAGAATCCTTACCGCCTGAAATTTCTCTTAAACTTTCTAAAGAAATATAAACTTGCTTATCGTCTTGACTGTTTCCAACTGATTTCAGAATGCCTATAACCTTGAATTTTTCATCATTTATATAAACAGAGTCTCCTATTTTTACTTCTTTTTCAAACAATTTTGTGGATGCTAATGCACCAAGGACTATTACACCTTTTTCACCTTTATTTGGGTATCTTCCTTCATTAATTTCATATGTTTGCGAAAAAAATTCTTCAGTTTTGCTTTCATCCACCCCTATTACAAAGGTTGTTTTTATTTCCTTTCTATATTTTATAGGAAGCGACTTGAAAAGAACTCC
>Ga0315279_10006027_pt1 | contig 15451 bp, 20 predicted proteins | sample YL17G06_20_MG_FD_203694 | JGI IMG/M metagenome (GOLD analysis project Ga0315279, IMG submission 203694) | Sediment microbial communities from Yellowstone Lake, YNP, Wyoming, USA - YL17G06_20 | ecosystem: Environmental > Aquatic > Freshwater > Lake > Sediment | place: USA: Wyoming | collected... | reverse complement strand
CCTTTTTCATTCCCATCCCTCTTTCGGTAGAGTTGTTTGTTCCTACCAAAAATGAAGGGATGGGAATTAACTTTTACTGTTACTGAGAGTCAGTATTAAAACAGGGAATTTGATAACTACTGAGTATTTTTGTTTTCACCGATAAGAGAAATTGTTTTGTCGATTATAATATTCTCATAATATGGCGATGAATCATCATAAACAAAAACAGTATCACCAGGGTTTGCTGCATCTATTGCACTTTGGATAGTTGTGTAGTTCCCAGGTCCGCTCCCACCAACATACAACCAACCACGAGTCAATGGTTGAGAACTATTCGTCGAATTTGTATCAAAACCAGAAACAAAACTAGCTCCAACAAACAACAATATTATACCCAAAACCAATCCTTTTGTCCACATGCTATTTCGCATTTTATATTCCTCCCCTGATAAAACAGGTGATATTTGTTATCCTGTGGATTCATTTAAATTTATGGTAAAAATAATTTTCGTAACAAATGTATCATTAATCGTTTTCCATGATTGTAATAGAGAATTGGATCTGACTTGTTTTTTCTCTCAAATAACGATAACACTATTTACTTCCGTCCAAATGTTTTTATACAATAAAAAGATGACATCCGCGGGGAGTCCAATCAAACATGATGTAGAGTTTTCCTCCATTTCGTGTTACTTTTTTTTCCTTTCTTTTCCTCCCTGAAGATTGGACTTCCCCCATTTCATTTCATGATTGTTTTTTACTTTCAGTTGTGATTTTCTCCCATAATGCTTTCAAAACAATGCGTGAGAAAACATCTCCGTCTAAAAACACGTACTCTTTTTTGTTGCCTAAACTTTCGACAAGTCGCTCTTTTGCTTTATTCCTATAAAAATATTTGTTTTTGATTGTCATTCCAAGGTTAGAATATTGGGAGATACGAAATTCATCGGCTGTCATTTTTTTTACGTTCTCCTGGAATTCCAGCGGAAGTGTTTTCAGAATGTCATCGAGTATTATGTCTACTGTCGAATAATCAACTTTCTTCATTTTTTTATTTCCTTTAATTTTTCAAAGAACTCGCAGTCTTTTCTTTTAGCAGTCCACAGATCCATTGGTATCCCATCAGGATAAGCAGGGCATTCCCCGTCATTGAGCAGTTTCTCGCAGTACATGCATTGAGACGCATATGTCACTGTTTTGCTATAGGTGTCATCAAGAATCATCGATTTTTTTTTTAGCCATTTTGCTCGCCCTAATACTAGAATTTCAAAACAATTATTTCCTTAAAAACGTATCCTTGAGCCCTTTGTTTTGTGCTAATCGTTTACATTATTATCGGACAAGAATTAACACGGTTTTAACTCATGTTTAAATAACCATTCGATTTTGGTCGGTAGGGACAAATTAGCCTATGCCTATCAAGTTCATTTTCAGTACGAAAAGATTCGTTACAACCTGGATTCCCACAGGCAAAGGGGCGCTCATTGAGCCATCGGGCCTGAATGAGAGGACCTTTTTTCATATTCTTTTCCTCGTTTTAAGATTATTTTAAAACAATATCTTCTTTAAAAACATATCCTTGGAGGTCAAGCATTGACACGGTTTTTCATACTATTTTTTTATTCTTCTCGTAAATAAACCTATACAATATTAGTTCTGTATAAACTTAGAATGGTGGAAAATCAGGGCTTTCATCCCAGTTCCAACCTAGTTTCCTAGATATTAATTCCCAAAATACAGTCCTCAATACTATTGTATAAAAAATTCTCATTGTTTTAAATATCAAATAAAATATTAGAATCAAACGAAGAGAATCTACAATAGGCTTACCAGAAGGTTCTTTAAGTAATAATTCAACTGCTATCGCTGCACTTATGAAAAGACCTCTTATTTCAATATTATTTATTAATACAACATATGCTAAGAGTAGCTTATGCTTTATACTTACATTTTCAGTTTTTAATTTCTCAACAAAATTATTGTATGTTGTGAGCAGTTTAGTTTTAATTTGGAGTGCTGAGATACTACTTGTTTCTGTAGTAACCTTTTCGAGTTTATCTTCTGCTGAAGCTTTCACAATCTGAATGTTGATACTTGGTGCAACAGCAACCCCAATAAACAAAAGAATGATTCCAACCGCCAAACATTTCCTTTTCATGGGACTCCTGAAATCACCTAGTTATAATGGGATGAAACTCCACCAGGTGCAACCGAGTACCAAATCTGATACATACCAGGTTGCGATGAGTAGAACTAACCAAATTTCCACCACATATAATAACCAAGGTACCCAATGTATAGCAATTTGAAAAATAATCATCATGGGAATCGTCATGATGTAAAACAAGAAAATGAAGAATGGAAGGAGAACAAGGTAGCATAAAAACGGGTACTTCCAGGTAACATTGGAGTTCTCGCAGTTGCACGATAGACCGGACAACTGCGTTACACCCTCCTTGAGTTTTGTATCCTTTTCGACTATCGCGGATATTTCCTTTTGCAAACCTTGATTATTGATGTGACACCGTTCAAGTATTGAATGTATCTTCGATTTACTGAAGGTTTTTGTGAGTATGACACCTAAGGTATACATTTGTTTGAGTAATTTCTCCGTTATCACTGGACATGTAAATGTCGAGGATCTTATACCAGGATCGAAGAATCCTTTGCCTATTAGTTCAGAGCCAAGGATCACTCTTTGAATCTCCTTGTTGTTCACCAAATCAACGATGGTTTGGAACAACAACTCTTTCTCACTGACCTCAGTGGTAATGATTTTCTGGTTCGATGCCTGGACTGTTTGATAGCCAATGATGTTGTTGAAGGAACCAAGAATTATCAGAACCACAGCACAGATACTTCCTCCAATCAGAGGGTATTTGTTCATAACTTTCCGCCCCAATACAATTTTATAACACGGTTCTCCTTTAAAAACATATCCTTAGAAACAGAAGCATTAACACGGTTTTAAACTAATCTTTTATGTTTTTTATCTTTTTATTTTCATAGGTTTTTCATACTTTTTTGATTCTCGTTTATGTTCTTCAGGATATATTACAAATTTTCCTAAATTTGGATCATCTGTATATCCCATCCTAAAATCAACTCTATATCTATAAAAAAATGGGATTCTACCAAGTAATGATAATGGTGGATTATTGTCTGGATTTAAAGGAACTTGAAAAGGTATAATTTCCTCAAATGTAAAATTTCGTTGAGTGATTCTAACTGTAATATTCAACAATCCAACTTCAGATGTACCACCTATACCAGATGTATCAGCATATTTTTTTAAATCAGAAACATTAATTTTAAAACCATCTTCAACAATTTCACTTCTCAACATAGAATAATCTGCACCAGAATCAACTAATAATCCTGTTGGAAATTCTATATTACCTTTTTTTAAAACAACGCGAAGCATTGGTCTAAGAATAATTTCTTTACCTATTTGATAAGGACTAAAGGCATACGACAAAGAAGTCATATTAACACTGTAATGAAATTGCTGTTATTGACCCCTCGGGAACACGGAGATAAAAAGGGATATTTTGTATTTTTAAGGAAGTGACTATTTCTAGAACTTTTTTTAAGGATACATCACGGGCGATAATATTTTTATCTGAAACTGCAATCCACTGTCCTTTATATTTTGAAAGACTTTGCAAAATTAACCATTCATAATCAGAGTCAATTTGTTTCTGATCTACTTTCATTTTTTGTTTCACCATTTTCAACTCCATATTATATATTTTATTATTTATATTCTTTATCCTGTTTTTATTGATTTTGTTTATATTCTACTTACTACCATTGTAGAATATGGCATCATCTCTCACGTTTTAATGCTTCCAATTCACACTCTATGGTATATATGTATAAGTATAGTATGTATTTAAAATTTTTTAAACCTTAGAGAAAACCTATAAAATATATCTTCAGGAACTCATGTTTTGTGCGAATCGTTGACAACCCTATTATTCTGGGGTTAATTTTACCTTCACATAGTATTATGGAGAACATTAATTCTCTTTTCTTTCTCTGTCTTCGGTAGCCACTGCTGCTCCAAAAAATCCAATGCAAATAAAGAATAGTATGAAGAAAATTCCCGTCATCATAATAGTTAAACCGAGAAGAGTATCCCCTGTTGGATTGTAATATTTAATCCATAAATATGCGGTAATATTTCCTAAAATAGTCATCCCTGCTCCAACAATAATACCAATCCACGTTTGTGCTTTTATTAAATGTTTTGCCATTCAATTCCTCCTATATTAAGATGTTAATTGGGTTACTATCAAGTTCTCCCTTTCGAAACTTTCTCCGCATCATTCTTTCAAAAACATGAAGATGTTTGATATCATCGGGATGTATTTTTTCGTCTTTGCCAAAATCAATCATGATTTTTCTCCTTTTTCAGATGGGATTAAACAATTACTTCTTTAAAAACCAATACATCTAAAACATAAACCTTGTTGTTTCCGTTTCATTAAAAAAAATAGGTGAGAGATGAATTGGGTTTTTGGTTTCCAATTCAGCTCACATGGGGAGCTTTCCATTGCTGGTTCCCGATTTATAATTCTTTATTTGATACTACTTATTATGAGATTAATTTTCGTTAGTTCATTTTTAAAAAAGAGGATTCAAGCCCTTAAAAATGACTGTTTTATATACGCGTATCGGAGAAGCATTACACGGTTTTAAGACTCAAGGTTTTTTGTGCGAATCAAATTGATAAAAAAAAGAAAAAAAAGGAAGAGGAGGTTTTATTAGATCCAAATGACAAGAACCTTGTTGCTCACAGCATTGTTGCCTGCGACGTCAAAGGCCTGGGCATATACTTTAAAGATATGGTGACCAGGAACCGCGCCTTTATTCCAGAGCCACTGGTACGGTGACGTTGTAGCTGTACCTACGTTTACTGGGGCGCCTTTCCATGTACTGATATAGAAGTCTACTTTGGCGATCCCGCTGAGGGAATCCACTGCATTAGCCTTAATGAATATTGTATTGCATTTTAAGATAATGGCGAGATTGATTTTGAACGGGATGATTTTATTACCATTGAAAAATACGCCTTTGGGATCAGTGATGCTCACGGTCGGTGGTACGGTATCTTTCATGAACACGTAGGCCGATCCTTTATAGTTGTCACCTTGATATGCACCGATGAGGGCGGTGTCACCAGAAATGGACACACGATGGCCAAAAAAATCATCTGCTGTCCCATCTGAGGCTACCAGCTTTGCTTGTTGGGTCCAACTAGTGCCAGAGCGGGTAAACACGTACGCTGAGCCATTATGACTGAAGTCAGAGGGTGCCCCGATGAGGGCGATGTCATCAGAAAGAGAAACAAAAAATCCAAAAAAGTCCCCCGGTGCCCCATCTGAGGCTACCAACTTTGCTTGTTGGCTCCAGCTAGTGCCAGAGCGGGCAAACACATACGCTGAGCCACTAGATTCGTACGCGTTTGTGCCGATGAGAGCGGTGTTACCAGAAAGAGAAACAGCTACACCAAAATAGTTATTTTCGTTGCCCGGGTTGAAGATTTCCGCCTGTTGTGTCCAAGTGCTGCCAGTGCGGGTAAATACGTAGACTGCGCCCTTAGTACCGCTAAATTGGTGTGCGCCAATGAGGGCGGTGTCGCCTGAGAGGGAAACAGAATAACCAAACAAGTCTCCTGCTGTGCCGTCTGACGATTGAAGCTCGGCTTGTTGAGTCCAAGTGGTACCGGTGCGAATGAATACGTAGGCCGCGCCCTTACCAACGTCATGCCCATGTGAGCCGATGAGGGCGGTGTCCCCACTCAGGGAAACAGAAACGCCAAAACAATCAGATGCATCACCGTCTGAGGCAAGTAGTTTTGCTTGTTGGGTCCAGCTCGTACCAGAACGTGTAAATACATAGGCTGCGCCCTTTTCACCACTATACCCATATGCCCCGATAAGGGCGCTGTCATCAGAAAGAGAAACAGACCAACCAAAACAATCACCTGCTGCGCCGTCTGAGGCGGTGAGTTTTGCTTGTTGTGTCCAGGTAGTACCGGTATGAGTGAATACGTACGTCGAACCCTTATAGTTATCACATCCGCGAGCTCCGATGAGAGCAGTATCACCAGAAAGAGAAACAGAACTTCCAAAACAGTCAGCTACAGTGCCATCTGAGGCAAAGAGCTTTTGGAGTTGAAACCAACCCGATTGTGTACATGGTTGATTTGTATCTAGTACCGCTTTCGGGTATGCCTTACTGTTCAGAGATCCGACTACGGGGATCGCGGTTGCAATCATTAGTGTACATATAAAAATTCCTACAATTTTTTTCTTCATTTTTTTTCCCTCCACCAAAATCTATGATTGGTTACAGAAAATTATAAAGTCTATCGAGATATAAAGGTATCGGGATGGTTTTAATCATAACAAATGTAACAATTAGTTTAACCTGTAGCGGTCAAGCATTGACACGGTTTTACTTATGTTGTGTACTAATCGTTGGCGTTATATTTTTTCAAGATAAGCCAAATGTTGACATGGAGAAAAATGTAAGCTAAATCGATGATGAATTAAAAGATCAACGCCAATGACGCTTGGTAATGACTTTGCAACCTCGACACTTTTAGGATTATTTTTTATGGGACCAATTACACCAACGAAAGGTAAGCTAATATCGCAGATGGTTGTTTTATCATCACAAATAACTTTCAATTCAACACCTTTAATATCATATTTATAAAGTTCTGCTCCTCCAAACCATATTGTTCTTGGTTTACCCGAGGTTGTTATACGAAGTTTCTGTGCATCAATTTGCGAAATAGCTGTAAAAGGACTACCAGTATCGATAAATGGCCAGAAGATACCTCTAACTGTTGAACCGCGTACTTTCTGTCCAGGTATTGTTAAATGAACTGTCGCAAAAGGTTTTAACCCCTCTGATTAAACCCTGACATCCAGAGGAATTTTCATTATTGCTCCATTAAAGAACAAGTAGTATGTCTTTCGGGTGTAAAAATTCTATAAGAACTGTTGCAAGGTTGATTTTTTTGGATTTAAGCTGCCGGAAAACAGTATCTATGTCTTTATCGTGGGCTATGATTTTCCCGTCCTTTATCGCAATGTATTGATTCGTGTAATTTTTCTTAAGTAAATCGTATGAGTTCTTGATATATTCAGTGGTTTTTCTGACTTCGTTAAGCTGTTGTGCCTCTGATTGCATCATGTTGTGTGTACCTCTACCCTATACTTATAAGTGTGATATGTATTTAAAATTTTTGAGAATGAGAATCGTGATAATTAATATGGTTTTAACCCATGTTTTTGTGCGCATAGATGCCTTTGATTATTATTGATGTAATATCAAATCTGTCCGACCCACGCCTCTTTTACCGATTGATAAAACTTACAATCATTTTTTTTAAAACATTTATCGTTTAAGTATCTAATTTGAATAGAACAATACCAAGTCCCCGCTCTTTTTTTTCTCTCTTTGGCAGTATTTCGTAAATCATCTAAAAAATAACAGTCATCATCTTCTAAATTGACCTTTAAGTTTATGCTCATAATTCAACCTACCTCTCCCGGAATTATCAATTTGTAACAATTACTTCTTTAAAAACCTATACATCTAAAACATAATCCATGTTGTTTCCGTTTCATTAAAAAAATAGGTGAGAGGTGAATTGGGTTTTTGGTTGCCAATTCAACTCACATGTTTAGGCTTTTATTGGCATTATTCTATCGCCAATCTCCGATTATTCATTCCACTGTTGGCCCGTGATGGTTATTGTAAATGTGTACGTCGTGCCTTGTGCGAACCATTGGTAAAGGGGTGTTTGCTGAGCTTAATAAGAAGAGATCGGTTATCCGTTACCTCATTATTATTTCCCTTTCGAAGTAAATAATTGGTGCCATTTAGGATTTTTACTGGGTGTATCAGCGAGAACAATCCCGGGGGTTCCACAGTTTGGACAGACGACATTGATTTTCTTACCAGGGTAATCCTCGTAGATGTTTTTTGTACCGCATTTCGGGCAGGAGGCGACAACCTTGATCATCTTTTCTTCAGTTTTGAATTCGTATTCATACATCATGGAGTCTTCAAGGACGTAGAATCGATAGTCTTTCTCACTTGATGGGCCATAGAGAAGAATTGGTTTTCCAAGCTCCTCGCTTACTTTTGAGAGATCTTCTAGTGATTTGACTAAGATGATGCGGGATTTCGGCTGTTCAGGGCTTGTTTTTGTCTCAATGATCCATTCTCCATATTTTTTCTTTATTTTTCTGAGTTTTTTGTCTGTTGTACTCTCTGGGGATGTGGTACTTGTCGTCACAAACATGAAGATAAGCATGCCAGCAATGAGAATCAGTGAGGATATAGTCCAGATATTCCGCTGGAAGAACACCTCCGATCGGCTCACGGTGATGTTGGTGGTCAATACACCAGGTTGATTTAAGGAAAGTTCTTTTGAGATTTCAATGGTTTTCTGGTTTAAGGAAACGTTGATGCTTGGGGTGTAGATACTGGCGACCGTGCCGTTTGCACTCGTCGCAATAACTTCTACGATACTCTGTATAATCAAGACCGGGTTTTGCGTAGGTACGCCTGTTTCTTCGTTGATCTTTTCTAGTGCTTGTTCATAGAATGCATAGTCAATAGGAAATTTTTCTCTAAAACTTGTTGTTCTGCCATGGCTGCTGAAGGGTGTACGAGAAACTATTGGATACGTCTTTGTCCATTGCGGTGCCTGGATTGTTGCTTGTATGGTATAGTTTCCTGTTATGGCAGCATCAGCGTTAATTTGAAAATCATAGGAAAATGAGGCGTTTATATGTTTAACGAGCCTGGTAAAGTAGATTCCTTCTCCCGGTCCGAGGGTGGTTTTATTGTACACCGTGTTGTTCTTGAGGTACACGATATAATCGAATCGCCCAAAATGGTCGTATTGGAGACTGGGCTTGATTACTTTCCGTGTGCTTGGTGTTTGGTATGCGGTATATGTGCTCACGACAGAATATAGGAGGATTATACAAAGGACTCCTAGAATGGTGAGGCGGAGGGTATGCGGTACTTTTTTCTTCCATTTATCTATCATATTTTTTTCTCTTTTCAGGTGTTGATACCAATCTTTTTGACCATATCCTTCACGAAGATTTGGATCCATCCGAGTTTCGGGATGGCGAAGACCGATTTTCCTAAGATATGGTTGGCGGTGACCGGATCGGTATCCGGCTGTTTATTGGCATCACCTTGGGTGATATATAGCGTTTGCTCTTTGTTTTCGGTGATCTGGACCACCCGGTGAAGTACGGTAACATTGTTTCGGATAAATTGGATGATGTCTCCTGTTTTAATCGTGGAGGTATTGACTTTCTGAACTAAGGCGATGTCTCCAACCTCGAGAGCCGGACTCATGCTGCCGCTGTAAATGACCGTCGGTTTCACCCCGAGGTAGCCAAAGGAGAAGAAGACCATGATCACGCTGAAGATCGCTACCGCTGTCCACCCGTGCTCGCTTCCTTTCTTTTTATGGTGCCGTTTCTTATGTTCACCTGGTTCTCTTATGGAGCTTTGCAGGATGGTGAATCCGATCGTTGGGGCGATGGTTCCGATGAGGGCGAGCATCGTCCAGTGTGGTTTGGGGAGGATCGGGGAGAACCATTCGAAGGCGAGGAGGATTCCTACGTATGACATAGATGCGGTCGCGCCGCCCATGTAGGAGAGGTAGGATGCAAGGAGGTTCATCGCGATGCTCGTAATCAGGATTTTTCCGATGAACTCTAGGAAAGAGGCTGTACCGGATGTTGTAAGCCCCGTGAGTTGGTTTGGGGTTAATTGAAGCGCCATGTAAAGGAGCGTGGTGAGACCAAGCACGAGCGTAGTGTACCTTCTCGATTGTACGCCTCGTTTGATAAGGTATGCTCTGCTCACCTCTGTTCCTACGAGAAACGAGCCGACGAAGAGGATATTTAAGAGGATGGACACCGGGGTGAATGAATACGGGCTTGTTCCAAACCCTGCGAACAGTCCCACGATGATTAAGAGTGCGACTTGGAAGCCACCGATGAGAAGCCCAGCTTGTGCTGGGGAGTTCCCGAAATACCATCGCCGTACCCGGGTGAATTTCAGTATGGATAAGCCATCTCTGTATGCGAACAGGATGGTGGTGAGCGCAAGGAGGATCCATAGGCTTGGGCCAATGATGTAGATCCCGACCGTTCCCTGGCTAGGAATCACCGTGTTCAGGAGCAGGTACAGGAGCGCCAGGAACCCTAACATGATATACCACATAGGTTCTCCTAAGATTTTAATTTGTAATGAATTCTTTCTCTTCCCCGTATGGTTAAAGGAGTGTTATTCTCATAACCATACCATTTTTTTATGAAGAAATAATGGTGAACCCTTATTTTATGTTTTCTTTCCCCGTATTTTTGCACATATAATAGGCTGGGTTATAGACAGAATCGAAATTTGCCCATAAATTCTTGTATTAATGCTTCTCCCAGAGAGTAGGCTTAATTTTCTTTGTTTCCTCCACCCAAATTACAACTTCATAGAAAGTCTTTCTTTAAAAACCTATACATCTAAAAACTTAATCCGTGTTGTTTCCTTTTCATTAAAAAGTGGTGAGAGATGAACTGGGTTTTTTGATTTATCCAATTCAGCTCACATGTTTAGGTTTATATCAGTATCAATGAACAACTGTTCATCAATTTATATATTATACTGTTGTCCCGTGATGGTTGCAGTAAAGTGATACGTTCCGCCTTGTACGGCGTCCTCGGCTAAGTGGATGGTCAAGGTACCATACCACGATGCTCCTTGCGTCAATATCGTACTAGTCCAATAGATTGGGTTGTAACCAGGATATGGTGTGATAGCGATTGTTCCTGGGTAATCGGCAGTGAATGCAAAGTCACTGGGGAAGTGCACTGGGACTGAACCGATACAATGGATATCGAAATTAATGACATAATCAACGCAGGGATACGCATTATAGATGGTGATGTATAATGTGTCCCCGGTGATACTCGTCACTATTGTACTATAAGGTGGTGCTACTACGCCGTACTCACTCCAGCCAATATCAACAGTTCCGGTATATATGGTGCCGCTCATTGCGATATCATCAGCCCATGCTGCATAGCTTACGCCGACAAAGGCAAGAGCTATTGCAGTTGAAAGGAACATTACGCCTAGTTTGTTTCTCATACTTTTTTACCTCCTTTTCAGTTACTTCTGCTTTATTTTCTTCTGTAAGGCGGAGTGCAAAGCCGAGCGTCTCCCCCAACACCACGGAAGAAGCGATAAAAAAACTCCTCTTCACCACGTTTGTGTATCAGGGTCTGGGGAACAGGAGTCTTTTTTTCTTTCCATATTTCCTCATGATGCCTGCTAACGTGCAGTGTACATTTCCAAAACAGATAAGAAAACATAAACCAATAAGGAGAAATCCTCAAGAGCATTTCTCGAGAGCATTTCTCAAGAAAACTTCTCCATACCTCGTTAAATAACCAAATTCCTTATGAAAAAATGAGGAGCTATGGACAGTCTTTCATCAGTCGATCAAGAGAAACTCTCCAGGTTCATCGGACTCTCCCTTTCACTCATCCAACACGGATTTGACGAAATGGAGATGCAACAACGACTCGAACTCATCAAACTCCTCGGCTTCACCGCAGAACTCTGGGTGGAAAAAACCTACGGGCGGATGCTTTCGCTCGAACGCCGCGTCCTGGAGCTCGAAAAGTACGTGAAAAAACGGTAACTAGTCTTTTTTCATCTGCAGAAGGGCGTTGGGTTTTACTCCCAAGAAACCTGATGAGAAAAATACCATAATGACGCTGAAAATCGCTACAGCAGTCCAGCTCAGTTCGCGTGATTTTTTCCGGTGGAATCGTTGTTTTCTCCAACCGGGTTCCCTGATGGAACCCTGCATAATTAAGAATCCGATCGCCGGGACGATAGTTCCCGATAAGGGCGAGGATCGTTCAGTGTGGAACGGGAAGGATAGGAGAGAACCATTCGAATGCAAACAAGGTTCCAACATAGGAAAGAGATGCAGTAGCTCCTCCAATATACGAGAGATAAGACGCTAGGAGATTCGTTGTTATGCTGGTGATAAGGGTTACTCCGAGAAATTCAAGGATTAAAGGGGTGTTTCCGGTGGTTAGTTCAGTGATCTAGTTGGGTGTCAATCGGATCGCTACATAAAGCAGAGTAATCAGGCCAAGCATAAGCGTTATATGTCTCTTCGATCGCGCTCCCTTCTTTATAAGATACGCTCTGCTTACCTCGGCCCTTATGAGGAGGGAGCTGACAAAGAGGATATTCCCGAGGAGGGAAAGTGGAGTGAAGGAGTAGGGGCTATTCCCAAACCCTGCGATGAGACCGACGATAATTAAAACGGAGACTTGGAAGCCACCAATGAGCAACCCTGCGTGTACAGGGGAGTTACCAAGGTACCATCGTCGCACTCTGGTGAATTTGAGGATTGAAAGGCTATCCTTCCATGCAAGGAGGATGCTGAGGATTGCTAGAATAATCCAGAGAAATGGACCCAACACATAGAATCCAACAAACCCCTGACTTGGAATGAGGGTATGCAGGAGCAGGTAAATAAGCGCGAGGAATCCTAGGATGAGGTACCATATAGGTTCTCCAAATTAATATGTTTTTTTAATGACAAATAGGACACGTGTTATTTTATTTTTTTCTATTGTTTCCTTAATGTATCACTTTATCAGCTGGTTTCATCCGAATGGATTGTCATCACCTAGATACTATCGATTAAAAAATAAAGAGGAGAATGGAGAAAAAGTCTCCATAACCTCAGAGAGATCAGAGTTTAAGGTAGTATTGCTGCCGTTGTTGCCTTCAACGTGAGAGTTACCGTCAGAGCGTCGCCTTCCCATTGGGGTACAGCTGGATTCAACCAAAAGTATGCCTCTATTGTCTGGGTAGCCCCGGGTTGAATTATTATCGGTCCCCCAGGAAGTCCTAACCCAGTATATAATTGCTCAGTGGTCCACCAACTGAAAGTGTTGAGGTCGTATACATTAGTCAGTGTTGAAAATAATGTTGAATCAGGTATTCCCCAGTAGTAGTAATTCATGAGGCTGCTATCTCCGCCGACATAGGTCATTTTGAGACTGTACATCGTCAGTGGTAAATTCCCTGTGTTCTTCACTGTTAATTGGCAAATTGCTTTCCAACCAGGATAGGTTGGTGCTACCGTAACAGTAATTGACGGTTCATTACCATAACTTCCAACGCCTGTCCATGACGACACCACAACACCACCAATTGTCGTTTGATCAGTCACCGCAAAGTTCGTGATTCTATACTCTAAATCACCGGTGGTCGCTGTCGCAGTAATATCGACCTGGTCAAACCACTGGGCGTAGCTGACTCCAATACCAGCGATCGCCATCAACGAAACCATGAATAGTGCTCCTAATCTTGCTGTTTTCATTTTCCTTTTACCTCCTTTTCTGTTACTTCTGCTTTATTTTCTTCTGTAAGGCGGAGTACAAAGCCGAACATCTCCCCCAAGCAATGCATCAGCAAAGAGAGGGTAAAAAAAACTCTAGCCCGCCTTCAGGATGTATAAAATCCTTAGAAGCGGTTTTTTTCTTACTGCCTTCTACGTGATGTCTGCTAACTGTTATGACGAACATCTAATCAAGGAGGGACGATTTAACATCCTAAGGAGGATTTCTCAAGAGATTATCTCTGGAACTATTCTCCATATATCATTAAATATGATGAAAAAAAAGAGGATTTACCCGAGAGTTCTGGATGGAAAAAACCTATGGGCGGATGCTTGCGCTCGAACAACGCGTCCAGGAGCTCGAAAAATACGTGAAAAAACGATAACTAGCCTTCTTTCACTTGCAGCAGGGTTTTGGTCACGCTCTCAAGCAGTTTTTTCCCTTTCTCCGTGGTAAAGTATACGGTGCTATGGGGGTTCCCGGCCCGTGTGTCCAAAAACTTTTTCTCAAGGAGACAATGCAAATACTTGTTGAACTGGGTATAACACATGTTCGTCCGATACATAAGCGGGGTCTTCTTCGACCCGTCGATCGCCAAGGAAAGTAACTGCTGAACAATCTCAAACTCACTCCTCCGCTTCGTGTAAATCATAATAAGATTCCTCCCTCGATATGACCAAAACGCGAATGGTTTCGGTAAATATAAATATTGTGGTGATTGAACGGTGTGTACGAGAGAAAAATTACGAAAAAAATGAAATTATATACTTATCACACAATAAGCTATTCTTAATCAATAATGAATATATTTTGATGATAAAATACAGGCCACCCCCGGTAACTTGCATCATTCACACAACAAATGTTCCAGGTTTTCAGCAAGCGCTACCACCTTTTTGTGTCTCATATCTAAATCGATGCAAACGAGAGCCCTGCATCTCAAAACAAAAAAATTTGTCGAGGGAACGATGCAATGCTCTCCAGAATATTTCTATGAAATGCAACTTCGCTCCAGATCAATCTACTCCCAAGGGTACCACTGTCGAAAGAAACAAAGAAAAAAGAAAAGGCTCTTCCATGACAGAATTATCATAGAAGAGAGGTTATTTCTCCTCCAGCTCATCGTATGGCTGATTCCTATATTTATCAGAAACCTCTTTGATTTCCAGTAAGGTTCCTTCCTCTGAGATTTTTACGAACTCAACCATGATTTCTCCCCCGGAAAGTCATCCGTCGCATCGTGACACCAACTGATGTCAACGCAAAACGTGTCGCTTCCCGTCTCGTATAATATTACTAGTCTTATATAAAACTTTTTCAAAAAAACGGCTTTGCGTATTAAGTGCCACTTGTGTAAAAAGTAAGGATTCTGTGTAAAAAGTCCCTTATCTGTGTAATAAGTCAAGAGTTTTTACGACTTCTAACACAAAGCCTTGACAAACACAATATTTATATACTGAATTTACTCCTATTTCTAATCTAATAGGAGGAAAAATAGTATGAGAAATGAAACGTTCCGGAAAGGATTGGCTTGCGTAGTTATGGTTTTGTTTATCGGTATGGGCATTATGCCTATAGCTGGAAATCTATCAATGGAAAAACAGGTTTCAACAGGTGGCTCCTGGAGCATGACTGAAGTGGTCAGCACCGAAAGCACAGACAATAGTTTCGTTTCTTCATTATGGGTAGATGATGTTGGTACAGTGCATGTCGCCTGGCATGACCATACAAATTATGGTGGCAGCAGCGGCACCTCGCATATTTTTTACAAGTACAAGCCTGCTGGTGGTTCTTGGAGCATGACTGAGGTAGTTAGTATGGAAAGCACTAGTTCTAGTGAGCAGCCTTCGTTGATGGTAGATAATGAGGGTACAGTACACATCGCTTGGATGGATGATTCAAATTATGGTGGTGACAACGACTATGTCTATGATATTTTTTACAAATATAAACCCAGTGGTGGTTCTTGGAGCACTACTGAGGTA
>Ga0315279_10006026_pt1 | contig 15454 bp, 13 predicted proteins | sample YL17G06_20_MG_FD_203694 | JGI IMG/M metagenome (GOLD analysis project Ga0315279, IMG submission 203694) | Sediment microbial communities from Yellowstone Lake, YNP, Wyoming, USA - YL17G06_20 | ecosystem: Environmental > Aquatic > Freshwater > Lake > Sediment | place: USA: Wyoming | collected... | reverse complement strand
GACTGAAGCCACTTGAAAGGCTCATATTCGTCTTTCTCTATGATCACATATTTGGAAAGCTGAGAATACCCCAAAATCCCTTTGGGCAAAAATAGTATCTCTTTTTCTTCAAAAGCGATTTGTCCAAATCTGCTGGTAAGATATTTCATCAAGCACCCCCCATCATCTGATAAAGTTCAAAAGTGTAGGCTGGATCACTGCGGCTCCACTTTGCAGGGCAGATTGATAAATGGACTGTTGGTTCTCTAAATTTGTGATAGCTCTGAACAGATCTACCCCCCTTACCTCTGACAAAAGCCAAGTGGCATCTGATTGAAAGCCCATGATCCAGGTTCCAATATTTTCCAATCTTTTTAGTTTAGCTTCTGTTTCCGTTCTGTGACTTAAAACCTCTTCTAAACTTAAATCCAAAATCTCTAAACTTTTCGAAATTGCCTCGGAACCATCATTATTTAGAGCTTCCCTCAAAAATAAAAGACCGCCCAACATATCTGCTGAACCTGAAATCCCCAAGCCGCTGGCGCTTCTTTTATCATCGCCATCCGAAACCATCAAACTTTGTCCGACGACTATTGATTCAACGCTTATTCCTTTTTTTGAATTGTTTAAGGAGGCAAGAACACCCGGTATTGCACTGTTGATTGCATCGATGATCTCTCCTACGGCGGAAGCAGAACTTAAATCCACGGTTCTCTGGATGTTTCCCAGAGCGATCTTGATGCTTCCCAAGGTTAATCCATGTCCGCGTTTAAGCAAAGAGATGGGCGTATTCTGAGTCAAGATTGGATCCAAATCCCTTCCCTCCAGACTACCTGACTGGTTAGCTCTATGCCTTGAAAGATTGCCCAAAATTCCCAAATCTCTAGCGGGAGTTTCGCTTGCTTCTGAGACGGTGAATTCTTGCCCAGACTTGGATGCGTTTAAGCCGGCATAAGTCAATTTCAACCCTTTTTTAGAAGTGCCAATATCCGCACTTAAACCAGGTATTCCAGAGGAATTTATTGCATTTATCACATCCCCTACGGTGGCGGTGTGGCGAAGATTAATATCCCAGGACCTACCTGTGTTACTATTTGTTACCCTTATTGACCCCAGATTTACCCCTCTTCCCCTATTTAAATCAGACAGCCGGGTATTTTGGTCTATTCCCGGATCTAAATCGAAATCTTCCCCCAAAGTTTTCAGAGGTTTGGTCAAAAAGTTTAAACCGATCAACTTGATTTTCATCTTTGAACCAAGTTCTATTCCCAGCTCAATCTCTTCAGTATCGCTTTGATATAGCACATCCCCTTTTTCTTTTCGAAAAGGCGACATTGTGGTCTGGTTTACAGCGAAGATATATCTTCCTCGCTTTTGGGCATTGACTACCTCAAGAATATTAATGAAAAGTTTCTCGACTTCCTTTGCTGCCAATTTGCGAACTTCATGATTGGGGGTCTTTTCCACCATCTGAATGGCTGTCTTTTTGGCCTTGAGAATAAGATCGTTTACCTGACTTAAGGTGGAATGCACATCCTTAAGCCAGAATTTAGCTAAGGAGATGTTCTTCAGGAACTGATCCGGCTTTTCCAGTTCGCCCTCAGTTCCTGGACTCTTCTCCGCCACTGAGGGTTTAGGCAGAATCACATTTATCTTTTTGTGAGCCCCCATAATCTTTTCAGGCTCGAGGGGTCGATCCGCATTTTTGGTCAAATTTTGGATCACGGTATCTCTCACCATTTTATATGCAATTTCGGAAAAGAGCTTTAATAAAAAATGGCTAATGAAGGATTCAATCTACCTGTAAGATCAAAGACTTTCATTGGTCACCTTCCTATGTTATAGGAAAAAAAGATTCAAAATGGAAAATTCAAGATTTAAAATTAATCTCAAATCCTGAATGAGACCTAATTTCCTTCATAGTAAACGAAGCTGTCGTCCCATGCTTTCTGTTTTTGTCCTGCCTTCAGCTGAGATTCGGGGGACTTTCTATTTTTTTTAGGGTTTGATCGACTCAAAGAGAGCTCCTCGGTCTGATCCTGCCACCATTTTTGATACTTAGAAACCTTCTGATTCAAATCCTCTTGATGTTTCCCCCTTTTGTTTTTAAAAAACATGTTGTCCACCCTTTCTTGGATAAATTTTCACCCTCGGAGCCTGAAACTAAAGAGACGAGGCAATAAAACTAAACATCATGAGTTTGTAGAATGCTGTGACTTTCATTTTGTCTTATTACCTTTTTTCCCTTTTGTATCCTTGCGCCCCTTAGCCACTTCTCCGCCCAAGGTGTCCACCTGAACAGGTCCCTCGGAGAATAACTTTTTTCTATCTTCTCTCACCATTGAAACGACCTTGGTCAGATCCTCCGTGGTGGCGGCGAGTGCCCTTTTGTTTTCCTCTTGGATTTTGAAATAGATCTCTTCTCTATGGATGGTCACCTTTTGGGGGGCGATGATTCCCAATCTGACCTGTCTACCCCGCACTCCCAAGATGGTTATCTTGATGTCGTCTCCGATGGTCACGCTTTCGCCTAACTTCCTTGTCAGTATTAACATATTTGCCCTCTTCTAAGAATCTGTCTCTCCCTATTATGAAAAGAACATCCTTTTAGCTAATTCCAAACTGATTAACATCCGAACATTCTATCTTTGGAAAAGAATAACCTTAAACTACTTGCTCTACCACCTTCTCCGAATTTCTTTCTCTTAAAGGAACGGAATGACCTTGGTCTCTTCCCTCCAGGCCCAAGAAGATCTTCATGCTTTTGTCCACATACTTCATGGACTGTTTGATCAAAAATTCATTCTTCTTTCTCTGCCTTTCCAGCTTGATATAAAGGGTAGAAAGAGTGCTTTGCAGCTCCCGGAGTTTGGTGGAATATGATTCCTCCACCAGCTCAATCAATTTGGACAACTTCACCTCACCTTTGTCTATCTTTAGTTTTTCGGCAAGCGAATCCGTTAATTTTATGCGTGCATCTTCCAACTTTCGCGCATCCCCGATGGTCTTCTCTTGCTCTTCTATGGATTTTCTCAAGGAGTCTACCTCATCCTCCACCAGAAATTTTTGTTCCTCGGATAAGAGGGCCAAAAATTTCTCTAAGCACAAAATTTCCTTATTGATCACTTCTATGAGTTGAGATACCTGCGAATGCAATTATGCCTCCCCGTAATTGGTCTGGTATGTTTTATATCGGTATCAATGATAGTTTCTTGACCTTTAGGAACCGCTGCCCTGATAACAGCTTATTCTGCCCAGATGGGCGCCCTACAACGGGGGCCAACATCTGCAAAGGATCGGATTCTGTGGTTCATCTTATCAAAACCATTTACCCACCATCTTCAGATTAATTTATTGTCGATGGAGATAGATTTTAATTTTTTTACCAGGTATAACACTCTTTGGCCTTCAGACAATATGAATTCTAATGATCTTTCTATCTTATCCAAAAGCTCTTGATTTTTTTCGAATTCTATGACCCCCTGGCGGGAAAGCCTATACAGGCTTCCCATCTCCATCTTCACCATCTTGATCATTTTATTGATATCATCCGAAGCTTTAGTGGTTTGATCCACTAAATCCAAAATGTCGTCATTCACCCTAATTGGAATGTTACCGGTGTTTCTGGCCGTGGCGGCGGCTGAAGCTAGATTTAATGCTATCAATTTAGCTTGAGCCGCAAACTCCTCTACTGATTTCAGCACATCCTCTGCCTTATCGGTCTTTTGTGATTCGACCATATTTAATCCTGTAAGTCTTGTTACCCACTCTCTGCTTTTGCAGATAGATAGGGTTTGTTGCTTAAGTATGTTTAGCGTCTATCGGTTTAGGTTTCGGTTAGGTATCGGTTTTGCGTTTCCCGCCTTTGGCGGGATAAACGACAACGAGTTACGGCAAACGATACGTAACCGCAACCGAAACCCTTTCTGACGAAACCCGTGAGAGAAATATGCGTATGCACTCATACGAGCTTGGGCAACAGTCCCGATAATTACCTTTAAAAATTTACCAACTCCCTTATGGTTTTTTTAAGCTCCTCCAAGTTTGACGATTTCACCAGATAAGCGTCCGCCAACCACGATTGAAAATCGCTTTTATAGGTGGAATAGGCTGAATTCAAAATAATGGGCAAATCCTTGTTTATCCTTCTAAAATCAGACAAAATCTCCAATCCGTTTTTCCCCTCCATCTTTATATCTAAAACCACCAAATCCACCTGATCCTTTTGGGCGATCTTTAGGGCATCTTCTGCACCTGTGGCGGTTTTTACCTGGTATCCATCTTCAGAGAGCTCCTTTTCGTAGAGTCTCAACATATGTTCTTCATCATCCACCACCAATATGGCCGGAGGTGTCATCTGAGTTCGGTTTTGCCCGGTATGGTATGGTGCAAAGTTTCGTTCATTACTTACGTTTTTCATCTTCCTCCCCCAGGTTTAATGATTTAATGCTGTCATCTGTGAAACTCCCCTCAAAAGGTAACAGGACCGAGAACGTGGAGCCTTTCCCCTTCTCACTTTCTGCCAAGATCAATCCACCATGATTTTTTATTATCTCCGAACTTATAGTAAGACCCAAACCACTGGACTCGGGCTTGGTGGTGAAAAAAGCTTCGAAAATACTACCCATATGTTCTTTGGGAATTCCAAATCCCGTATCTTTGATTTCAACTTTAGCGAAACTGCCCTTTTTTTTGGTGGTGATGGATAAGATTCCCCCTTGAGGCATGGCCCAAATGGCATTTCTAAAGATATTCAGAAGGGCGTGGCGGATCTGATCTGGATTGACCATGACCAGAGGTAAATCCGGATGGGAACATTTCATCACGGTGATCTTGTCTGAATTTATTTCTCCTTCCATCATTTCCAAAGTCTGATCTACTATCTGGTTTAAATCGACTTTCTCTAAATTGGCTTTCTCCGGTTTAGTAAAATTCAAAACGTTATCTAAAACCTTTTCCACCCTCTCGGTCTCTTGGGCTATGATCTTCATATATTCGTAATCAGAATCTTGAGTATCTTTCTTCTTCAAAAGGGAGCGGGCAAAACCTCCGATGATGGTCATGGGGTTGCGCAGTTCGTGGGCCACCTGTGAGGTTATCTCCCCCAGAACTGACAGCTTTTCAGCCCGCAATAATCTTTGGGTGTTTTCTGCTATCCTTTGGTTAGCTTCCTCTAATTTATTGACCTGTTCCGCCAATTTCTGATAAAGCTTGGAGCTCTCAATGGCGGTGGAGACATGATGAGCGAAAATCTGCATTAACTTAACGTCCTCTTCTTCGATTGGTTTTTGGTTGATGGAATTATCCGCCAAAAGAACTCCGTTCACCTTATCCTTGAACACAAGCGGCACCACCGCCAGACTATCTGCTCCCAAAACCTCAAAGATACTTTTGTTTGTTTCCGAATCTGTCTCATCTTTTCTGACACTTAAAGCCTTCTTTTGTTGCATCGATTGAATCAAAAAATTCTTTTGGTCTGAAGATGCTATTCTCAACTTTTTGACCAGGTCGTTGACTAAAATATCTTTTTTTCTTAAAGCATCCTTATAGGAATGTAACACCTCTTCTAAAGATTGTTTCTTGGTGGAGAGATCCTCCCAGATTCTTTTCGCCTCCGCTGGGTTGGAAGGACCAATGGCGATCTTCCCTTCCAAGAGATTTTCCTCTTCGTTCAATAACAATAAGAAGGCCCGATTGAAGCCCAAGCCCTGACCGGCGGTTACCCCAATCAGTATGATCTCCAAAATCTCCTCCAAGTTTAAAGTGCTTCTTAGAGCATTTCCCACCTCGCATATGATGGAAAGTTCGCTTATCTTTTTTTTCAAGTTTTTCTCCAGGCGGGCTTTCTCCGAAATGTCCTCCACCACTCCCACCACCCCCCTCCTTCGACTCCATCCAGAGGTGCAGACATCTGCCAGTTCTCCATTTATCGGTTTTCCACTATCATCTTTCAAACATATTGCTTCAAGGGCTAAAAAAGTCTGTTCGCCCTTGGAATTCTCAAACGGTTTGGCTTCTGCAAATGAAGATTTTCCACCGGTAAGGCACTCTTTGACTACATAGTTAATATGATGTTCTAAAGAATTTACTTCCTTTGATTTTTCTCTTTGTTGCTCCCCTATAAGCTTCGTAAGATACTCATTCATATATATTAAGTTTCCTTTTTCATCACTTTTGAAGATTCCCATGGGCAACCGGTCCAAAACTTCTTCCAAATCGCTGATACAAAAACACACCGGGGAAGTTTCATTGTTCTTTTTCTCAAAGTTTGACATGGTGTCCCTTTAAAATCTTCATTTGACCTTTTCTACATGCTTCGCCGAGGTTGACAATTGCTCAAGAGAGATTCGCTTCGAATGATCTTTTTCTGGTGCCATAGAATAAGCGTTCATTTTTAGTAGTTTTTCGGTGGCTTTTGTGATTTGGTTCGCTTCGACAGTAATTTCTCTTAGCTTTCTTTTGAATTTGTGATCAACCTTTTTCATCAAATCTGGAGTCTTTTGCTTATCTTTTGAGGACATGCTCTTCAGGAGAAACTGTGCATTTTCGGCTATGGCGGATAGTGGGCTTTTAATCTTCCGGTCCAAATGTCCTAAAAATTGAGAGAAAGAAGCTCTCTTCTCACTCTTTGAAAGCTCATTTTGAAGTTCTCTTAAATAAGACTTTATTTCCTCCAACTCTTTTTGTCTCGTTGCCATTTCAGAGTAGTAAAACATCCGTTCCAGTCCCAAAGCGATGGGACTGGAGATTTCGGTCAAGAATTTCAAATCTTTTGGTCCGAAAGCATTTGGCTTAATATGGCTTAGATTGATAACTCCAAAAAGCTCCTCCCTCAAAATAAGAGGGACAGAGAGAAACGACCTGATCCCATTTTGGAATCTTCTCCTATGTAGATTGGAAAGGAGAATGGGACGCTTCTCCATAGCCACCCAAGCCGAGAAGCCTGATCCCACGTTGAACTTTACAAAATCGATCAGATCCACCTTTTTCCCTACCGAGGCCACCTCCTCTATCTGATTTTTTCTTTTATCCAAAAGAAAAAGGCTAGCCGAGCTGTATTCTATCGATTTTCCTATCAGTTTCAATATCCTTTCGCAGGTCTCCTTCTCTAGGGAAGATTCTCTGACTAATCTGCAGACCTCACATAATACTCCAAAGTCGGTCTTTAAATTTTCTAATGAATAGGTCAAATGTGAGGCATCCTTCCGATCACGGATCGTCTCTTCAGATTTTGAGCATTTAGATCTTTTATGTTTCATTTTATTATGGAGTCAAAAGATCTGGGTTTGAGGTTAAAAAGGATTGCTCAAAGTAAAGCCCCCCAATTGCAATATGTTCAGAAGTCTCAAGTAAAACCGATTTGCAAAAATGTAATGGATGACGGGTTCGTCTTTTCGATAATCCCTAAAATACCGTTTTCACCTCTGGCATTGCCAGGTGAGCAGTGTGAACATAGCTTAAAATAATTTCTTTTAGTTTATGATTGAAGCTTCCTACCTTCACAGGCAGTTTTTCTATTTCCTCTTTTGAGGCGAAATTTTCCAATTCCTCTCTTAAACAAAATTCTACGCCCACCAGATATTCTCCGTCTTCTGTGGACTCAAGTCTTTTGGTCTTTCCCAAGACTCCCTCCAAAGTCACTAACCCATTCAGGTTCAAGCTTAAAAGTAAAAATGCTCCCTCCGGGATGGTTTTTTTGCTCTCCAAGAGTAACCCCCCACAGCTTAAATTCAAAATCTTTCCCGAACATCGATCTTTTGCCAACCTGATTTTTCCTCTTCTGGGAATAAGAAGACGAAAATCGACCGGAGAGGTTACCTCTATCCTCACGTATTTTCGACCTTGTGAGCTTCTAATGGGAAAAGGATCTTTTTCAGTCAACGGAGGCCAAGTCGATTTCTCCGAGACTTCGATTCCTATTTTAGCACTTAAATTTTTTGTAATGAACAAAACCTTCCTCCTTCTTTTAAACCCTTGATTCTGTCTGTACCAAATTCACCTTTCCTTGTTTTGTGGCCAGTTCCACGATCTTTTGAGCTAAGGCGATTTTATTGGGATCATCCTGATTCCTTCGGATAAAATCCTGTCCGGTTCTTTTGGCTTCCTCAAAATAGTTTTCAGCTTCCTTTAAATCTCCTACCCGACGGGAAAGTTCGGCTATCAGATAAGCCGCTTGAATTTTTTGATTTTTCTGGGTAATATCATTGGCTTCCTGATAACTTTGCTTATAATATTTTAAAGCCGATTTCATGGCTTCATATTCGTTTAAGGGGATCTCGGGCCAACTCTCTTTGAGGGAGGATAAAAAGTTGACGAAAGTCAGATGATTTTTATCGTCACCGAGAACGAGCCCTTGAAGGATTCCGTGAGTGATCTGGGTATTTTCTGATTCAGAACCAAGAGAGGAGTTGTGGATCTGGGCGCACATGTCCGTGAGTTCGTCTAAGCTCTCCTGAAGAGATGAAAAATGTTCTTGGATTTTATCCAGACCCTTAAGATATTTGATCTTAAGCTGTTCTCCTTTCTGATCCATCTCCATAACGCCTGCTTGGGTGCGAAAGCAAGAATCCACCGAGGCTTTAAGGTCGTAGATTTTCTCTTCATGGTTCTGACAATTTAACTGTAAGGCTCTTAGGGTCTTCTCCATACTGGTCAAATTAAGTTTCTCCATTTTATGAGGAGTATCCCTTCCCTCCTGGTTTTCTCGATAAAGCCAAGCGATGCGCAGAAAGTATCTTCCCAGATCCAAAGCATTGGGTTTTTCTGTTGTCCTTTCACTGTATATCCCCAAAAGAAGTTTGATCATCGCAGACTCAAAGGGATGGCCCTCTGGATCTAATGCTTGTCCCAGTCTATTTATTAAACTTTCCTCTTGCTTTAATTCCTCTTTGTGTCGCTCCCGAATTAAGCTTAGGCGATGAGTTATAAAAGAGCGATCACTCTTCCATTCCTTGAAGCTTTCATTAAATTCATGGGTATAGAAGCAGTTACGGCAGGTGGCCATGAAATACAGGAGCGGATTTATCTTCTGGTACTCTGGGTTTGCCCAAACTCTCCCATTGGGACAGAAATCAGTATCTCTCCCTGTTTCAGTATATGCTCCTGCCTTTATGTTCTCAAATTCATTTACCTGACCACAAACCGGACATTCCACTTTGGTCATGAAAAAAGGTGAGTCCAATTTCATTTTTCCCTTTACCTCAGGACTCTTAACTCTTATACCCTTAACTCTGAACTCTAAATTGTCCTACAAAGAGAATTTTTCTTTTATCATTCCTCTCAACTTCATTACCGCTTTGGTATGTATCTGGGAGACCCTGGACTCGGAGATCTGCATAACTTCTCCAATCTCCTTCAAAGTTAACTCCTCGTAATAATACAAGGCTACCACCAACCGTTCCTGTTCTGAAAGATGGCTTATGGCAGAGATGACATAAGCTTTAAGCTCCTCCTTTTCCAGATTTCCCAAGACGGTCTCATGGGAAAGCGCCTCTACGGTCTCCACCCGGGGAACTTGTCGATTATCTTCCTCTTTGTAGATCAGCTCATCTAAGGAGAGCATGGCCGTGGAGGAGACGTCGTCTAAAGCCGAAAAAAGCTCCTCCGAGGAGATTTTCAGCGACTTAGCTAACTCCTTGTTGGAAGGGGTCCTCCCCAATTTGTTCTCCAACTTATTCATGGCTTTGTCTATCTCCCTTGATTTTGCTCTGGTGGAACGTGGCACCCAGTCCAAAGCCCTTAGCTCATCTAAGATCGCTCCTTTTATTCTCGGAACCGCATAGGTCTCAAATTTTACACCCCGCGCTGGATCATAATTGGACAATGCTTCAACCAGTCCAATCACTCCAGTGCTCACCAGGTCCGATAACTCCACGGACCTGGGAAACCCCAAAGCCATTCTTCCAGCCACACTTTTCACCAGAGGCAAATACTCTTCCAAAAGTTTCTGTCTAACTTGTGGATCGTTATCTTTTTTATATAATAACCATTCCTTTTGAACCGCCATAACATTTACCTCACTTTTATGTTAAGGTTATTTTGCCCATGTGAACCAAAAGGGTGCACGTGCGTATGCATTCATACGAATCCCCACTTTTAGTAAACTCTGTTGAAAAAAGGCACAAAAAGAGGTATCGTTTTGTAATATCGTCTCCTCTTTGCAATTTCTTTAATTTTTTCTCCATTGGTCGAGACCAAGATTCGAGTGCAATGTTTTGAGAAATAGGAATTGAGAAAAAGCTTGACAAACTTAAAAATGATGGCAGAGTTCTGTATTCCAATTACTATTGAGTAGGAATCGTTAAGCCGTTGAATCCAGTAAAGAAATAATAACATCACTAATTCTTTCAGTTCTCTTTTTCAGTTCAGTTTTTCAATTCGTCATTCATCATCAGTCATGCTCTTTATGCAAACCTTGTGCCTGAGGACGTTCTCGCAAGATGCGGTCGACTTAACACTTTGATAATATGGTAGTTAGGGGCAGTATTTTAAGTATTACTCTAAAGAGAAGAGAGGGTCTTAGTGGGAAAACATTTCCTTGAAAGCAGGATAATTTTTCCTGTCTACAATTTTTTGTGACGAGCTAAAAAGCTTAACTTTTGGAGGGAAGTAGGATAAAAGAGGTGTGGATACCTGTCAGGGTGGGAGTGCACACACGCCATTCACACAGTATCACCATTGCCCGGACTAAAGAAGAATTGATTCCAAAATGCAGTGTTCAGTACGCATATTTTTTAAGGGAATAAAAAAGTCCCACCAAAACCAAAAAACTTTGGTGGGACTCTCAGTTTCTATTATTTATTCTAAATCAATTGCTTGCTTTTCTTGTAGAATTTTTCCTCTCTGGCTCGATATATTCTTTATCCCAGATCTCATGAGTGAGCTCTTCCACTTTTTCCCCATACGCCGACAAACCTTCTACGAAATCGTGAGTTTCCAAAGCTTCTTTCGCTTCCTCATTGATGGGGCGAGCATGATGCTCTTTCACAATCTGGTAGAAATGGCGATGGTGATCCCTTATGGGACAGGGGGTGATTTCATTTCCCACCTGGTCAGGTGGAGCCATATATCCATACTCTTTTTGCCATTTTCTCACGGCTTGAAGAAAAGGAGTTTGCAAGACACAATCCAGATTGTCTCCTCTTTTGTAGACTTCAATTATATTATCGGTGGAATAAGGAGTGAATACGCAAGGCATTATGTTTCCATGCCAGTCTATATAAAAATATCCGCCTGATCTCCCGGCACACAGGCAGCCGTCGCTTATGGAACCCGAATTCCAGAAATCAGCGATAAAAAGTTTACCTTCCTCAATTAATTTTTGTTCTCTCAAATACATGTTCAATCTCTGCTCCGGCGTGACCAAAAGATCCAGAGTGAACTTACATCCGATTGGCATATACTGGAAGATCCAGCCGTAGATAGCTCCCTGCTGGTTAAAATAGAAATCCATAAACTCATCCGAGAGTAGAAGCTCTGCATTCTCTCTGGTGGCAGTTACGGATATGCCAAAGGGCACCCCCACCTTTCTTAAGTTCTCGAAAACCTTCAGTATCTTTTGATAAACTCCCTTTCCCCTTCTTTTGTCCGTCTCCTCCTCAAATCCTTCTATGGATATGGCTGGAGTGACGTTGCCCAACTCCGCCATCCTTTCTGCCATTTCTTCGTCAATCAAGGTCCCATTGGTGTAAATTAAGAAATAATTATCCATGTGTTTTTCGACTATGTCCAGAATGTCCTTCCCTTGGCTTCTCCACATAAACGGTTCTCCGCCAGAGAAAACGGTGAAAAAAGCAGCCCAATTCTCGGTCTTTTCCGTAATTATGCGATCCACTAAGTCGAAATCCAGCTTATCGCGCTCCTGACTCAAATCGCCAGCATAACATCCTTCACAGTGTAGATTACAAGCTCCACCAGGGCTGATGGTCAAAAATCCGGGCGGACTAACGCCAAACTTCTTTCTGAAAGCTTCAAGCCTATCTCCTCCTCCAAAGAATATGTTGCCCAAAAGCACTTTCAAAAGCCCCCTTCTTACTTTAGGGGAGATATTTTTGTTTTTTAAAGCCTTGTCTACCGCATAAACGAGGTTGCGAGTTACCAGATACTTATCATATTGAACTCTCCGTGGGCGTCCAAAAGGATTTACCTCCACAAATAACTCATAGAGCTTTTTATCTGCCTTCTTGAGCATGATGCCGCGAATGAAACCATGTGCCATAGCCACGTTAAGCAATTTGGTCAAGGCAACAACAAGCAGTTCTTTTCTTTTTTGGGTAATGTCCATTTCTCCCCTCCTATTCTTCCATTATTTCTTGGACTTAAACGTTCCTCTCCTTCTTTGAAAGAATCCGCCCTAATGTAAACTAATAATACCTTTTCTATCCTTAACCTGAATTTGACAAACTCACTTTCTTTTTAATCTTCCTCGTCGAAAATCCTCCCTTTCGTTTCTTGAATTAAATCACTAAGCTAAAAAATAAACGGATAGGAAAAAATGTCAAGCAAAAATTAGAATATATCAAAATTTTTCTTAACCATAAAAAACATCGCACGAATTCTGTGTCTTGAGATTAGTACAAATTCAAAGGATCTGAAATGAATCATTCCTCAAGATCCCGTAGACTGCTGGGGAAAATTATTTCTTTTCAGCCTCACCGGTCATGGGGACGAAGCGCACCGGGATGATATTTTCTTTCTTTATTCCCTTCTCCGTTTTAGTCACCACCATAAGCTCCTGGAAAAGATCACCAACCGGTATAACCAATTTGCCCCCGATTTTCAGCTGATCCACCAATGGCTGCGGAATATGATCAGGTGCGGCTGTAACTATCACCCCGTCAAAGGGAGCATGTTCTCTCCAGCCTTGATAACCATCGGCACACCTGACCGTGATGTTTTTATACTCCATCTCCTTTAGCCTCTTCTCCGCTTTTTCAGCCAAGGGGCAGATGATCTCTATGGTATAAACTTCCTTGGCGATCTCGGCTAAGATGGCCGCCTGATAACCTGACCCCGTGCCGATTTCTAAAACCTTCTCCCCTCTCTTTAAACCCAACAGTTCCGTCATAAGAGCAACTATATAAGGCTGAGAGATCGTCTGCTCCTCTCCGATGGGGAGTGGTCCATCGGTATAGGCAATGTCTCTTAAGCCTTCGGCAACGAAGAGATGACGGGGCACTTTCCGCATGGCATCCAAGACCAGCTTGTCCTTCACTCCTCTTGCCTCTATCTGGGTTTCCACCATCTTCTCCCTTCTCTCCCTATAAATCTCCTCTTGCGATTTTTGGTTTGTCATCTGAAATTCCTTATTTTTTGACTCCTTACAAGAGAAGGGAAAGAATAAAATCACCAGCACGGGCAACCAAAATAAACATGCTTTGAACATAAGAAATCATCTTCCCCGACGGGTCTCCGTCTTTCTTCGTTTATAAATTTACAAGTAATAATAAAGTAGTTTTCTTCACAGTGTCAACAATTTATTTTTGATTCTGGAGTGTCAAGTTTTAGCTTGACCAAGAAGAGGAAAGGCGGAGATCAACCTTTAAGGATGAGCTCCGCCTATTGTATCTAATTTCTTTTTCTTAAAAATCCTATCCGGAAAGCAAAGCTTTGAGCTCCGATTCGGTAAAATCGCTTTTGCCTTGATCTGAAATCTCAATGGCTTTTCCGTTAAGCAAGAATATAATCTTGTCTCCCAGAGCAAAGTATTTGCCTATCTCCGGGACTCGCGAAAGCAGTTTGAAATAAGCTTGGCTGAACCTCTCCACTTTGATGGTCTCAAGCTTACCTTCGTATTCGGTATCTACCCAGAGCCCATTTTTATTAAAGAAAGTTTTGGTTCCAGCCTGAGCCACCCTTTCTATCTTTTTGAATTTTCCCTCGGAGTCAAAATACCCGCTCATCGGAGCTTGAGCCACTTTTGCCATAGATAAGCTTTTAGCTTGACCTACTGCACCAGCTCCAACCTGCTCTTTTGAAAGTGAACGAACGTTTGTGGCAACATCCCGGGAAAGTTCTGTGGCAGTCAATTGATAATCTGCATCTACCAGAAAAGATGTATATTGGTTGATGATTCCATATTTCTTGGAGAGCCGGACCACCTCATCGACTAACTCCTTGTTCTCACCATGAAGCCTCAATTCGTCGATCAAATAGCCCACTCTCCTGGTGGCCCAGAGTCGGGGAACAAAATTATTTCCTTCATCGGGAGAGAAATTCACTTCGTAGGTGAATTTTTTCTTGGCGTCTTCGGACGAACCGGATAGAATAACCATCGAGCTTCCTTGGCTCTTGTATTTTCCCAAAACTAAAAGCTGTGACCCTTTAAATATATCCGGAAGCTCTTTGGGGTAAATGTCATAAGTCTCTACCTTACCAAATGAAAGCTGAATATCGGTCAAAATGGGATGGGAAACTTTTTTGTAAAAGCCGGAAACCTTAACCTCGATATCTTCATCCGGGCTGACATAATCGGAGGTGGCATGATTATCCTGAGCCAATTTATCTAAAAAATGAGCATTGACATCATATCCCACGCCGAAGACAAATATCCTAACCCGAGATCTGTTTTGATCTTTCACGTTTTGCAGAATGTTTCCTATATCGGTAACTCCCACTGTGGGCAAACCATCAGTTAAAAAGATGATGAAAGATGCTTTGTTTCCAGAGCCAATCTGCTTAAGCCCGGTTAAAAGAGCGTCGTTTATATTTGTGCCTCCATCAGCTTCAGTGCTTTGCACAAATCCTAATGCGTTTTTTATGTTCTCGGGGTTTGCCTGGACTAATCTCTCTTTGAAGCTTTTGACCTGGTCATCGAAATCGATGATGTTGAATTTGTCATTGGGATTTAAACTATTCAGACAAAAGGTAAGGGCTTCTTTGGCTTGCCGTATCTTCTCCCCGCTCATGCTCCCGGAGGTATCCAAAATAAATATGATCTCTTTACTTAGAGTCTTATCCGCCGGCACTTCTGTCTGGGGAGAGATCATTGCTAAGAAATAGCTCTGGTGGTCCTCATCTTCGTAAGGAAGGAGATTAAAGCCAAACTCATCTTCGGACACGGTATAATAAAGGAGAAAATCTTTATCCGGTCTGGTGTTCTCCTCCACATAGGTTACTATGGCATGGTGATCGTTTTCCTTGTCAATTTTTATATTATGAGATGGAGAATAGATGCTTTTTAGAGGTTGATTTGAATTTATCTCCACCGTGAGCTTTACACTCTGCAGGGGATCTTTCGAGAACTTTTCCGTATTCAAGGTATAACGATAACCGCAGATTCCCCCATTCAGCTTCAAAATCTCTGAATAGTCCAATTTGATGCGGGTCTCACCATGAGCGGGAATGGGATAAACACTGGCTTTGAACATCCCGTCTTTAAAATATTCTAAAAGAGCAGGGTCTTTCTTTCTACGGACTATATCCTCATAAATCCTTCTGGCTTCCTGTCGATCCAATATCTTACCCTTGATCTCCT
>Ga0315279_10006025_pt1 | contig 15456 bp, 15 predicted proteins | sample YL17G06_20_MG_FD_203694 | JGI IMG/M metagenome (GOLD analysis project Ga0315279, IMG submission 203694) | Sediment microbial communities from Yellowstone Lake, YNP, Wyoming, USA - YL17G06_20 | ecosystem: Environmental > Aquatic > Freshwater > Lake > Sediment | place: USA: Wyoming | collected... | reverse complement strand
TGTGACAAAATACTTTAGTGGGATCCATAATCTGACTCTCCTTTCATTTTTTGTTTCAATAAAAGGATGTCATTGGATCCCTTTTTTTGTCAATACTTAATCTCCACACTTTAATGGGGAGCTACCAGCGAAAGGATTATAAATTTTAATTTTGATTTTGTTGTTCCAGAATCCGGGGGATACAGACTTGTACTGGATAACACGTTTTCTTGGTTTACATCTAAGAATGTTTCTGTTTTTGTTTATTGGAGTCATTATAATTGATATGGATTGGTCGAAATAAATAATTTTCTTGACAATATAAAAAGGAGTAAATAGCATGATAATACGAAACTGGAAACAATGTCCATCGAGTGTCAGTCACGGATACATGATCCAAAGGGATATTCTCACCAAAAAAGACCCCGCAAATCCAAATAAAGAAGGTGCGATCATGAAGCATATTGAGAGTTTTTCCAGAGCTTATCTTGAATCTTTATGTGCTTCGACGCTAACGACTCATAACGATATTCAAGAGGTATTTTATATCGTCAGAGGGAAAGGAACATTCATCGCAGATGATAAAGAAAAAATTGTTAGAGATGGTGATGGTGTAATAGTACCGCCCGGCGTAACTCATTCGCTGATAAATGAATTGGATGAACCGTTGGAATTTCTTATACTCGTTGAGTCTGTTCCAGAAGGGGTAGAGGTCAGGAAAGAGGCTTTGTTCAGAAATTATCGTGACAGTACCATTGGTCAAGGGCATTGGAATCATCTCGTTCATACGTTATTTGGAAAAGATGATGGGCTTGTAAAGTTAAATTCAATATTAGTCGTTGGAATAGAGCCAATGCAGACTGCGGATACTCATGGACATAACGCAGTAACGGATGAACTCTGGTATATGCTGAAAGGAAGCGGAATACACGTTGTGGACAGGGAGGTTTGTCGTCAGAAGCCCGGAGACGTTGTTCCCGCCGCACCCTCGACAGGGCATTCTCTCATCAATGACACAGATGAACCGCTCCAGACGTTTTACTTTGCACACCACGAGTAAGGCAATTGAAGATTCTAAGATTAGAATCTTCTACGTCGTCTGTCTTTTCATACCCATTATGGGTATATTAGCCATCAGTGCAACTGTATCCTCTTTTTTCGATATATTCATTATCACGTCGTCTTCTTTTATGTCAAAGTATTTCGATATGGTAAGGAATATATCCTCTTTAAGGGCGTCGAGTATCTCAGGGGATATTTCTGTGCGATCATAAGCCAGAATTAGTTTCAATCGGCTTTTGCAAATATCTTTGCTTCCATTTCCCCCTCGAAGCCACCGAACTACAGCTTCAAACATTCTGTTGCTCCTTTCTATCAAATCCCAATAGTTTCTTCAAGCGAGCGAATAGTCCTTCTTGCTCCGTTTCTCCGAATATGGGAACAGTTTCTCCTTCAATTCTTCTTGCGATCCTCTTAAAAGCGGCGGATGATTTAGAATTATCTGTAAGGACTATTGGCTCTCCGACGTTAGTTGAGACAATGATCTGTTCATCTTCAAGTATTACCCCAATAAGCTCTATCGCTAAAATATCAATTATGTCCTCTTTATCCATCATGTCTTTCCTTTTAACCATTTCCAATGACAGACGGTTTATAATAAGCTTGGGGTCATACATTTCAGCGGCTTGCAGTAAACCAATGATCCTATCCGCATCTCTTATAGCAGAGACTTCAGGCGTAGTAACAATAAGAGCTTCATCAGCGCCTGCTATGGCGTTTTTAAAACCATGCTCTATACCTGCCGGGCAATCAACCAAAATGTAGTCAAACTGTTCTTCTTCTTTCAGTTTTCCAATAAGCGCTTTCATTTGTTCTGGACTGATAGCTTCCTTACTTCTGGTTTGAGAGGCAGGAAGAAGAAATAGCCCTTCTGCTCTTTTGTGCTTTATAAGTGCCTGTTTAAGTCTACATTCGCCATCTATGACCTGCACCAGATCAAAAACGACACGAGTTTCTAATCCCATAATAACGTCAAGATTCCTCAGTCCTATATCAGCATCAACAACACATACTTTTTTATTGCGCAAAGCCAACGCCATTCCAAGATTTGATGTGATTGTTGTCTTGCCGACTCCGCCCTTGCCTGAAGTAACAACAAAAGATTTTCCAGGCATATTATCCATCCCCCCTCCTGAACTTGTCCAGATTCTCAATGACTATATTTCCATCTTTAATTTTCGCAACTTCGGGAACGTGATCGGTTATTGAATCGGAATCCGGTGAACGTCTAATTATACCAGCGATCCTTAGCTGTAACGGGGCTAGTCCAAGTGCAATTATTTCTGAAGAATTATCACCGTTAATACCAGCATGCGCAACACCCCGCAGTTTTCCAAAAACCACAATATCGCCAGCCGCTTCAATTTCTCCACCGGGGTTTACGTCACCTATTATCACAACGTTGCCCGGATAGCTTACTTTTTGTCCTGAACGAATTGTTTGCCTGATTATTATCGTTCTAGTTTCTTCTTCATCCGCCATTTCATCCGCCATTTTTCCTGATTCCTGATTGAGTGTTTCAATCTTCCAGCCTATTTGCTCAACCGCTTCCTTCGTTTCATTTGAATTTGCACGCACAAACGCTATCTTTATATCGAATTTTTCACTTAGAATTGTTCTCAGCTTCTCTAACTCCTCAAGACTAAGTATTCGATCCTTTGTATCCAAAACAATCTTAATGCCTGCAAGGAAACTCTTTGATTTTTCCAGCCTATTAATTAAATCTGATTCTATATCAGAAAAAGACGCTTCATTGCTGAGAATAATAAACACATCATTTCCTAATCCTTTTATCTCTATAGCGCCGGGTTTTCTTCTCAACAACGAAACTTCCTCCTAAATAAGTAGTGACGAATAATCAGTGATGAGTAATAGATAGCAAAAATTGATTAAGACACCCATCACTTATTATGATTATAAACTAATAATGATCTGTCTTGCAAGTCTTTTCTTGACTTTTCAAAACCATTTCTTTCTCTTAAAGTAAATGACCATAGAAATACCTATTGTAATCATAACCAGCAAAAGGATTGGATATCCCAGACGCCACTTGAGTTCTGGCATGTGTACAAAATTCATTCCATACAAACCTGCCAGAAATGTGAGCGGCATGAATATCGTTGATATTATAGTCAGAACCTTCATGATCCCATTCAATCTGTTACTAATATTGGAAAGATGAACGTTAGTCATATCTGAAACTACCTCTCTCAAGCTGTCTATGGTATCAATCAATTGAACTGTATGATCATGAACATCCCTAAGGTAAAGAATCGTGTTGGCAGAGAAAACTTCTGATTCTCCCCTCTCAAGAATACTGATAGCTTCTCTCAATGGCCATAAAGCCTTGCGTATAAATATCAGTTTCCTTTTCAGAAGATTGATCTCCTGAAGGGTACTGGGTGACGGATTAGCTAATACTGATTCTTCTACTTGTTCAGAATTATCTTCAATCTTCTCTACTATGGTGAAATAGTTATCAACGATCACGTCTATCATTACGTATGCCAAATAATCAGCCTTCATTTTCCTTATATAGCCTTTACCTTCACGGATTCTTACTCGGATAGGATCAAATACGTCTCCTTCAAATCCTGCTTCCTGAAACGAAATGACGAAATTTTGTCCAGCGATTAGACTCAATTGCTCGTCTTCTACTTCGGATTTTCGCTCACTATACTTTAACATTCTCAGAACAATGAAAACGTAACCTTCATAAGTTTCCATCTTGGGACGTTGACCGGTGTTCATCACGTCCTCAAGAACAAGCGGATGGATTCCAAAGCATTTTCCAATAGATTCGATTATATCAGCCCGATGAATACTTTCAATGTTGATCCAAGTTATAGTAGGCTTATCTTTGTATTCAAAACACTCTTCGATAGATTTCACTTCATGTTCCTGAAAATGATCTTCGTCATAGTCTATAACTGTAATTTTGACGGATTCCTTTTCCCTGTCACCGGTGTATACAAGCGAACCCGGTGGAAGCCCCACCTTTTTGGATCTTCTTTTAGTTGCTCTTGACATATTTTTCTCGCTAATATAAGGATTTATGAGTCTATGAGTCTATTGCATACAAACCCATTGACCCATTAAATTATATACAGTCAATTATAAGGTTTTTTTGGCATTTGTCAATAACAATCATCAAATACGTGAAAACACTGAACTAAGGACATTATAATGCCAAGCTCACGCTCAAGCCAATAGCGTATCTCTTTGGCTGTTTTGAACTTACCATCACGTAAGACTGCTCTCAAAGCTTCTATGTCTTTTTGCTTTAGCTGGGGTTCACGACCACCATGTCCTTTCTTTAGCATACCATCTACTCCGTCTTCACGATATGCTTTTTGTTCTTCCGTTACTCGGCGGAACGTGAGAAGCAAGAAGCTCACGACTTATGAAGGTTAAATAAATAATCGGGTAATAAGCTAGATAGCCTTCTCTGGATTCCCACTTTCCCCATTTTCATGGGGACGGGAATGACATTCTACGGGGTTTGTCATTCCCGTGAAAACGGGAATCCATCTTAATCTATTACCCCGTTAATTATTTAATACTCATTAGTCGTGGGTAATTCACGCCGTTAACATAATACATGCTTCCTTAACACATTGTCAGTATATACTCTTTGCCAGCATTTGTCTTGAACTCAACGACATATTCATCAGTTATGTTTGCAGATATTCTTGATCCATCTGAATTAATAATTACAGGTACTCCAGTTCGGACACAACAGGGATTTCCGAGATTTGATCTGATCTTGGCATTATCCAGTTTGCCATCTTTCCAAGCTATATCAACCTCAAATCCACCTCTTGTCCTGAGTCCTTTAACGTGACCATCTTTCCATGCTTTTGGTAATGCGGGCAAAAGATTGATCTCACTTGCATGACTATGGATAAGCATTTCGGTGATGCCTGCTGTCCCACCAAAGTTGCCGTCGATCTGGAACGGGGGATGGTCGTCAAACAGGTTCGGTAATGTGCTTTTCTGCAAAAGGGCAATGACGTTTTCATAAGCCTTTTCGGCATCTTCCAATCTTGCCCAGAAGTTGATGATCCATGCCCTACTCCAGCCAGTATGTCCTCCACCGTGTGCAAGCCTTCTTTCTAACGAAGTGCGTGCCGCCTTTGCAAGTTCAGGCGTACCACGGAGAGTTATCTGGTTGCTTGGATGAAGCCCATATAAATGAGACGTATGGCGATGACCCGGTTCGGGTTCGTCAAAATCCTCAAGCCATTCTTGAAGTTGTCCATGTTTACCGATCTGCAAAGGCGCAAGGCGTGACTTTGCATTTTCCAATTTATTACGGAAATCCTCATCTATACCGAGTATTTCGCTTGCCTTGATACAATTCGTAAAAAGTTCCCAGATGATCTCCATATCCATCGTTGGACCCATGCACACATTGGCAACCTGACCATCTGCAGTTCTGAAAGCATTTTCTGGAGAATTGGATGGGCTTGTAACTAGCCAGCCAGTTTTGGGATCCTCCACTATGAAATCCAGATAAAATTCCGCAGATTCCTTCATAGTTGAATAAGCTCGTTTCAGGAATTCCTTATCTCCGTTGAAAGCATAATGCTCCCAGAGATGTTCGCAAAACCATCCACCAGCCGCTGGATATTGTCCCCATGACGGATGCTCTCCCGGTGACGTGAATCCCCAGACGTTAGTGATTGTATGAACCACCCATCCACGAGCATCATAATGGATTTTTGCAGTTCTCCGACCCGGTTCACGCAGTGATTCGATCAAGTCAAAGAAAGGCAGATGACATTCGGCAAGGTTCGTCACTTCAGCAAGCCAATAGTTCATTTGATCGTTTATGTTATTGTGGTAATCGCAGTTCCAAGGAGTTTGTATTCCATCTGCCCATATTCCTTGAAGGTTTGCCGGTAGATTTCCCGGACGAGAGCTTGAGATCAAAAGATACCTTCCGAACTGGAAGTATAAAGATACCAATTGGGGATCGTAATTGCCGTTTTTCAGAGCTTCCAATCGCTCATCAGTGGGAAGTTTAGTGGAATCAGTTTTACCAAGGTCAATTTCGACACGATGGAATAGATTTTGATAATCAGCAATATGGACTTTCTTTAGTTCCTCATAAGATTTCTTAGATGCGGATTTTATTTGCCTGTTGCTGATTTCCTCGTAAAGCTTGCCTTTATAATCAGTTTCACCGGAGAGCAAAAGCGTTATTGCATCAGCATTTTTAACTTGAATAGAATCATCCGTTGTGCTTATTTCTTCACCTTCGTTTATGGCTTTTAAGCGGGTGATGAACTTAATTCCCTTGCCCTCAAACAACTGACCGCTCATTATCACCTGATCAGGTTCTACTGCTTTCGTTGTCGCACATTCCGCACGGGTCAGTGTTGCACTAAAGCTGATCTTACCGGGCTTATCGCAAGTCAATCTCACGATCATGACTTGATCTGGTGCGCTGGAAAATACCTCACGCTTGAAGGTAGCATCACCGACACAATAACTAACGCTTGCTATCGCGGTATCAAGGTCAAGCTCACGATAGTAGTCCGTCGCTTCGGACTGCCCATCAAAAGAAATCCTCAGATCGCCCAATGTCTGATAACAGCCAAAATAATTCTTTGCCCCATTTTGAGACCCAGGTCCTTTACATACCAGTTTCTCATAAGTGAGTTTTTGCGCTTCTACATACTTTCGTTCAAAAAGCAGTTGACGTATCTCTGGTAGGTATTTCAACGCTTCGGGATTATCAGCATCCTGCGGACCGCCTGACCAGACGCTTTCCTCATTAAGCTGGATACGCTCGTATTCAATACCTCCGAAAACCATCCCGCCCAATCTTCCGTTACCTATGGGCAAAGCATAAAGCCATGAGCGTGAGTTCTCCCATCCTGATGATGGATTCGCTTCATTGGGAAGAAAGGCTGGTTGACGATACCACAACTTTAAGTCATTACTTCTTTCAGCTTGAGATAAATCCATGTTAACCTCCAGAATTATTTAGCGATAGAACTACTAAAAAGATATTCCTATTTCTTTGCCGACTGAGAATATGTATTCCCTTGCTAGAGTAAATTCCTCTTCGGTGCTAAGATGCTCGATCATTAATGGAGGATTCTGCGGTAAAGCATTTATTCCTCGAAGATACGTACGGTAATCAAGTCTACCTGTTCCCGGTCTAGCTTCATTAATATGAGTCGTCAATTGATCTGTAAGTATAGAGTCTTTGGCGTGGCAACTTACGATCCACTTTCCGAGTTTCTCAAAACATTCTTCCAGAAGTTTACCATTCTCATAATAACGTCTCGGAGAATTGATGAGATTTACAGGGTCCAGATGAACACCAAAACCTTTATTATCAACTGCGTTGATGAGTTCGATAAAGCTATCAGGACTATCGGGAATGACCCATGGCATCATCTCAAGGACAAATTTTGCTCTTTTGGGTTTTACTGAATCTAAAATATAACAGATATTTTCAACAGTCATATCAAACGTTTTCTGTGATATATTATCGGGGTGTGGACCGTCCCATCTTTCAGGATTTAGTGAACCGGCAATATCAACACAGCAAAGAGCGCCAATTTCGTCAGCAAGTGCTAATCCATGACAAACTGCTTCAAGGTTCTGCTTGCGTTTTGCTTCATTAACGTCCATTATGTTTATCCATACACCGACTTCTGCTATAACAACACTTTCAGCTTTGAAAGCCTTTTCTATTTCCGCTATTTTTTGTTTATCTTCCAAAGCCAATGATGGGCAATAAGCGGAACGATAACCCAATCTGCTATGAGCCTTTGCTAATTCTATCGGGTCATCTGTTTTACAGAATACAGGTCCTCCTAATCTTACAGCCATTTCATTACCTCCTTAATTGAATTGTCGAATAATTGACACTATGAATTATCCAAAAAGTGCATCCAAAATGTATTTATTATGAAAGGTTTTACACGATCTCAAATCTACAACAAAAGAATAACACAACGTGCATATAAATGCAACAGTAAGTTGATTTTACAGTGTATTTTCTTCTTGACAAAAATTCTCTTATGTGGTATTGTGTAGATGTTGAGTTATACTGTTCTGGTTGTTAGATCCCTGGTTCTCGCATATTTTGCTCTAACGAGGGATTATGCAAGGTAAGCTTGAACCCCTCTTCCCGGCACACAAGCATTGATCTATTTTTTTGGATCAGCAACGCAGGTGAACTCGCTTAGAAAGAGCATTGGGGTTTACAAAACAAGGAGGAGCGCAGAATGGCTAAGGGCAGCCACAGAAGGCCCGATAAACGGAAAAATAAAAGCCTTAAAAATTCCGACGAAATCAAAGACTTGCAGCGCGTAAAAGATAGAGAAAGAGAAGATAGGAAAAGCAAAGATATTGTAAGGCAAATGCGCGGCAAGAGATGGGACGAGGAAGAATTCGATGAGGGGTTAGAAAGCGAAGTAAGATAGCGATTGGCTTGTCTACCTCTGAGCTAACTCACCTTTCTTGTTTATATGCTCTGGCGGCATTTATGAATGCAGTAAAGATAGCAGAGATCGGTGGGTTATTTTGCCACATCACTTCGGGATGGAATTGCACCCCAATAGTAAACCTGTGGTTTGTACCTTCGATCCCTTCGATTACACCATCACGGGCAACAGCAGAAATTTTAAAGTTTGGGGCAATTTTTTTGACAGATTGATGATGGAAGGAATTTACTCGTATCACTGGTTGTTTCAGTATATCCAGCAGAAGGCTTCCTTCTTTTACGTCAATGTTCTGTGTTCCATACCATCCTTGCGCTGTTTGACGATGTTTTAGGATATTATTCAAGTCTGTGTTAATATCCTGGTAAAGTGTCCCACCTGCTGCTACATTAAGTATTTGTATACCACGGCAGATACCAAGTGTAGGTATGTCTTTTTCCAGCGACTTAGTGGTTAAGTATATCTCGACTCGATCTCTATCTGCGTCAACTTTGCCAAGTCCGGGTTCTGCTTCTTCTCCAAAGTATACCGGGTCTATATCTACACCGCCGGAAAGTAATAACCCGTCTATAATCTCAAGAGAATCCTCAAGACAGGCTTCATTCTGCACAATTGGGATTACTATGGGGGTTCCACCTGCGCTTTCTATTGCACTAATATAACTCCCACCGATAGAGTTTTCAGACAAATTGTTATCTGTGCTATTTGTACCACAAGTTATACCAATAATTGGACGCATTGTATTTCCTTTGCTTTTTGATGTTATCATACCACAACTTAAAGATAGTATACTAAAAGGATCGCAAATGATATATATAACGCAATCCTATGCTTCATCCCTCATCCTTCATCCTTTCTGTATATCTGCTTACTGATGCGTAAGCGTTGTGGTTGTGAATGCTCTCAAAGTTTTCCGTCTCTACCATAAACCACGTAACCTGCTGAATCTTTTCAAGTTCAACCGCAATTTGCCGAACCATATCCTCTGCAAATCTGGGATTGTCATAAGCTTTTTCAGTCACGTATTTTTCATCCTCTCTTTTTAGAAGAGCGTATACGTCTGAACTTGCGGCGCTCTCTACCAGATTTACTATGTCCTCGATCCAGACAATACCGTTTATCTTGATCCTGACAGTGACTATGCTACGCTGGCTATGCGCCCCTCTATCGCTTATCTCTTTTGAACATGGACATAAACTCATCACAGGAATGTTTACCTCAAGAATGAATTCGTCGTCGTCATTCTGAGATGCAATGAACTTACATTCATAGACCATAAAGCTCTTTTGACCAGACACAGGGGTTGTCTTTTCGATAAAGTAAGGGAAAGCTATCTCAAGGTGTGCGCTTTTTGCATCGAGTTTCTCCTTCATCTCGGAGAGGATCGGGCTTATGTTGTGAAATGTCATCCGACCTTTATGACGGTCAAGTATCTCTATGAACCTGCTCATGTGTGTTCCCCGAAAACTACGGGGAAGGTCAACGTACATATTTATAGTAGCAACAGTGTTTTGACTCTTGTTTTTCTTGTCAAGCACCACTATTGGATACTTAACACCCTTAACGCCGACTTTATCAATATCTATTTCATGTTTAGCGGATTCTTTTTGAACATCAATCATATAAATAGTTTTTAGTTGCCAGTTTTCAGTTTGGACTATCCGTGATCCTTTATTACATATTTAGGGATTTAAACTGTATACACATTTCCGAGTGTGTCCCACTTATGAAACATGGATTAGAGGTGGAGGATTATGTACCAACCAAGGTATCTGACAGCTTGATATATCTTGATACAATTCTGTCTTCCCTTTGGGGTTCGGAATCCATCATGCTCCACTTCCAATCTCCGCAACATCCGATTCGGTCAGATCGGACTTCGGGTCGTGAGCAAAGATAATCAACTGCGCGCCTCATGTCGAGAATATTCTTCCATGCCATACATTTGCCAGATACAACGTATCGCAAGAACTCAAAACGCTCAAAATTACCACTATCAAGGTATTTACTCTGTCGTTCTTCAAAGTATAAAGCATCAGGACAAAGCACAACGTAGCCTTCTCTGGCTAACGCAACACCTGTGTGGTGCATTGGATCGCCATCTAATCCGCCCGGTTCGCTTTTTCCCAGATATCACTGACCATTATGTTGATGCCAGATGGCAACAGCAGGTGCGGGATTATTAGCATCAACCCCATCGGGTATTAGCAGTAAAGCAGGAACACGATCGTCTGGCTCTACATCGTATGTCAGAGATTCAATACGGTATCCATCCATCATGGTAATATTACGGATCACAGGTTGCAAGTCACACGGATCCGGCCACGGTCCGCCCAGACATTACATAAGCTTCTCTCGCAATTCATCAGCTTTCATCTTTTTCTTCTCCTTTATTCACGAAGAACTTTCCATCGGTTTCGGATTGTATCCCATGTTCATCAATGAGATGATGCTTGATGGGTGCGTTTCTTGAGATATTCTCCAATTCGTATTATTTGCACTTGGGCGAAACTTTACCACTCGCTCAAATGGCGGGTCAAGCTTGAAGATACCGAATTCTTCATTCTTAGCTCGTGTTATGGCATGCAATGCACCTTCACGTATCATGTGCCTTGCCTTGATAGGATTTAGATGAATTGCAGAACTGGTGAATCTCATATATTCTTCTTCATTCAAATTATTTCCGGTGCCGGGCTTTACGCCACGCTTCACTGCAACTGTCTCAATTCCCGGAAACAATGCCTGTGCCTCTTTTGTGAAAGCCAAATCGCCTGAGCCAAAAATAGTGCGAACACCCAGTTCACTGGCACATAGCGCAAGCTGACCAAACTCCCCTATTGACATTCCGTTTATTGATAGATCGAGGTAGTTTGTTGATTGGGTATGTGCAAGATGTCCATAAGGAGTACCGGATTTTGAGTGCTGTCCGACGAAAACTAAGGCATCAAAAGTATTATCCAGTACTAAAGGCCAAGGACCTTCACCCCATCCTCGCATATATTCCACACGTGGGTCTAGCTGATGGATATTGACAGCACCGGGACCATGACCATCTGACACAAGTATCTCCGTAGCGCCACCCTCAAATAAGCCATCAACAGCAGAATTCACCTCTGCTGTCAGGAATTCTCTTGCTAGATTATAATAGCGCCCATCCGACAGCGCCCAATCCTGAAAGTTTATTACTCCAGCAACACCTTCTAAGTCTGTCATCATGTAGATTTTCATTTTAGTCTCCTTTTTATTGACATTACCACAACGCCTAACAAATAATTGGATTTGCTAGTCTGCAATTGCAAATCTTAGATAGCCATTTGTTTCAAAGGATTTTTCCTATTGATAAGCGGAAGCTTAACTCTTGCTCCAGATATTTGTGATTCATAAATTGCCATAACAAGCTCTAATGCAGCCCTGCCTTGCTTACCATTAGAATAGTGTTCCCTATGTTCTTCGATGCTGTCTATCATCTCCTGAACCATACGAACATAAGCTGGTTTAAGATGCCATTGTTCCATGAGTTCATCACTTTCCGTCATGATTGGTTGCCATGAAGGATTATTGTATGTCCAGATAGCAAACAAATACGGATGTGGGTTTGGTTGATAACCTTCTTTAAGGATTATCCTTCCCTTTGTTCCGATCAGTTCTACTCCAAAGTCACCAAAAGAATGAACCATTGCATAAACACCATTTTTGAAATAAAAGTATGAAGGTGCATTATCACCAGTAACAAAGCCACTTCTTGGGATATGTGTCACATCCTTGGAGGAAATGTCTTGTCTATTTGCAGTTACATGAGCAAAAACCCAATCTACGTCACCGCCAAATATCCTGATAGAGTCATAAAGGTGTGTAGCTGTTTCCATCAATCCAGCGCCAGCAGTTGCCATTTCTGCAACGATAGCTTGAAGATCGCCAATAGCTCCGTCAGCAATCAACTGCCTTGCTTTATGATAGCGGGAATCACCACGCCTGTGATGATCAACTGCCAGCTTCACTCCTGCTTTTTCACAAGCATCAATCATCATGTCAGCTTCAGACAGATCAATCGCCATCGGCTTTTCACAGAGAACATGCACCCCTTGTTGAGCGGCAGAGACAGTGATCTCGCAATGAGAATCCGCAAGCGTGCAAACAGATATTATATCAAGCTTTTCCTTATCCAGCATCTCTTTGTAATTAGTATAAAGTGATGATATTCCATACTCATCAGAAAATTTTTTAAGTTTGTCTTCTTGAATATCACAAGCAGAAACCACATCAGTAGAAATTACAGAGCGATAAGCATTCATGTGAGCACGAGAAATAGTACCACAACCAACTATTCCAACCCGATACTTTCTCATAAACCCCTCCTCATTTTTGCTTTGCATCATTTCATATTCGGTAGAATCCGTTTCTGGATTTATTGATAACCGATTGAATCGCTGAGAACATATATTGGTATATTAATATATTCACAGAATATGATCAATAAGAATCTTGGTTGTAATTGGTAATAAATGGATATTTTTCAGACAAATTATGTTATAATATTTGCAATACACTGTGTCCAGAATATAGCTCAAAGAATGGATTGGAGGAAATCTTATGAAGTATATATTAAATCTGCAATTACTCTTTTCATTTATTCTATTACCTTCATTGGCTTGTGCTTATGATCTCCATAAACCGATAATAGTCAAAAACATCCAGACCACAATTGATAAACCCTATATAGTTGAAGGCTACGAGATAACAGACCCAAATGGTCCCGGTATACAAATACGTGAAGTTGATTACGTTGTAATCAGGAATAATTATATTCACGATTGCGGCACCAAAATTTCTGAAGGAATACAAAAGCAGATCAAAGATACCGGTAAAACTACACTTTCGGCTATGTATAAGCCGTTTGATACTGGCGGTATTTTGATATTTGATGCGAAAAGCGTTGAGGTTTATAACAATAAAGTCATTAATAATGATTATGGAATATATATCTGGGGACATAACAAAAGACCTGATAAAGTATCTATACACGATAACGTTGTGAAAAACAACCATAGATCATCATTTATATATGTAAAAAACGCAGACAATGTTGACGTTAGCAAAAACGACGTTGAAGATAATGGTCTGGACATTTTCATGGACAATAAAGGCTTGATGGAGGCTTTTAATAGGGGAGAAGATTTTCCTGACGGAAGGTCACAGGGGATAGCGATTGATGGATGCAATCACGTAAAGATAAGCGACGATACTGTTATCAATTCTAGTAGCGATGGGATCGGTGTTTTCGCTGGCGCTCTTGATTATGTGCAGGATATTGATATATCTGACAATACCGTCTTGAGAAACGGTGAGCAGGGAATATGGATCGTAAAAGCGAGGAACGGGAAAATTCATAACAATACTGTTAAGGAAAACAGGCACAGAAAAGGTGAAATGGGTGGCAGTAGCGGGATAATGCTGGAAGGTGAGGTCTTTGATTTTGAGATATTCAGCAATAATATCGGCTATAATGATATTTTTGGCATAAGCCTGATTGCTTCGTCAAACAATAATATACATGATAATAAGATATATCACAACGGTGATGGGGCGTTTGGCTGGAATGGAATATTCTATTGGAGAGATGATTACTATAAAAAAGATGGCGTCAATGGCAATACGATAATAAAAAATAACTATATTCACCACAATAGAAGGGCAGTATTTGTTGTCAATACGAGTATTCTGGATAATGTTATTGTTGAGGATAATATAATTATGAAGAATGGCGGAAACCCGATACATTATGAAGATTTCGAGGACTATAATACAGATTCTAAAGGTGGTTGGGAATATAGTAAGAGTTCAGAAATCCTGATATTCAGGAATGAGGATCAGAAAAGCCATTTTAAGTTTGGTAAGAATACAATTGATGTGCAGGATACCGCGCCGAAGTCGGAAAATGTATCTGAGCAAGATTATATTCAGGAACTTCCAGATATTTCTACTTTTGTTGATAATAAATCAGATAGATTCCTTGTGGACATGGATGATATAACTGGTGGAAGTCCATTCAAAGGCATTAATTCCCATCAACCACATGCTGGCGCTCACATCAATTTCAATAATATCAATAATATCAATAATAGATTTCCAAAAGGAGGCACTGAACCAAAGAATTATCCACCAGTCTATGCGCCAACAAATGGTATTATCACAAGAGTTGATAACTCTTTTGGTCAATATACAGGAAATGACCGATATGGCGTTACAATTGCGTTTGCGAAAGACAGCAAGGGTTCTATCTATCTATTATCCTGCGGTCTTGAGCCTATGATTCCAGAGCCTTCAAAAGATTTTTACAGTAAGTTTATCAAGGTGGTTCAAGGGCAAAGGGTTCGTAAGGGGGATATAATTGCTTATATGTATACACCACCCAGTGTAGAGGGTCATATCCATTTCCATATACAACTTACGAATCGAGATGGTTTTATGGCGCCAGCTATATTTACTCAAGAAGTGGTGGATCAATTTCATGCAAGATGGAAGGAATGGGGAAAAGACGGGGATATTCTAATGCCATCTTGTATGGGTTATATGCTTGGACCTCTTGAAAATCCTTTTGGTAGTGGTGCTGTTGACAAACTGTAACAAGGCGAAAAGATTAATATATATTTAGCCACAGATGAACACGGATTGAATAAGATACAAGATACTGATCACTATCATGAATCCTGCATCACTTTCTTTTATCCGTGAAAATCTGTGTGTATCCGTGGCTAATAAAAATGGCTCTTTGGTATTTTATGGGGGAATGATTCTTGCATAGGATGGATTCCAGCTTTCGCTGGAATGACAACGATTACGTTTGTATCATTCCCGTGAAAGACTTACAATGTCAACCCCCTAAAATAAATGCAGGTTGGTTGATGATATGATTAGCTATAGAAGCAAGGTGTTTGCTTTCATCATAAGGAGT
>Ga0315279_10006024_pt1 | contig 15464 bp, 15 predicted proteins | sample YL17G06_20_MG_FD_203694 | JGI IMG/M metagenome (GOLD analysis project Ga0315279, IMG submission 203694) | Sediment microbial communities from Yellowstone Lake, YNP, Wyoming, USA - YL17G06_20 | ecosystem: Environmental > Aquatic > Freshwater > Lake > Sediment | place: USA: Wyoming | collected... | reverse complement strand
GTCCAGGACCGCCAGTTTATCCAATATCTTCATCGTAATTTAAATCCATCATTTGAAATTTGACATTTGATATTTTTCATCGTTATTTGTCATTTTTAATTTGGCATCGGTTTTTGACATTTGCCATTTGACATTTAGCATTTATTAATCTCCCCCGCCCATGTAACTGCGCTCGATGCCTAAGAGAACACGAAGCGCCATGGAGATCAGTCCCAGGTTGATGCCAAAAATGATACCCCGGTTGGCCGCGGTGTTGGGGACGGTCATGATCCATTCCACCAGGCTCGGGAACCCGTGCCAGATGCCATACCCGACCGGGATCCGGCCGATCATGACAATGACCGCCGCGATGAGCAGTAAAGTCGCCTCCGGCGTCTTGGCCCGGAAGGCGCGGAACGATGCGGACGCGACGAAAAACGCCAGCAAGGAGAACATGGTGGCGCTGCAAGGCGTGTAGAAATAATTGAACATATATTGGAATACCGGCCCCTCGGTATGACCCCGGAGGACGAACCCGGCGAACATCATGAAAAAGAGAAACCCGAGCAGGATAAAACTGTATTGCCAATCGCGCAATCTCCGCTGGATCTTCTCTAAATTGATCTTGATCAGGTTGATGATGCCGATGAAAACGAAGAATGCGGCGACGCCGATATACCAGTTCTGCAGCATCTGGGACGTGTCTTGGACGAAACGGACCGGGATAAAGAAGGCGGCAAGCATGAAAAACCCGCACGTGAAAACGATGACCAGGGGGATCGTGCGCTTCATTGCTGCACCGAGAATAGGTTATAGAAAAAATTCCAACCTAGCAGGCGGGCGACCACGCCGAAGAGGATCAAGGCGATAAACAGGATCTTGCCGAGGTCCTGGCCTTTAAGGGAACCCAGTTGGACCGGCTCCTGGGAAAGGTAGGCGCTGGCCGCGTACAGCTCTTCGCCGAGCAGGGTGTAGTCGCAGGCCGCGACGAAGAACGGCAACTGGTCCGACATCGCGGTGCCGGCGATCTGGATCGCGCCCGTGGAATGACCGGTCTCGGCCAGGATCAAGGATTCGGCATAGAAGGTCCCGAGGTAGAAATTGGTGGCGGGCCGGTCGCGAATCATGATACCATCGACCGCCGAGACATAACCGAACTGGTCGTCGGTGAGGTAGCGGATATTGTCGATATTATACCAGTCGGGCCGGCCGACCTTGATCGCCGCTTCTTTGACGACCTGCTGGGCCATGGTCATGGCCATCGCGTGGCAGGTGGGAACGAAAAGCGTCGTGCCGTACTCCGCCGTCTTTTCCGCGACCCGGGCCAATATGCTCATCGAAGCGATGGTCTGCGGATCATCGATATCGTTGATCCCGGGCACGTACAGGACCGGTTTACCCATTTCCGTGGCCCGGCCGATCGCGTCTTCGACTGCGGTCAAACCGGGGATCCGGCGGATCGTAAGTTTTTTTCCGCTTTGGGCGTGACTGATGTAAAAAATAATGAACGCGAACAGGATCGCGATCAGGAGGCCGATATTCTGCAACCGGAAAAAATTTAAAAGTTGGACCTGGGCGCGGACCGGACCCGCGACGTTGGAAAAACTCTCGCCTTCGGGATCGTTCCATTTTAATCGGTAATAATAATCTATCCCCCGCTGCACCGTGGCATCCTGAAATATCGAATCGCGGGCAGTCAAGTCGACGATCTTTTCAAAATCCCCGCTCGACTTCAAACTGCGCGTGATCTCCATGCCCTTTAAACTGATATCCGCCGGCCAGGTTATAGTGATACTCGAACCATCGTCGTTCGGGGTATCAAACACCTGAATATTCAATGTGTTAATAATAAGGAAGCCAATCCAAAACATTTGACTATTTTAATCATTTTATACCCATTGTCAAGATTAAAAAACAATCTGTGATTACAGTGATTTAAAGACTGATTTTGATTAACACAGTAACCTTAAGATTTTGGTGTAATTTAATCAGGGTTTAAATATTTCTTAATGTCTTGACTCCCGCTTAAACTTTTTTATAATGATCCATGAGGATATCGCTCGTCGGCTGCGGCAAGGTCGGGGTAATAATATTATATTATCTTAAGGAGCGGCATGTGATCATCGGCGTTTACGATCCCGACCAACAAGCCCAAAACCGCGCCGTCCGGATCTTGGGGATAAAAAAACCGGTTCCCTATCCGGAGTTCGTGAAAAAAAGTGACGCGGTGTTCATCGCCACACCCGATGACATGATCCAAGATGCCTCGAACCGGATCCGTAAGTACCTGGGTAAAAACACCCTCCTCGTTCATTTCAGCGGCACTTTACCAGCGGAAATACTGCCCCGTACGCGCGGCGCCCTACGCGCGGCGGTCCACCCCTTCGCCACTTTTCCCAAACTGGTCATCCCGCCCCCGCGCTTGGTTTATCCTTTATTCATCCAGGGCGATCGAAAAACCGTGGACCGGGTCCGCCGTATCTTCCGCGGTAAGCATTTTACGGTTTCCCGGATCAGTAAGACGGAAAAAGCGCGTTGCCATTTAATGGGTGTTATGTGCAGCAATTTGTTCGTCAGCCTGGTCGTGGCGGTCAATAAGCTGACGCCCCGCGGGACCGACCGGGAGAAACTTTTCAGGTTTGCGGTCTTGCCCTTGGTCGAAGAGACCCTCGCCAACCTCAAAAAATCCGGCATCGAAAGCGCCTTGAGCGGACCGATCAAGCGCGGCGACCTGCGCACCGTGAAGGCCCACCTGAAAATGTTGAGGAAGGATAAAAATCTGATCCGGATCTACCGGGCCTTGTCGGAAAACATCGTTAAGTACGCGCCAAAGGGAAAAGTCAAAACACTGTGCAAACTACTTAAACCGTAATAATATCTCCGGCGCGGTGGAACTCCGATGTATTGTTTTGTAAATCAGGGATTGAAAATATAGAACATATGGGTGGGCGACCAATCCGTCCACCAGGTCCAGGCCGGGCTGCCGGCCCTCACCCGCATGTAATACGGAGTGCTGTTCGAAGTCGTTACTTTCGCGAGGAACTCGATCGGCGCCGAGTCGTATAATTGACTTGAGGGGTTCGTGAACTTCGCGGTCGTATCCCACTGTAATTCGTAATTTTCGGCGCCACTCACCGCCCGCCAGTCGATCCTGACCAATTTCTGAGGGCCGATAAATCCGGTATCCGCGGGTGGCGCGATGATCTCGGTCGGACCGGGCGGCGGAACCTGCGGATCGCCGGGCTGCCATTCATGCGGATTCCGACAATTCGTAATAATTATCAGGCACGAAATGATCAAGAAGCCGGCGCATCGCGGCGCGGGGTGGGGTCTTGGTCTTTTTTGATATTTCATCGGTGTCTCCATTATTATTATAATGTTATCCGCCGCCCTGTCAAGATATCGATCCGCACATGCCGGTTGATTTTTATTAAAAAAGGAATACAATTAGCGTATGGCGAAGCGCGTTGGGCGTAACGCGAAAGATAATGCGACAAGCACGACCGGCACGTATTTCATATCGCCAATCTCGTCGTTAATCTTGGTTATCATCCTCTTCGGTATTTTATGTAACTGCGGTCACAAGGGAACGCCCCTCGCGAAGGACCGGCTCCGGCCGAGCCTGAAAAAGGCCGCCAGCCTTAACAACCGGCAGATCCTGTTTTCTTTTTCCGAGGGGATCGACCTCAAATCACTGAAACCCGAGGATATCGCGATCACGGCGGACAGCCAAGCGTTAAGGATCATAACGTTCTATCCATCCCTTTCCAATTCGGAGATCGTCTGCGTCACCGAACCTCAAAAAGCGGTCGTTTACGAGGTTTCGGGTACGGTGTACGACTCTTCGGAGAACAAAGGTAATTTTAAAACCCGGATCAACGGCTCGATCCTACCGGACACGGTCGCGCCGCTCGTCAAAACCTATTCCCAGGGCGGCCGAAAAAATACCTTGACCATTCAGTTCGACGAAGCCATGGACACCGCTTCGATAACGGTCAAAGTCCTGCCGAAAAAATCGTTCGCCGCCGCTTGGTTGGACTACCAGACGGTGAACGTCGTACCCCGCGATTCCGCGGAAGCGTTACGGAACGAAACGACCTATTACTTCCTGGTCCGCGATTGCCGCGACCTAAGCGGCAATAAATCAATCCCGCTTGTCACCCGGATCACGCCGGATTCGGTTTACCAGCCCATTTACCTGCGGGGCAAAGTGAAGCATTTGGACACCCTGGCCGCTGGCGGTTGGGTGGTTTTAAGCCGGGACCGTCCGGTCGGTATCGCCCAAGTCGACCGGGGCGAATTCCTCTTCGAGGTCCGCGATTCCCTGACATTCAACACGGACGCGGTATGGGGTAATTTTCACGGCCGGGCCGAAGTCCGGGCCGGCCAGGAAAATTTGATCGACCTAAAACCCGAAGAGTTCAATATTGATTCCCTTCTTAATTAGCGCCCTCGCCCTCGGGTCGGCGCTGCTGCTTTATTTCAAAAATCCCCGCTGGGCGATACCGCGCGTCCTGTCCCTTTTGCTCCTCCTCCTGCTCGCGACGAACTCCGTGTTCCGGTTCGGCCTTCGTAAGAAAGTTAGCCCTCCGGTCGTCATGATCGACGCTTCGCAAAGCATGGCGCGGTACTTGCCGGAGGTGAAAAAATGCTTACCGGAACTGCGTTTCACCCACCAAACCGTGTATATCCGGGACCACCAGCTGACCCGGGAACCAACCGAATCCCTGGGATCCTTTACCGATCTGACCGCGGGCCTGCAAAAGGCCGCCGCGACAAAACCGTCCGCGATCGTTCTCGTCTCGGACGGAAACCATAATTACGGACCGGATCCCCGGTCCGCCGTAGACGATTTGGATCTTCCGGTCTATGCGGTCGGCTGCGGCGCGGAAACCCTGAAAGACCAGGTCGTAGCGGACGTACATTTCCCGGCTTACGTTTTTCGGGGCGACTCCGCGACCATTGAGGCGGTGATCGAATCCCGGGGGTTCACCCGGCCCGAAACCAGCCGTGCGGTCCTGGAATCTGCGGACAAAAAAATCCGGCTCGTAAAGTCGTTCATCCCGAGCGACGCTCCCGGAAAAGAAAAATTGGTCTTTCCGCTGGTCGTCCGGTCGACGGGAACGGCCGGCTTCCATATTGAGCTCTTACCCCAGCCGGGCGAGTTCGATTACGCTAATAATTCATACGACTTCCGGCTGGAGGTGCTTCCGGATAAGATCAAGGTCCTTTATTACACCGACCACCTTTCCTTTAACACCCGCTTCCTCGTGCCGATCCTGAAAGCGATGCGCAATTTCGATCTCCGGGCGGTCGCCCGGTTAAGCCCGGACCGATGGACGGATTATTTTACCGAAACCGAACCTCGAGACCTTGACGATTGGCAGTCGTTTGATATCTGGATCCTGGACGACGTCGATTTCCGGACCTTAACTGGGAAGGATATGATGGGGTTTTTGAACCGGAAGGGGGGGATCCTCTTGATCGGCGGGATCGACAACCTGACCGATGCGGGCCGCGCGCTCCTGCCGATACCGATCTATGGCCGCCTGCCGACCGGTTCGTACCCGCTCCAAGTCACGGAATCTTTCTCGGTTCTTTCTCCGGCCGGAGTGTACCCTCCCGTATCCGCGGTCAACCGGGTTGTCGGCACCAACCCAAAAGCCGTCACGATCTGCCGGAGCGATAAACTGCCGGTCATCGCTTATGCGAATTACGGTTCGGGAACGGTCTTCCAGATAAACGCCTTTAATTTCGGCGTCTGGCAGTTCAGCCAGAGTAACACCAAAAACGAAGGTCTGCTCGCCGCGCTCGTTCCGGACATCGTCCGGTTCCTCTCGACTCTGGGCGAGCGGAACCGTTTGATCCTGAAGTCCGAGCGTAAGGATTGCGAGGTCGGCGCCACGCTTAATATCACGCTCCAGAGTTTTGACCGGGATTTGAGACCGGCCGGAGGCGGAGATTTCTACCTGTCGACGGCCGCGGAAAAAATCCCTTTTTTTGAAACGCGGCCCGGTCTTTACGAAGCCGAATTAACACCCCGAGAAAAAGGAGATCATGAGCTGACCGCGGCCGGGACCTTGAACGGGGACTCCCTGAAAAGTGGGACCTTAAAAATAAATGTCACCGGACGTAAGGTGGAAAATGAAAAATGGCTGGATCGGCAATTACTCCAGGCTTTGGCCGAAAAAACCGGTGGCCGGTATATCCCGTTCCAAAACCTGACCGCCCTCGACCTACCCGCAGGAGGTTATTACCAGCAAAACAGGAAACTCTCCCTGGACCATCCGGTGATCTATTTTATCGTCTTTTTTCTCCTGGCCGCGGACTGGATCCGACGACGCCGGAGCGGGATCCTTTAATTTATTTCACGACAATAATTTTCGCCGTTCTATTCAAGGTCGCCGTTTCGATTTTCACGAAATACACCCCGGCCGGCAGACCCGTAATGCGTAAGGAGAATTTCCCCGCCGGTTTTATTTCCGGAACGTACCTACGTACAAGCCGACCGTTGACGTTGTAGATAGTGATCGTCGGCCGGATAGTAACCGATCCCGCGTATTCCAGGACTGGCGAGGGCGATGGGTTGAGCCGGATTCGGAACTCATTGGGAACCGGTCGCCCGGCGACCGGTTCCTGGACCCCGTAAAATATGTTAATGGCCTTCAAGATCCAATAATCGGGGTCGAAGCTGATGCCGATCACCGAGTCGCCGACCAGGTACTGGACGCTTTGGGACGAGGAAGTAATGGGAATATTAAGCAGAGTATCCCCGCCCATGGTGTTCAGGAGGACCTGGACCGGCATATGGAAGACCGGGGGCGCGTTGACCTGATCCTGATGGATGCTGAGCTGGATCTGGTAGTTGCCCCCGGAAGGGACGCAGTACCAATAAACGTTGTACTCGGGGTAACCCTGGCCGTAGACCCACTCGTCGAAGAACCAGTTGAGGTCCGCGCCGTAAGCGCGGTTGAAAAAACGCTTCAGGTCCTCCGTACTCGCGCACCCGTATGCGAACGAATCTCGGTAAACCTGAAGGCCGTTAAAAAACTGGCTTTGGTCCAGGTACCGGAGCATGTGCACGACCCAGGCGCCCTTGCAGTATGAGTAACCCCAGTTGAAAATATCGTTGATCGGCGGGTCGTAGAGGGGCCGGCGCGAGGACGCGTCGGCCGAGAAATAATCGTTGGCCAAACCGAGCATGTAGCTGATGAACTGGTCGTGCCCACGCATGTACCATTCGTAATTAGCGGCGCTATACGTGGCGAACCCTTCGTTGAGCCAGATATTGCGGAAATCGACGCAGGTGACCATATCCCCCCACCACTGGTGCGACATTTCGTGAGCCATGCCGTTATCGTCCCCCCAGAGGATCCAATAGCGATGAATCGTGGTCTGTTCAATGTGCTCCATGCCCCCCCACGCGTACGGGTAAACCGCATCCTGGCCATAGCGCTGGAAGGGATAGGCGCCGTACATCGAATCGAAAAGCGCCATGGCGTTGGGCATATACTGAAAGGCGGTAAGGGACTGGACCGAATCCTCGGGCCACATGAATTCCCGGATCTCCACCGAATCGCCGGTCGCCGGGTGGTACCACTGCGACCACTTGGCGAACCGCGAAACCCCGAAATGCATGAGGTATGTCGGGATCGGGGAATTTTCCTGCCAGGTGAAGGTCTTGGTCGAATCGGGGTTGAGAACGACGCCGGTCAGCTGGCCGTTCGCGCAGGTGACGAGAGTGTCGCCCGCGACCACGGCTGGGACTGTGACCGAAATGACCGTGCCCTGATCCGCCTTGTCATAGGGCTCGTCGTAGCACGGCATCCATTGCCGGGCGTCCCAGGGTTCGCCCAGGGAATAGGCGATCACGTGATAGACATTGGCACCGGGATTGCGCGGCCAGTAGCACAACCCGGTCTGGTTACCCGTGACGGTCCAGGATCCGTGGTAACCGACATCCAGGAAAAAGGTGTCGCCCTGGTTATAGACCTGAGGCAGGTTGATATGCAATGTCTCGTCCGCGGCCGAGTAGGTCGCGCTTACGCCGTTGACCCGGACCGAATCGATCGTCAGGGTTCGGCTGTGCAGGGTCGCGAAGCTCAACCCGTTCTGCCGGCTCCGGCATTTGATCCGGTTCACGCCCTCCATGGAACGACCGGTCATGGGCAGCCGGACGCGGAGCTCGTATTTCAAGACATCGAAGGAATGGACGGAATCCGCCATCCAGTACTGGATCCCGGGCCGGCCACAGAAGAACTTGGCCTCCGAATTATTCAATCCCCACTGTGCGCAGAGCATTATTATGAACAGCATCAAACCTCCTTGGAAAACTGCATACCGCCTATCCCGTTTTTTCCTAAATCTATGATTTTGTTGAAAAAACGAGGATCCCGCTTCATATAAATATATTTCATAAATGAAATTAGCGGGACTTCTTACTCCCTACTATCTTTGACGAGTCGTTCGCCGCTTCGGCGATAACCCCGGAAGGTATGGGCATTAAGAGATTGATGAAATTGAGCTGCCAGCGGTTACGGATATTCCGGGCGTATAACAGTTTGGATCCATCCTTGGAAATCCTTATGTTCCAATTGGCGTTGTCATTGTTCGTCAACCGGGTCAGGTTCTTCGTTTTAAGGTTGTATCGGTAGATCTTCCAATCTCCATCCCGGGTGGTCTTGAAATAAAGGTCATCCTGATTGAGATGCGGGTCGTTCTCTTCGGCCGCGGTCCCGTAGAGCATTTTCACGTCGCTGCCGTCGTCTTTCATATAGTAAATGTCCTCGCTCTCGCCCCGTTTGGACGAAAAGACGATATATTTCCCATCGGACGTGTAATCGGGGAAACCGTCCCAGACCTGGTTGCTCGTCAGGCGTACGACCCGATTATTGTGGACGTTGATCTTATAGAGCTCCCAGTTGCCGTCCCGGTTCGAGACAAATACCGCCTCGATGCCATTGGGCGAAAACGACGGGGTGAAATCCACGAATTTGTTATCCGTGAGTTTGTCGGTCTTCTGGGTTTTCAGGTCGTAAAGATAGAGCTCTTCGTCGCCGTCGCGATCGGAAACGAAAATGACGTGCTCGCCGCTCGGCGAGAAGTCCGGATCGTTGTTCATGTACCCGCTCGTTACTTTTCGGACGACCGCACCGTCGTATTTCACCAGGTAGATGTCGGATAAGAAGGTCCGCGCCGCCGCGACCGCGATCATTTCGCCGTCGGGGCTGGGCGCACCCTTGAACAAGTTCATCATGCCCCGGATGGTTATGGGGCTGGATGCGTAGGGATCCAGTTTGAGGAATTTTATCACCAGGAGCTTTAAATTATTGTCCTCTTTCAATGGTGAACCAAGCCGATAAAGACCGGCATAATTAGTCAAGGCCTTTTTCGCGGAATCCAGCTGGGCGTAAGCGATGCACAAATTATAATAAATATCGGGGTTGAGCGAATCCTGGATTTGCGCCTTGGTCAACTCGCTGACCGCCTTCAAGTATTCGCCCCTTTTTATCGCTTCGGCGCCCGCCTTGAGATGGTCTTTGCGGGCACAACCGTTCAGGATGACGAAGATCGCCAAGAGTGTCCCGCCGAATAGAACTGCTTTACGAAAATCCATATCTTCCTCCTCGCTTTTTTACGATCCGGGTGTCAAAAACCAAAGGCCGCATCATCGATCCGGTCCCCCGGTTTTGTTTTTCTGGCTGTTAATAAATAATTTTATCCCGGTCCGGATCGCGACGGTCAAACCGATATGCCGGGCGATCTTCCGTCCGGCGATATCCAGAGCCGCGCCGTATAAAGGGGACAAACGGATGATCGGCAGTCCCAGAGTGAAATTCAAACCGCCGGGCCGGGTTTTCAAGTAGATCATGGCCGGGTCATGATACATGGCCAGGAAACCGTCAAAATCGCGGTTAAAAAGGGAATCCACGGGGAAAGGACCGGCCGCATTCACGCCGCAATGACGGGACGACATGACGCCCTGCAGGATCCTTTCATCCTCGCCCCGGCTGAATTCAAAAGCGTGGGGATTGAGGGCGGCGACCGCGATCCGAGGCCGGCGGATCCCGAAATATTTTTTCAAACCCCACTCCAAAAGCTCGATTTTCTCCCTTACCCGGGCCGCGGTGATGTTCTTAAAAACATCCCTCAAGGGCAGATGGGTGGTCAGAAGCAGGATGCGTTTATCCCGCAGGATCCCCATCATGCCGAAATCCCTCGTCCGGTAAAATCGGGCAAGATATTCGGTATGACCGATAAATCCGATGCGGGCGGAACGGATGACCTCCTTGACGATCGGCGCCGTGATCAGGATATCGGGCCGGCTTTTTACTGCCTTATCCAGCGAATCCAGCGCGGCCTTGCCCGTGCGTCGGTCCGGTGCGCCGAATCGAAAATTCACCGGCGTTCCGCAATCCCGGATAATATTTTTGATGGCTTGAAAATTTCTCGTTAATTTCAGATCCCGCGCGGTCCGTTTTAAAACCTCCCGGTTGCCAAAGATCTTGATATCCGGCATATCTTTAAAACCGGGTAAAACCTTGAGCACGATCTCCGGTCCGATGCCCGCGGGGTCTCCGATCGTGATTGCGATCTTCATCGACTTAGACTCCCTGTCCCAATGCCGGCGCTCATAGATTCACTCATGGACTTCCTGTTGTTGAACAAATTTCCATTAATGATGCCGGAAGGATCCCCAATGGTCACCGCGATCTTCATTGACTTAATCCCTCATAATAATCATTCGCTTCTTCTTTTCGAACATTCCCCTCGGGGATTTTCAGCACTCGATAGCGCCGAGCTCCCGGCGCGTCATCGATCTCGATTATATCCCCTTCTTTGACCTCCCGGGATGGTTTACTGAGCATACCGTTGACCTTGATCATACCTTTATCGCATAGTTCCTTGGCGATTTCCCGCTGTTTGACGACCAGGGTTTTCTTAAGGAACAGATCGATCCGCATGACTTATTATATTAGGGGAACAGACGAAAGTCAATCCCTTTTGCCTGTTACCTGTTCCCTGTTTCCTGTCGCCTAATATGCCTCTTGACATTTTTCCATCCATAGGTATACTTATAAATGCTGAGGAGGCACTCTTAAAGACTTCATAAACGTTGGATGTCCCGTAAGTTCGAAATAATTTCATTGATTCTAGGCGATCTGAGTATTCTTTCCGCGATATTTTTTATCAGCTGGAGAGCCTCAGCGATTAATTATCCCGCGATCAGCGGGCATGCGATCGCCGTCAACATCCTTATGTCCTTTTACTGGATCTTCATCTTCCAAACCTTTAAACTGTATGAAACCCGACCCAACATTCAGCTGATGAACGAACTGGCCAAACTTTTCCGCGCTCTGCTCATCGGCATCATCGGAATGATCGCCCTCGCCTATCTCACGAAAATCGAATTTATCCGGGCCCGGGGGTTCCTGCCCTCCTATGTCACCACGATCAGTTCCCTGTTCCTTTGGCGCCTGCTCTGGCGGGGCTTTACCGGTGAAAATATCAACCGCCGCCTCAAAAAAGTGATGATTTTCAAAAACGGCGAACCCGCCGCCCAGTATCCCGGCTTTTCCGTGGTCAAGGAAATGAAGATCGCGGAGATCAATCCCAACACCTCAAAAGAAATATTCCGGACCAACAAGATCGACGGGATAATCGTGGAATCGAACGGTCATGTATCGGATGACATCCTTTCTATCATTTCCGACTTCGCCTTGACCGATTACGAAATTTTCGTTTCGCCCAAACTCTATCCCCTTGTCTACCATCATTTTCTCGTCCAAAAAATCCCCGATTCGTCGCTCCTCAAGATTATCTTTCACCCGCTTTCCAATTGGGACCGTTCCCTGAAGCGCATGACGGACATAGCCCTTTCCGGCCTTGCCCTTTTCTTCCTGTCGCCTTTGCTCCTCATCATCGCGCTTTTTATCAAGATCGATTCCTGCGGACCGGTCTTTTACCGTCAGAAAAGAGTCGGCTTTCACGGACGGAAGGTCAATGTCTTCAAATTCCGCTCGATGGTCACCGACGCGGAAAAACATACCGGACCGGTCTGGGCGCAGAAAAACGATAAACGGATCACCCGCATGGGCAATATCATGCGCCCCCTGCGGCTCGACGAGCTTCCTCAGCTGATAAACGTGCTGATGGGCGATATGAGCTTCGTCGGTCCCCGGCCGGAAAGGCCGCACTTTGTCGCCCGATTCCGTAAGGAGATCCCGCTCTATGGTTTGCGCCTGACCGTCCACCCGGGTATCACCGGCCTGGCTCAGGTCCGGCACAACTACGACCGGAACGTGGAGGACGTTAAGAAAAAACTGGAATACGACCTGGATTACATTAACAGCATATCCCTGCAGACGGACATGAAGATCTTCCTGAAAACGATCCTGACCGTGCTCAAAAAAGAAGGAGCGCATTAGAAATGTCAAATGTCCCCGATTAGAAATGTTATTTCTAACGGGGCAGGCAAATCAATGTCAAATAACAAATGACAAATAGATGACAAATTCCAAATGATCCCGAGAATTTTCCTCGCGCTGGCGGGGATTTTTATTTCCCTGACCGCGCAGAACCTGCCCCATACCTGGTCCCAGAGTTACGGTACCTATGACCAGGCGGCGGTATGCGTATCCGGTTCTTACGCCCTCGGTTTCAGCGTCAACAATTATTGCCTTTACGCTCCCGTCAGCGATTCTATCGCATACGATGAACGCCGTTTCGACCTCTGGGCTCGGCTTAGTCTTTTCCGCAACGTTGAGTTTGAATTGAAATTCTCTTCACCGACCTGCGCCGTCCTGTCGATGAAATACCGTTTTCTCGACGGCGCGATCGCCGGCGCCATAAAATTTGGTTTTGGGTATATGAAAGGCACCCGCGTTAACTACCTGACCGACTATGTTTACGATTTCTATCCGACATTCCTTTTTACCACGCGCCGCTTTGGTCCGGTAAGGTTTAACCTTGCGCCCAAGATGATCTATTCAATTCACCAGCGGGACCGGCAGGATCATACGACCCGACCCGTGCGGCATATCATCCAGTACGGCTTGGGCGCGGGACTGGAATTGGGCAATGGGTTTTCCGTCCAGCCCGAAACCAACTGGCTGTGGGCGGATAACGAAGGCGTCTCTTACATCGTAAACCAGTTCGGGATCGGCGTGAATGTCCTGATACGATAGCGGATTCAGGACAGGAAGTAGTATGAAGTAGGCAGTAAGCAGCAAAAAACTAAATTACACAATCACTTAATAACTTACTGACATCGGCATAACTGCCTTAAAAACATAGAGATTCTTCGGGCTTCATGCGAAGCCCTCAGAATGACGTTCCTGCCTGTCATTCTGAGCGTAGCGAAGAATCTAAATCTATTCATAACAATAATATAACAATAAAATGATTAATGCCGACATCAATAATTACTAAATTACTCGATAACTTTATTACTATTTACTTTTTGAGGTTGAATTTTTGAAGCAGCTTGTCGATCGCCTTGGTCAGGTACTTCTCTTTTAAAAATATGTTGACCGAAAGTTCGGAGGTTGTGACCGCCTCGATATGGGCGCCGGCACCGGACAGGGTTTTGAAGATATCCGAAAGGATCCGACTTTCCGAACCGATGCCGATGCCGATGATGCTGATCGAACAAATATCCGGGGTCTCCTTGACACCCCGAAACTTTAATTTTTTCCGGGCTTTGCCGATCACGGATCGAACTTTTTCCCGCTCGTCCAGGGGGGTGATGAAGGAAAGATCGAAATTTTTTGCATCGGAAATACCGTGGAAGAAGAACTTTATATGCACGCCTTCGCCGGTCAGATCGGTTATGATCTGCGACAGGTAGGTCGGGCTCCGGGGTACCTGAAGCAAGGTCGCCAGGTACAGATGCCGGTCGTGGGTTATCGCCTTGGGTCTCGCTCGTTCGAGGCCTTCCAGGTTGGTAATCAGGGTTCCGGTCCGGTTCGTAAAGGTGCTCCGGACGTGGACCGGCACGTTGAATTTCGCGGCGATCGCCGAAGCGCGCGGGTGCAGCACCTGGGCGCCCCGGCTGGCCAATTCCAGCATTTCTTCGTAGGAAATTTTATCGATCATTTTAACTCCTCGGAAAATATTGGGATCTTCGGTATATATCCCGTCCACGTCGGTGTAAATTACGCATCCCTTCGCGCCCAGGGCGGCGCTCAGGGCTACGGCCGTGGTATCCGATCCGCCGCGGCCCAGCGTGGTTATCTCTTTTTCCAGGCTCACGCCCTGGAAACCGCAAACGACCGGGACCTTGCCTTCGCTTAAGGAACGACGGATACGATCGCCGCGGATCTCCAGGATCCGGGCGTCCGTGTGCCGATTGTCGGTTATGATGCCAACCTGGGAACCGGTAAAGGATTCGCCTTCGAGTTTCAACATCTCCAGAGCCATGGAAAAAAGCGCGACCGAGATCCTCTCCCCGGCGGTCAAGAGCATGTCCATTTCGCGCGCTTTGGGCCGGGGGTTGATCTCCCGGGAAAGCGCCAGTAGTTCGTCCGTGGAATGACCCATGGCCGAGACGACGACTATCACGTCGTCCTTTCTCCGGATCTCGGCCACCCGGCGGGCGGCCTGGAGGATCCGGCCGGCATCGGCCACGGAAGTTCCGCCGAATTTTATGACCACGATCGACATGGCGGTATTATAGTGAAATCCACGGGAGAGTCAAGATATTCAGGTTGTCAGATTATCCGTTCATCGTTTCTATCTTAACAAAATTATTTTTTCAACTTTATTATAGTTTCCCGCATCGATTTGTATAAAATAGACTCCGGTGGCTAAGTTATTTAGCAAAGGGGAGATTCTATTCATCCCGATCTTGGCGCTGCCATCGAATATTTTCTCAACCAATCGACCGGTCACATCGTACAGCTTTAAAGTCACTATGCGCTCATCCGGCGAATTGAATCGTATTCTTAATACGCCCCGTGCCGGATTTGGATAGATGTTTTCCAGGAAAAACGGCCGGTTTATCCGCGCCTCATCACCCTGCGGACCGCCGCCCCCGCCGACTTCCTTGACATATATCTCGATCCCCGATAAGACGGCGGTCGTGCCCGTTAGTTTCTTGACTTTTATCGTTATTTCGTTGTCCTCCAAACAGGATTGGGGAATCCAGGCTTCATCGGTTACCTTCTCGCCGGGATTAACCCAGCGATTGCGGTGCAGGATATCGTCGATATTGAACTGCAGTTTGACCTTGTTTGGTTCCTGATGATAATAAGTCCATATTATCTTGTATTTTTCGTGCGGGGAATGGAGGGTAAGATGATACGTCAATTCTGTAGAATCATAATCGAACGTCTGGTAATCCTCGTCGCCCAAGGCCTGATAACCGTCGCGGTGGACCAAAACCGGTACCGGGATTTCGGTCCCCATATCCAAACCGTAGGTCGGCGGCGGGTTGTCGACGGGTAAGTTCAGATAGTAGATATAACCCAGGCTTTCCGCCGGGT
>Ga0315279_10006023_pt1 | contig 15464 bp, 7 predicted proteins | sample YL17G06_20_MG_FD_203694 | JGI IMG/M metagenome (GOLD analysis project Ga0315279, IMG submission 203694) | Sediment microbial communities from Yellowstone Lake, YNP, Wyoming, USA - YL17G06_20 | ecosystem: Environmental > Aquatic > Freshwater > Lake > Sediment | place: USA: Wyoming | collected... | reverse complement strand
GGGCTTTGCTTTCAGGGGTTGCTGGGGCTTTTCTGACGCTTGCCATGGTCAGCGTTTGGGCGTACATAAGCGGACCAAAAGAACGTTAACTCCCTTCCCCCTCTCCTTTCTTTCCTCAGGCTTTGAGAGTTTTCTTTCTGGCGCGTCGTTGTGCGTGAGAGTTGTTTTCTGGACTCAGGAGCGGAAAAAGATGTCATCCGCGGAAAGCGTACTCGTACCTCGATTTCCTCATCGTCCACATGTAAACGCTCAACTAAACTATTTATGCTTTGAATGGGCTAAAGCGTTTTGAAGGAGGACAGAGAGTGTATGTGTGGGATTTTCGGTTTTGCTTTGAAGCAGCCTGTAGGTATGAGTGAGGTTTTTAATGTTTTGGCTAGGCTTGAGGTTCATCAGTATCCGACTGAGACGAAGCCTGTTGGGGGTTTCGGTGCCGGTGTCGCCGTGTTGGCGAATGACGGCAGCATTGTGGTTGAGAAGGTTGGAAAGGTTGCTGGTTCGCCTGCTAGGACTTTGTCTGAGGTTGTGGGAGTCGGTGAAGCTAGAGTTTTGGTCGGTCACGTGCGGTATCCGAGTCCGCAGTTTATGGAAAAAACCAGTTTCAGGGAGACTGCTCAGCCATACTTAGCTAAGTGTTTTTCTGGTTTGCGTGTGATTTCTGTTCATAATGGTCTTGTTGAGAATTACGTGCAGATTAAGGAAAAGCTTGGTGGTGGGCATGTTTTTGAGTCTGATGGTGTTGGGCTTGTGGATTCTGAGGTTGTTCCGCACTTTTTTGAGCAGCTGTTGAGAGAGTGTGGTTCGGTTGATGAGGCTTTAGACTTGCTTTTCTCTGGTTTGGATGGGAATAGCAGTATTGGTTTGTTGCATGTTGCTGGGGAGCGTGTGTTCTTGCATTTTGTTCATAAGGGGAAGACTAGGGGTTTGAGGGTTTGGGTGAATGGTGCTGGTGAGGTTGTTTTTTGTAGCAGGAAGGAGCCTTTGGTTGAGGTTTTCGCTGATGTGCTGAAGAAGGGCAAGTTCAAAGAGAAGGTTTCGATCGGCTGGCAAGAGAAAGTGGAGACAAAGCTTTCTGTTTCTGTAAACCTGTGAGTCGTTGGTCACGATACATTTGAGTAGAATTCGCCCAACCACCACGCTTCACGCTTGTTCGTTCTGGGTCTTTTCGACCGGCTTGCCTGCTGCAAGTGCCAAAAGGTGGATTGCCGCGAGTCTTGAGGGAGTTCTCAAACAGAAAGATGATTAAGCGCGGAAAAATCTTTGGTCATCATCTTCTTCCACGTTGAGTTCATGTTGATTGATGATTTTCGTGGTTGGGGTAAAGTCTTATCCCACACACACGACCAACTCTGTCATCTTTAACTTTACGATTGACGGGCAGGCTTCGTGGATCGGCTAGAGCTTGGGAGGGCGGGGGCGTTGGATTCTCTGTGCTGTGACCCCGTCAAATTCTATAGCTTTTCCCTCGCCTGTCCTTACGTTTGTGTATAAGGCTCTAAACCTTGGGGTGTAGACTATGGCTCGCTCGTTGACTTCAAAGAGCTCAATGACAAGTCTGTTTATGTCTTTGGGTCGTTTGAGTATTTTGGATCGGATAATGTCCAAGTCTGCGTCCAGGGCGATTTCCTTTACTCCAAATGCTGTCAATATTTCCTTAGGGTTCTTCTCCGAAGGAGCGGACGGGAGTTCTTTTGGCGCGACTTCTTGCCCAAATCTGTCTAGGATAAGAGAGGCCTTAATCTCTGTCGTTAGTCTCTCCTCTCCCTGAAGTTTAATTAGACTATGGTCCTTCGCAGGCGAATCCGGCGGTTGGTTGGGTTTGTATTTCTGGTTTGAAACAATGACCTCCTGCACTTTGTTGTCAACATTAACCGTGTAGGCGCACTTACGATAGTAATCAATCATGTACCTGCCACTGATCATGATGTACGGTTCGTAGTATTTGTCGATGGAAACAAGTTGAATCTCATCCGGTTTAGGTTTCATGAATCCAAATCTTGTAAACAGCTGGCCCTTGAGCTTCTCCCCGATCGTCTCTATCACATTTGGTTCAATGCGAGTCTCGTAAACGATGGTATTTCTTTCAGCTATTTTTTCACTGGATGGTATCGTTCCAGATGATATGACTATCTTCTCATCAGATACTGATTCGGTCAACCCTAGACCCTCAATCATTTCTGAGTTTTGCGGGTAATATGGATTATGTACTGAGAAAATGAATTTCTGGTTAACTCTTTTTATGTTTGGGTGTGGGATAAAACTTTACCCCAACAACAACAACAACCTTAACGACGACGGACCACGACCAACGACGAACGACGACCACGACGACGACGGACGGACAATAGGCAGTAGGCTTACATTAGGTGTATACTGGATTCAGGACATATACGGGATATCTGACAACTGAAGAGACAGGCAGTAGAAATCAGGTCATAATAGGGTAGCGATATACGTAGTATCGGAATCGAACATACGGGCTTTGTTGGCGTGCGCCAAGGCACGCGTTCGTTGAAAGAAGGTTCTAGAGGAAAACATCAGAAGGCTTTTAACAGGATGTCGCTGAGCTAATGTGTGCACAGGAGAAGGAGTGACAAAGGTAATGCCCGCGCGCTCTTTTAAGACGATGAAAACTGCAAACTGGAAAACTCTAGCAGTTTCTGTTGTTTGTCTGATGCTTCTTTCGACTGCAATGGTGCAAATAGCATTCGCTACGTCTGACAAAGGTACGAAAATACTTCTCTCAGAAGACTTTGAGAACAAGCGTAAGCTAGAAAATGTTTGGTCATTTGTGGCTGGAGTCGGAGAGGAAAATGGAATAGGCGGAGTCGCGCCTGGGGGCTCTTGGACTGTAGTCGATGAGGGGTCTGGGAACCATGTTCTTCAAGCACAATCAGAGGGTGGTATTCGGGGCACGGCTGCGTTTGCTGGAGACACGCGTTGGAAAGATTACACGATTGAAGCCCGCACGATAACGACTGATTCATATATGGGGCTAATAGTGCAAGCTGATCCATATGGGAAAACCTATTACAGTTGTTACGTTAGCCCAAACTGGCCGGGTGGCCTGATAGAAATATTTAAGCACACCAACGGGATTTGGGGACGGACGTGGCTCGCAGAGAAATATACAGATGACTACATTACGCAGGCTGACTGGATTGACCTCAAAGTAAGAGTTTCCAACCCTAATGGTGGAACATTGCTCGATGTGTTCTTCAAGTTAGATGGACCAAACCAGCAATATCCAGAGACACCTCAGCTGCAGTACTTTGACATCAATTCACCGTATACTTCAGGCAGTGTAGGGCTCATTTTCTATGACAACGGTGCATACGGAAGTACTTACGAGTTGTTTGACAACGTGGTCGTTACTGCAAGCAAGTGATTGTTAGAATACAAGCTTCCTTCCAATCTTTTTTCTGTTTGTGTTGAGAGTTAATTAGAGTGGGTTTGGGATAAAACTTTACCCCAACAACAACAACCACGACGCCTGCCAATCACTCACTCAATCACTGACTACCGATCACTCAATCTCTCAGTCACTGCCAACTCCTTCCTCTACCTACCTATACCTACCTACCCATACAACGCACACGCACACGGAGGGAGTGTGTATGCAGGCTAGAAGATTGTTTCAAAATTGTTATATGCTGTTGATATCAGAATAGTTTGAAAGAGAAGGGAGCATTTTGAAGAAGATAGTCTCTGTAACAATCATTACAATCTTGATAACCAGTATGCTGGTTTCTGCATTCAAAATCCCGCCAGCTCAGGCAAGCGGAACCATTTACATCAAGGCTGACGGCTCAATAGACCCGCCAACAGCGTCAATACAACGAGACGGAAACCTCTACACCTTTACGGATAGCATTTATGACCCTATTGAAGTGCAAAGAAACAACACAATAATCAACGGAGCAGGATACACGCTTCAAGGAAGTGGGGGGTACGGTTTTAATCTAACAAGCATAAACAACGTAACAATCAAAAATACACAGATCGAATGGTTTGGCGAGGCCGTATACCTGAGTTCCTCGTCTAACAATACAATTTCGAACAACAGGATGGCAAATAACGCTGGCGCTTCCGTACACCTGGCTTCATCGTCTAACAACTGTGTTTTGAACAACGACATAGTCAGCAATTACATTGGCATCTATTTAACCCAACAGTCTAACAGCAACACTGTTTCCGACAATAATGTCACTGACAACTCCAGGGGTGGCATGGCGCTGGAGGACTCGAGTTATAACACACTTAAGAATAACAGAATATCTGGAAGCCGTTACAACTTTGGCGTTTATGGCTATTCTGAGCAAACGTTTATTCAAGATGCGGATTCGTCAAATACTGTGGACGACAAGCCGGTATACTACTGGGTTAACCGTTATAATATGGAAGTTCCATCTCATGCCGGATACGTGGCGTTAGTGAACTCGCACAACATCACCGTTACAGGATTGGAACTGAAGGATAACTACCAAGGCATTTTGGCCCACGGAACGACGAACTCCCAAATAAAAGACAACAAACTAGCAGACTGCAGAGAGGCGATTTATCTTCATGAATCGTCTAACAACACTGTTTCGGACAATAACCTAACGAACAACGATTATGGCATCACCCTATTCTTGGGCAGTAAGAACAACACTGTTTCGGACAATAATGCTGCTGACAACTACTGCTGGGGCATTGGCCTGTTATGGGATTCTAGCAATAATCGCGTTTTGGGCAACGACATATCCAACAACGGTAATGAAGGCGTCGATCTGGCTCAATCCTCTAATAATATTGTTTCAGGCAACGACATAGCAAATAACAGTAGAGGCATCTCTCTATTTTATTCGTCTAACAGCAAATTTTATCATAACGATTTCATGAACAACCCCTATCAAATCTACGATCAATATCGGCATGAATTTTATGATCCGAGATATTTTTCAATGAATGTTTGGGATGATGGTTATCCTTCTGGCGGGAACTATTGGAGCAACTATTCTGACGTAGACGTCGACAATGACGGCATATGGGACCACCCATACGTAATAGATACCAATAACAGTGATAACTATCCCCTCGTAAATCCATGGACACCAATACCTCCTAATCAACCTCCAAATTGCGTTGTCAGACTTCAAAAAGACGGTATCGAGATAACCGAAATTGGTGTTGAACAGTTTTTTGATATTTACGTAGGAGCTTCTAGTGATGATACAGGCATCACGAAGGTTCGATTCTCAAATGACGACGTTCGAGATGGCAATCCGACTGGATTGTGGACGCAATGGTACGATTGGAGTGTATCCTCCAGCGACTGGAATGCAGCAACCAAAATCAGACGCTGGGCATTCTATTCGCCAGGATTTAAAGAAGTCTGGGCAGAAATCAAAGACGGGTCTGGTCACAGCGCAAGATGCTCTGCCAGCATTTATGCGCCTGCTCCTGCGCTCCCCGTCCTCGTCTCTCCGCTAGTCATAAGCCCCGTGAAAGATATGTACGCAGTTGGAGACTCAATTACCGCCGAATTCACTGTCAGGAACGTCGGGGAAACACCAATCACACTTGACAAGCTGACTCTCGGAGGCAGAGTGAACGGCTGGCTCGAAACTGACGGATACCCTGACTTCACGTACCGGCTAGTTACCCTTCAGCCAAATGCTGATTACCTGTATTCGGGATCTTTGACATTTACCAAGACGGGTAACTATCGATTCTTTATCGCTTATAACATAGTAAATCCCAACCCAGATGAAAAGAAACTGTTGGATGAGAACAACTGGAACACATGCATTGAATTGGATGATGGTTTATCGCAAACGTCAAGGGTTAGGAACATCGTCGTTTTCGACGGAGGGACGATACCAGGCGAACCTGAAGCATTGAGAGAAACAGTTAGACAAATGATAAGACTAAGCCCATATATTTCTCCATACCTTCTGGGAACCGATTCTTGGAAAGAAAGCGTTGCCACGTTATGGGCGGGTTTCACTTCATGGGCCACTCAGACTGATTTGACCGGCAAATATGACGAACTGTACTATAACGGCATCGATTACTATGGGTTGAGGTTGAAGGCACTAAAAGATGCTAATTCCGCTTTGGATAGAGGAGATACTGCGTTTGCCAAGAAATGTGTAGAGAGAGCCCAAATGTATGATAAACTGGCTCACATGAGCTTTGCGGCTGCCATTGAAGTTTTCGATGGTAACATGCAAGCTGGAGAAGTGTTGGCCCAGGGAATAAAGGATGGATGCGAAACTGTGACAAAATTAGGAATCAAGGTCCTTTGCCCTGAAGCGGGTATCGCAGCAGATGCAATCTACATGATTATGAACTTCGGTTTCAACAACTTCATTGAAGGCCAAGACAAAGCCACGATCGATATGGCAGTTGATGCAGTGTTCATCCTCGCTTTTCAGAGTCAACAATTCCAGAGTCTCAATCTTGACACACTGGAAACATACGTCAACAATGTAGGCGGAACTGTGCAGCTCAGTACACTCTTCCTAAACGAGGAGTTCATGAATGAATTTGGGACGGAGCTTGTAGCAATTACAACCCAGACGTTATCTAGAATGGGAATAAGCCTTGCGGAGGACGTTCGTGACATGTTGGTCAAGACAATCGTCCAACGTCTCGTGTCACTAGGTGATTCCATAACAAGTAAGCCGAAATGTCCAGTAGACCCCAGAATTTATGACTCTGAGGGTTTGGTGGCTGGAGTAGTTAATGGGAAAGTGAGACAGGAAATACCGATGTCACTATGCTACAACGGAACGATTCAGATTTTCTTCATAAACGATTCCTACTCGTACGAGATAGTTGGAAAAGACACCGGAACTTATGATCTGACAATTGCTCAGACCAAAGATGGAAACAACACGGTTTTTAATGCCACCAACATTCCAATTTCGACCAATGAAACACATACGTATGATCTCAACTGGGTGATGCTTTCTCAAGCTGCAGAAGGCGCCAGTATCTATGTGGATTCCGACTCCAATGGCATATTTGAGTTCAATTTTACCTCAGACAACGAGCTTAGCCGCTTTGAATATGTGGCCGCTACTACTGGGCATGACCTAGGAATTGCTGAAGTAACCTCATCAAAAAGCGTGGTGGGAGAAGGCTACGTTCTCCCAGTCAACATGACAGTTGTGAATTACGGCGTTTACACCGAAACATTCAATCTCACGATCTATGCTAATGACACGCTACTTGCGACGCAGACTGTCACTTTGGCAAACGCTAGCTCTACAACCGTCAGTTATGCTTGGAACACGACCGGTTTTGCAAAAGGCAACTACACCCTGAGCGCGTATGCGGAACCAGTTATAGGAGAAGCCTACGTTGCAGACAATAATCAGACTGGCGGTATGGTTTGGGTAGGAATTTCAGGAGACGTCAACGCAGATGGAAAAGTTGACGTGAAGGACGTTTACAATGTCGCCTTAGCCTACGGCACGTCACTGGAAGGACCAAACCCAAATGGGCGCACGTATAATTCGGACTGCGACATAAACAGCGACAACAAAGTGGACGTAAAAGACTACTACATTGTCTGCAAACACTACGGGGAAGTCGAATCCTAGTTTCTTTCTTTTTCGTGGACAGCTCAGTTCGCGTTATCGCAGTAGTTGTGGACAAAGAATGACAAAGGCTTGGCAAATTAGCCTTCACGCAGTGCATGACTTTGAACTATGTGCCCGAAGGTAAGTCCTTTCAACTTGGCTCGTGAAAACACACTTGCCAAGCCCAACCCCCTGTCTACTTCTGAAGCTTAAGAACGCAGTGGCAGAACGACACTCCAGTGTTTCAGAGAGCAGAGTTAAAGTGAAAGGCGTGCGCTATGGAAACTCGATATAGAAAGAGAATGTGCGCGTCATGCTAATGAGAGTGCGCAAAAGACTTATCTCTATTTCTTGTCAATCATCAAAACGGTGCTGATGCTTTGCAGGAGAACTACAAGGTTCTGTTTGACGAGAATGGAACTCCAATAGACTTGGCGAGAATTAAGCATCTCGTAACCCACTTTCCAAAAAGCTACAAAGATACTGTAAGGGAAATAATCGGCAACTCTGTCTCTCTGAACCCAAAGACGTTTAAGTCCAACGTTACCAGACTGCTAATTTCTTTTGGAATGACACGCAAAGGGCCTTTCCACGGGTTAAAAAGAGATGATCCTAATCATGTACTTGATGGTTGTTGGACACAATCTGAAAAGGAATTGGGGGATCTTAAGGACCGTCTAAGCCAACATATCTTACATGAGAGAAGTCGAGCCGTTCTCGAGTTATCTCCCGAAACAAGAAAGGAAATTGTTGCAGACGTTTCTAAGCTTTTTGACAAACTTGAGTGGATTACAATTAACGGTAGCTACGTCGGACCTGTGGGTGCAAGCAAGATTCTGTTTGCAGTCTTGCCAGAAATCGCTCTCCCAGTCGATAATGCCGAATGGAAATATGTGTTCAGAACGCACAGCTACGACAAAGTGCTTTCCATTATGATTGACGAAATCAGTGAATGGGAACAACGATCCAAACTAACCCCTCTTGAGACGTTGGATCCAAAATCTCCAACAACCTTGACATCAGTTTACAACGTCATGGCTATGAAAGCCCGAAAGAAATGTAAGGAAGAAGTGAAGCGCGCGAAATAACCCGACTTGCGCACTGCCAATGACTGCAATAATCGGTTGCGCTCGACAATGAAAAACCCAATAAAAATTAGAAGAACTGGAAGGTGTTGAGAAGTAGATCATGAGGAAGAAGGCAAAGCGACCTGACGCAAAATACGATCACTTTGAAGAGGGAAAGCATTGGTTCAGATGCCTCAGATGCTCCAATAACTTGATTTATGAACCCTGGGAAATAGTCAAACACTTGAAAGCCTCCCACAGAATCCCTAGAAAAAGACAGATAATACTTTCCTGGAACAAAGAATACGAGGAAAACTACCAAAAAATAAGCACAAGACACTGGTATACGAAAAGGATATTCCGATTGAAGTTGACCGAACCCTACAAGAAGAGTACGAGAAGGAAAAGCAGTTAATCGGCGAAGGAACTATTGAAAGAGTCGAGAGGACCAAGCCGGAAACCGCTTGGACTAAGTATGGTCAACAGATGTTCATCAACGAATCTGAATTCAATCACTATACGTCGAAGTCGCCGGTAGATGGAAGGAATCGAAAGATGATGGAGATTACCATTTTCGTCCTGAAGAACTTGCGGAAATATGAAAATCCTATGCGTTGGAAAAGTGGCATCACTCCTGCCGGTTGCTATCTCACGAGAGATGAATATCAGAGAATGACTACTGAATAGAAAGACGAAACATATATTGCGCGCTAAGAACACACACAAGATAAAACTTCACACCCCCCCAAACCCACGACGTACGGAAAAGTTATAGCTGGACTCCGCATACTATTGTCTCAAGTCTTCAAGAATTCTGTTTTCCTCATCATCTCGTAGAACTGGCTCAGTTTCTGGCCTAACGTTATGGTTGAGGAGTAGTGACGACATCATTTGTGCAGGCGAGTTTTCCTTTCCTCAGCAATTCTCCGTAAACCTCAAAAAAACTTTCTCTGACCTTTTCGCCTGTGCGGTCAAACCCAAATAGTCTCGCAGTTTCAACAATGAGTGATTCGACACTTATGCCTAGAGCATATTGAGCGACTGACCTCATAGCGCTCTCAATTTCCTCGGGTGGAATGTATTCAGGCTTCCTCATAGAATCCGGGACCCCTTCGACCGGAACTCGAACAGCCACTTCACGGAGTCCGATCGGCCAAAGGAAGCTCCCCTTGATAGTCATTCTCCTATCTCGGAGGCAGAGATTAACCGCTTCCTTTGTCGCGAGAGCCACTTTGTATCCAGCTCGTTTGATTCCCCATGCAGCCGCGAGTCTTCTAACAGCATAGTCAAAGTGGACTGGGCCTTCATTTTTAACAAGCTCTGCTAGGAGATTACTCTGCAGTTCTCGGTTGCATTGAAAATAAAACTCGTTCCTCCGTTGGGAACGGTAAGGATACCTAGAGATGCTGATGGTGACATACGGGGCAAATCGGGCTTTGAGCTCGCAAACCTTGTACGGAATGCCGATTCTTTCGATACCTCCGAACTGGACTTTTTGAACATCCACTTCCTGAGATGGAGGTTCTTTCAGTTCAGTTGAATCAGGGTCTGCTTCTGAAGTGGCGTTTTCTGCACGCAGATCACGTGCTTGTTCTAATGCCTCTTCTAGTCGCCTAACCTCTGATTCTCGTCTTGCAACCCATGTTGGCGCCCATACACGATAAGCTCTCCATCCGAGTCGCTTAAGCACCTGTTCTCTGAGTCTGTCTCTATCACGCGCGCTATAGCTGGAGTAATAGGTGGATCCGTCACATTCAACTCCTAGAATAAAACGCCCGGGATCGGTCGGGTCAATCACTCCGATATCAATTCGGTTGCCACTACAGCCCACTTGGGGAATAACATTGTAGCCCATACGCCGGATTTCTCCTGCCACGTCCTCTTCTAGGGGCGACTCAAACTCGCTAGTTTGAGGATGAGTCAGTTTAAGTGCGTCAGGGCCTCTTTCAGCATAGTCGAGGTAATGACATAGAGTCACCACGCCTTCAGCACTAGTTGCATTCAAGTCGATGTCCGAAGCTTTGATTGAAGTAACAAGAATGACCTTTTCTCTAGCACGTGTAACCGCTACATTCAATCGCCGTTCTCCTCCCGGCTTGTTCAGCGGCCCGAAATTCATGCTCATCTGACCTTGTTGGTCACGGCCATAGCCGACACTAAATATCATTACGTCCCGTTCATCACCTTGAACATTTTCTAGGTTCTTGACAAAGAACCCTTCTAGACGATCTTCTTTGAAGAACCGTTCGTACTCAGGCTGCTCCTTACGGCGAAGAAGGATTGCTTCATCCACAGCTTCCATTTGAGCCATGCTAAAAGTTACGACTCCAAGAGTCTTCTTTGGGTACAGTTTGAGTTGTTCAAACACTAGGTCAGAAACGACTTTCGCCTCTCTAAGGTTATCTCTCCTTCCTCCACGATCGTAGATGCCATCGGCCACGTAAACCAATTTCACTCCTAAGGTTTCATGTCTTGCCACGGCGGACGGGAAGGTTATCAACGTGTCTTCATAAAACCGGTGGTTAGAAAAAGATATGAGTCCCTCGTGTTTGCTTCGGTAGTGCCATCTAAGTGTCTTAACCGGTAGTCCAATTCCATGAAATTCGTCAAGAATGCTGTCGAAAACCTCGCTTTCCTTGTCACTGATTTCATCCCAGTCATAGTCTTCAATCATCCCTTTCTGGAAGAATGTTGTAGGTGGCAGTTGCTGGTCATCTCCAGCAACAACGATGGTTTTTCCACGGTAGATGGAGCCAATGGCGTCTTCAGGAACGATTTGGGATGCTTCATCAAAAAGAACCATGTCGAATCTCAGTTCTGGACCTAGAAACTGACTCACGGATATTGGGCTCATCAGCAAGCAAGGCTTGAGTCGGAAAAGGATGTGAGGAATCCTTTGTAGGAGATTGCGGATGGGCATTAATCGCCTCTTTTTCGCTGCCTCTTTCAGCAGGGTGTTCACTTCTGAATCGCTTGCTTGTATCAATATGCCCTGTGGCTTCTTTTCATTTGCAGTCTGGATAACTCTGTATGAAGAAAGCCGGATCAGTTCTTCGTCAAGTTTTCTGAACTCAGCGATCAGTTGCTCGTGATTCTCTCTCCGGAATCTGCCCAGGCAAGGATCTTCATCATATACGCCATTGATCCATTCTTGATAGGCCGCTTTTCGAAATACATCGACAAGTCGAGAAGCGGAAGGAGGATTTTCGGCCAGACGTCCGAAGAATGCGTCTAGTCCTATTTGCGAAAAGCGGTTCCTGATATCCTTGAAGTCTATCCAAACTTGCAGATCGTCAACCCTGTTCCGAAGTGATTTGATTCTGCTGTGAATAGATTCGATTTCCATTCCTTGTAGTTTTGTTCCTTGATACGTTAACTCAGTTTCGAAGCGAGATCCCAGAGCAGCCAATAGCTTCAGAGTTCCGTCATAATGTGTAACAAGGTCACTGTTAGAAGGAGCGTATGCGGCTCCACGAGAGACAACGCTTACAAAGAGTTCAGGAATAGGAGAAGTGCCGAACGATGCTTGGACTTTTTTGGTCCACTGAAGGATGGATAAGATTTCTTCCCAGTTGGTTTCGAGACCTATGAAGTGGAAACCGAATTTCTGTTGGAGCAACTCCTTCTTCTCTAGAATTTCAGATTCTTTCTTTCGCACGCTTTCGGCGTTTCTTAGGTCCTCTAGCAGCCGGCTGAAGTTTTGCGGTGTGTCCTTCTTGCAAGTTTTCAAGATCTCGTTTGTTACTTCACATAATGCGAGAAGTTTGCCTTCCATTTCTCTTGTCCAGTTTTGCAACTCTGCTAAGGGCGTTTGATAGATTGACAGACCTGAGTTGGGCAGGTGATAGGCAGGCACCAGGGAGCCTAATTCTCTGACTGTTTGTTCCCAATTGTCCACTGATTCTTGTAGCTCCTTGCCATTCTGTTTCATTGAAGGTAGAGGGTTTGATCCGTAGGACGCAAGTTTAGCTAGATTCTCAGGTATTTGCGTAACGCCCGATAGTCTGAAAATCTCTGAGGCAATCTCGGCCGCTCTTTCTATCTGTTGGAAGCCTGTTTCATATCCTCTATAGAAGTGACCGAGCGCACTACGAACTGATTCTGCGTTGGCATCTATCTCTGTGCTCAACGTTTTCAGCCTGCGAACGTCAATTAGATCATTCAGAACCGACTTTGGAACGTGACCTTCGCGGCTTGCTAATGCAATTTGTTTCTGGTCTCGATGAAAACTCGGGCGTAACCACTTCAGGAATCCTTTGTATGGTCCCGAATAACGCATTATTATCCCATCAAGGTCTAGTTTGAGAACTTCGTCGCTGTATGTTTGCTCTAACCTGCTCTTGAGCGAATTGCGTTCCTCGTAATCCTTTTTCGTCCTAGGCAATATTTCTTGTAGTAGCTGAAGATAAGGGGGATTGAACCATCGTAGCTCTGGTTTGTCTTCAGAAAAGCAGAGGATGGCAATACGACATAACTGTTTTACCCGCTCGAGCGTTAGATTCTCCGTAGAGAGGCTAAAGGTCTGAGCCAGCTCTTGCCCAATTCCGTTCCATTGGTTAGCTAACACTTGAGTTTTCCTGACGAAGTCCAAGAGTTCTTCTCTTTTCTTTAGGAGTTCGCCTTCCTTCAAGGCAGTCGAGTTGATTGTTTTGCCGACTGCTAGGAGAGTCTCTTCTAAGTCGCTGGATTTACTAAGCGCCAAGCCGAAAAAAGACGTTTCATAGGTCTCCATTAGGGCACTTCTAGTTTTTCGGCGCCACTCGCTTAGTTCTTGATGATTTTTTGCTTCGGAAACGAGTTGTTCGATATCATGGTGTGTCACCCAGTTCGCTTCCGGACCCGGGCTTTCCATCAGAAGATTGCCTAGTCCGATCAGCCAATTGGTCTGACCCAGTGTTGAGGGGAAGTCGAGGCCTAGCTGTTTGCATAATCTGATTGATTCAAGTTTGAGCATATCTATCGTCGAAATCATGCTGTCAAGCAGCGTTGAAAGTTCAGAGCGGATTTCTATGTTGTAAGTGCTTCCTCGGTATCCACGCCATGGAAAGTCTCTTTCTTGCACTGCCTGCCAGACATTTTTCAGTTGAGACATCAACTCCTCTAGTTCATGGATTTTCTGAGGTGTCAAGCTTCTAGGCTCTTTCAAACCTACTGGAATGAAAGGAACGCTTTCTAGGCTTGACATCTGTCCCAATATCTCGTATGCGCTCTTGTCTAAAGGTGGACGCTTTTGATGGAGAGAAATCACATAATCGTTAAGTTTTTCTTTCAACTCCGTCATTTTTTCGAATTCATGTGACGATGGCAACCTGCGCGGAACATGTTGCTCGTCAAGGCAACGCTTGAGTTCAGCGACGACTTCCCGTTTGTTGGCTTTGCTACTGTGAAGCTCCAGACAGAAGTGGGCTATTCCGACTTCGCTTAGTCTCTTGTAAACGACCTCTAACGCAGCCATTTTGTCGCTGACGAAAAGAACGGACTTTCCTTGGGCTATGCACTCGGCGATGATGTTGGCAATTGTCTGGCTCTTACCCGTACCCGGTGGGCCTTGCATCACGAAGCTTTGTCCACGCAGGGCATAATCGATGGACACTCTCTGGCTACTGTCGGCATCCAGAACCTGAAAAGACTTTTCAGGGCTCTCTATCCTATCCACATCTTTCTCGTCTGGGAGAGAATCCTGTACCAATCGTACATCTTTGTCACCGGCAATTGCGCGGACCAGAGGATTCTGTGCGATTAACTTCGAGTTTGTGTCAAGGTCTTTGTAGATAACAAGTTTGTGAAACGAGAAAAGCCCGACTTCAACTGTTACTTCCACGTTCCATCCTTGTTTATTGACGAGACTCACGATCGAGCTGAAGTAGTTCGTCAAGCTTTGCCCTTCCCATTCCTCAGGCAAAGGGGGGAGTTCAATTTTGAACTCATTCTTCATTTTCACCTGCAAAGCAGGGTTCAGGATTGCTTCCTCTTCTACTGGCGGAACTGAAATGGTAAAAGGGTCACGTATAGATTCCCTAGTCAGCTCAACAGGCACTAGGATCAGAGGGGAACGGATTTCTTCTGATGTCTCTATTTCTTTCCAAACTAGCATTCCAAATGCAGCGTGTAATATGCGAACGCCTCGTTCTCTATAGTCTGAGAGTGACCGTCTGCCAAGGTTTTTGAGAATCCTCTCGAGATCCCTTCTAGCGGTCCCCTCGCATACCAATTGATTTGCGGTTGGAGGAGGATGTTCTGGTAAGAGCGGGTTTCTGATGTCAATTCCTGATTGCTCCTCAGGGCTCTCTGGTTCATCAGGAGGGAGCCAAAACTCCAAGTTTCGGTGTCTCAGGATGAGACTGTTGAAAACTGTTTCTGCACTTGGACGTGAAACAGAGAGATTTCCGCTCTTGGTACGCCTGAAATAAAGCAGATTGTTCCGGCGCGAGAGATCTATGAGCCTGGATTTCCAATCTTCGATACGGCCCATTGCTAAAGACCATATTCTCTGGCCGTTCTTCTCCATTTCATCCCTCCAAGATCAACGCGAACATTGACGATGTAGGAACGCATATCGCGCACGCCATCGTTGGTTCCTATCGCATACTAATACTTGTTATCTTGGGCATATTTATCGCCTCTTATTGCTCGAGCTAAGCCAAATCGATAAATCGATCGTTCGCTTTCCGAATCTGGCGAATTTTGAGTCGCTGATAGCGCGCATGCGTGTTCCGAAATTAGTTTGCGAAGTATCTTATGCTTCTTGCTTTGCTTGGTTTGTGCGTGTTGATGGCGGCTTGGGCAGTGAAGAGCATGATGAGCAGGCAGAGCTGGGCGTGGA
>Ga0315279_10006022_pt1 | contig 15466 bp, 13 predicted proteins | sample YL17G06_20_MG_FD_203694 | JGI IMG/M metagenome (GOLD analysis project Ga0315279, IMG submission 203694) | Sediment microbial communities from Yellowstone Lake, YNP, Wyoming, USA - YL17G06_20 | ecosystem: Environmental > Aquatic > Freshwater > Lake > Sediment | place: USA: Wyoming | collected... | reverse complement strand
CCAGGTCGGCGCCCACGTCGGCTGCCTTGGTGTAGATGCCGCCGCCGAGCTGGGCGAAGAGCGCCACGAAGCTGGCGCCGAAGCCGTAACCGACGATCATGAGGGGAATCTTGCCGATGAAGCTCTCTGGGTAGATCGCATAGAGGAGCGCGTACAGCCCGCCGACGCCGAGAAGGGAGAGAGCCACCACCATAAGACCGGACACCGCACCGCCGCGCAGCGCCACCTGGATTGCCTCGTTGCCGGAGCGGCGCGCCGCGCTGGCGGCCCGGATGTTCGAGCGCACCGACACCCACATGCCGGTGTAGCCCGCAAGGCCGGAGCACAGGGCGCCCAGGACGAACGCCGCGGCGGTGAAGAGCGCCAGCGTCACGGTCCCTACCGGGTCGTTGGGCGAGACCTTCCGCACGAAAGCGTAGAGCACGAACAGCAGCACCGTGACGAGACCCGCGAGCTTGGCGATCGTGCCGTACTGGGTGTGCAGGAAGCCCTGCGCGCCCTCGCGGATGGGGTCGGAGATCGCGCGCATCTCGGGCGTGCCGTCGTCCTTTCGCAGCACCCAGCGGGCGAGAGCCCACGCAACGGCCAGGCTGGCAACACTTACCCCCAGTACGATCGCCAGCAGCGTCGTCGGCGTCATGTCATTTCCTCCCCCCGCGCCTGCGGAGAATGGCGCATTCTTGGTAATCGCGGCGGGGGCTGTCAAGTGCCGGGCTTGCGAAAGGGCACGAAAGACCCCGCCCCGCGTTGGCGGGGCGGGGTCTCAGGCCCTGTGGGGCGGGGAAGCCGTCTGCGAGGCGCTCAGATGCCCGCGCCGGTTGGCGAACCGTCGGCCTCGGCAACGAGCTTCGCCCGGCGCTGCTTCTCCCTGAAGTGGGCGATCACCATGTAGAGCCCCGCGGCCACCAGGATCAGCGGCCACCAGTCCTGCAGGAACGAGAAGTCGACCGGGTAGAACTGGTTGTAGAGCAGGACCAGGCCCACGATCAGGAGAAACGCCCCGAACCCCAGGCTGCCCCGGTGCGCCGCCTTTGCCCTTTGTTCGGGCGACATCAACGGCTCGGCCGCAAGACCCATGTTCAGCATCTGGGCCTGGCGGTAGCCGTCGATCACGGCAAAGAACCAGACGAACGCGACGACGATGCCGAGGTCCGCGTGCTCCGCGAGCCAGATCGAGAGCGCGAAGGCGAGGAAGACGCCGAAGGCACGCTGGTAGAGACCGAGGTAGAGGTGGCCCAGGCCCGGAAAGAACGACAGCACGAGCGCGAGCCCGGGGGCGCGCCGAGTCGGCGCCGGGGGCGGTGCCGACGGCATCGCTGCCGGTGGGGCTTCGGGGTTTTGCTGCTGCGGGTAGGTTTCCTGTGTGTTCATGACCGTCCTCCGTCCCTTACAACGGTTTTGTTGGCTTCCGGGTTCGCGCTCTTGCCGCCGAAGAACGAACGCACCGTCTGCCAAGCCTCCAGGGCGTGATCGCGCACCCACCCCTGTGCCCCCGTGGCCGCGTCGGTGACGCGACGGGAGTAGCTCGCGAAGCGGTTCTCAACCGCCGCGCTGGCGTAGGTTGCCGCCTGGTCCATCCGTTCTGTGCTCTCCCTTGCCACGGTCGCGGGGTTCGAGAGCATCATCACGGTGAGCGCCGCGAGCAGGTAGGCGGCGGCGGTCGCCAGGCGCAGGTCGAAGAAACGTCCGCGCCGCTGCCGCGCCTCGTTACGTTGGCGTGGCGGCAGCGCGGCCGCTGCCCGCAGACGGGCCGGCGCCCGGGTACCCGCACCGACCTCGCGGAGCGTGGCGGACGCCTCCCACACCGCCTGGCAGGACGGGCAGGAGTGCAGGTGTTCCATCAAAGCCTTGCGCTCGTCATCGAGCAGCTCGCTCTCGAGGGCCGCCCCCAGCCGCTCGATGGCCTGCTCGCAGGCCGGCGCGAGGCGGGGGAGGGCCTTGATCCGCTGCTTGAGCGAGTCGGGGGCCCGGACCGCGCCCAACACCCGCTCGCCCTCCGCCAGGCCGCGGGAGCGCTCGACCGCCAGCTGGCAGTCGGGGCACTGGGCAACGTGCCTCGCGAGGTCCTCCGGAAGGGTGCCGGCGACCGCGGCGTCGAGCTGGTCCAGCAGGGCCTCGCAGGGGTTCATGGCTGGGCTCCTGCCGGGGCCACCCGCACCCTCGGGGTGAGCTGGAGCGTAACCGCTGCCGCCAGTTCGCGCCGCGCCCGGTTGAGGCGGGACTTGACCGTCCCGACCGGGATGCTCATCTCCTCGGCAAGTTCCTCGTAGCTCCAATCGGCGAAGTCGCGCAGCATGATGAGCTGAGCGAGCTCCTCAGGGAGCCGCTCGAGCGCGGTCTGCGCCATCTCAAGGCGCTGGCGCCGCACCGCGCGGGTGTGGGGGTCCTCGCCGCCCGGCAGCATCTCCAGGAACTCGGGGTCCACCCAGGTCGCCTTCCGCTGCTCACGCGAGCGGCGGTACGCGTCCACGAAGAGGTTGCGCGCCACCCGGAAGGCCCAGGCGCGAAAAGAGGAGTCGGCGAGGTAGCGGTGCAAGTTCTGCCACAGCTTGACGAAGACCTCCTGGGTGAGGTCCTCCGCCTCCCCGCGGTGGCGGGTGAAGCTGACCGCCATCCGGAAGATGTCGTCGGCTGTGGCGTCCACCAGCTCCTCCCAGGCGCGCTCATCGCCGGCTCGGCATCGCTCGACGATGGCCTCGAGCGCCTCGTCCTTCATCACCCTATCCAACGCATGGGGAGAGCTCCCGGTTCACGCCAGCACCCACAGTTGCGCCTACAGTAGCAGAAAGGCGTCCGGGCGGGGACGGGAACAGACGGGGCGCTCACGGGGTTGCCAATCGTGGCAGAATGGTCTTCCTGGGGAGGAATGGATGACGACTACGCAAGCTGAGGTGCTCCGACAGCAGGTCGAGGACGCGCTCGAGGAGGTGCGGCCGGCGCTCCGAATGGACGGCGGCGACGTTGAGCTGGTCGGCATCGACGGCGGGGTGGTCCAGGTCCGCCTGCTCGGGGCCTGCGGCGGCTGCCCGATGGCGATGATGACGCTCGTCGGGTTCGTCGAGGAGCGGCTCAGGCAGCGTGTGCCCGAGATCCAGCAAGTCGTAAGCGTTTGATGGGCTTGGTGACGCAGCAGCCACAGAGGGGCAAGAACAAGAGGCCTGACGTTCGCGAGAAGGAGGGGTTTCATGAGGAAGCTGAGCGTGCTTGGGGTTGTGGTCCTGCTCGTCTTCGCTGCACATTCGTTCGCCGGCGTCTACTACGTGGCCCAGACCACCGCGGAAGGCGGCAAGAGTGCCGAGAAGCAGAACATGGTCGTCAAGGCCTGGGCGAGCGGCGACGGCGGCAAGGTGGTCTTCGAGGAGAGCGAAAACCCGATGATGGGAAAGGGGACCTACATCATCACCAAGGACGGCGGCAAGACGATGTTCCTGGTGGACCCCAAGGAAAAGACCTACATGAAGTGGGACCTGGAGTCCATGATGGGTCTCCTCGGCGGGGCGATGAAGATGATGAACCTCAAGTTCACCGACCCGAAGGTCGAGGCATTGGGTGAAGAGCCGGACGGCCTGGTCGCCGGGGTCCCGACGGTCCATTACCGCTTCCGCACCACCTACGCGATGTCCATGAGCTTCATGATGATGAAGAAGAACTCCAAGGTCGTGAAAGACGAGGAGATCTGGGCCGCGACCAAGCTGGCGGACGCCGCTCTCGGGATCTGGCTGCGCAAGACCCCACCCAAGACCGGAAACGAGGACATGGACAAGCTGATCAAAGCGGAGATGGGCAAGGTCCAGGGCTTCCCGCTGAAGAGAAGGACCGTGCAGACTAGCACCGATGAGAAGGGCAAAAAGGAGGTCACCACCATCACGATCGAGGTGACCGAGCTTCAGATGGTCCCCGTGCCGGACTCCACCTTCGAGATCCCGAGCGACTACAAGGAAACGTCTCTGGCCGGCACTGGCGAGGGCGAGCAGGGCGAGGAGTCCAACCCCTTGCTCAAGATGCTGGGTCCGAAGAAGAACCCATAAGCAGGTTGCAGACCTGATGATCGAGTGACGGACCCCGCGCGGCGGTGCGGGGTCCGTCTTTTCGATGGTCGTCGGGAGGTTGGCCCGAGACACCGTACAATGAAGGCCGTGTCGCGACCGGGGGTGCCTGATGGGAGCCAAGAGGTTTGCGATCGCGCTGACGATCGCTCTCGTTTCAGCAGGGGCTGCGCAAGCCGCCGAGTTTTTCGGCGTGCTGCCGCAAGCCACGTACGATCCGGCGGTCCCGACGATCGACAGGGTCCTGGGGTTCAAGTGGGGAGAGGAGATCACCGACCCCGACCAGGTCCTGAAGTATGCCGATGCCCTGGCGAAGGGCGCGCCGGCGCGCGTGCGCCTGCTCGAGTACGCCCGGTCGATGGAGGGCCGCCCACTCGTCCTCCTCATCGTAGGATCCCCTGCCAACATCGAACGGTGGGATGACATCCAGGCCCGTCTGGCGCGTCTCGGCGATCCCCGCACCCTCACGCCGGCGGAGGCCGAGGGGGTCATCCGCGACCTGCCCGCGATCGTGTGGATCCAGTGCTCGGTCCACGGCGACGAGGCGTCGGGAGGCGACGCGGGCCTCGCGCTCGCATATCACCTGGCGGCGGGCAGCGGCCCGGAGATCGACAGGATCCTCGGCGGCGCGCTGGTGGTCGTTGACCCGATGCAAAACCCCGACGGGCGCGCATGCTTCGTCGGCTCGACCCGGCGGGCGCGTGGAGCACGCCCCGACCCGGAGCCTGAGAGCGCCGAGCACGTTCAAGGCTGGCCAGGGGGACGCGTCTCGCACGAGCTGTTCGACCTCAACCGCGACTGGTTCGTGCTCACCCACCCGGAAACCGTCGGGCGTGTCAACGCGATGCTGCGCTACCACCCCACGGTGGTGGCGGACCTGCACGAGATGGGAGCGGAGGAGGGTTACTTCTTCGCACCACCCGCCGAGCCCCGCCACCCGCTGCTGTCCGGTGAAGAGGCGGCGCTTCTCGACCTGCTCGGCCGCGCGAACGCCGCAGCGTTCGACGCACAGGACATCCGCTACTGGACCCGCGAGACCTTCGACGAGTTCTACCCGGGCTACGGCGATTCCTGGCCCGCGTTTACAGGTGTGGTGGGGATGACCTTCGAGCAGGCCTCAAGCCGTGGCCTCCTCTGGGCGCTTCGGGACGGCACGAAGCTGACGTATGCCGAAACCGTCCAGCACCACCTGCTGGCATCGTTCACCACCTGCCTCACGACGGCCGCGAACCGCACGCGTTTCCTGCACGCCTGGTACACGTACCGGCAAGCGGCCGTGACCGAGGGGCAGCGCGGCACCGTGCGCGCCTACCTCCTCCCAGGCGGGAAGGACAGTGTGCGCTCCGCCGAGCTGGCGGAGCAGCTGGCCCGACAGGGGATCGAGACGTATCGGGTGACCGAGGCCAAGGAGGGGATTCCGGCCGGCAGCTACGTCGTGCCTCTCGACCAGCCCCTCGGACGCCTGGCGCGCGGCTTGCTGGAGCCCGGCGCGTCAATGGGCGAGGCGTTCGAGAAGGAGCAGGAGCGGCGTGACCGCAAGCGCCTCCCCGACGAGGTCTACGACATAACGGCCTGGTCGCTGCCGCTGCTCTGGGCGACCCCGGCCAAACCGCTGCCGGCGCTGCCGCGCGGCGTCGCGATGGAGCCGGTCAAGACGGGCGGCGTCTCCGCGGGCACCGTCACCGGTGAAGGCAAGGTCGCCTTCCTGCTGCCGTGGGAGGGAGGCGCCTCGGCGAAGGCGCTGGCGCGTCTGTTGCAGCAGGGTGTGAAGGTCGCGGTCGCCGGCAAGCCGTTCACCCTGCAGGGGCGCCAGTTCGAGCGCGGCACCGTGGTCATCCGCCGGGCCGGCAACGGCGAGGGTTTGCGGGATCGCCTCACAGAGGCGGCACGGGCGACCGGCGCGAGCTTCGTGGGCGCCGACACGGGATACGTGGAGCGCGGGATCGATCTCGGCTCGTCCAACGTCTTTCCGTTGAAGCCTCCACGCATCGCCATCGCCTGGGATGTACCAACCGCAGCGTTCAGCGCTGGGGACCTCAGGTATGCGCTCGAAATCTACCTCGGTTACCCGGTGAGCGTGGTGCGGACCTCCACGTTGGCGCGCGCCGACCTCTCGCACTTCGACGTCATCGTTCTGCCCGACTCCTGGGAGAGGGCCGGCTCGTACGCGGCGGTCCTCGGCGAGGAGGGCGTCAAGCGCCTCACCTCCTGGGTGGGCGAGGGGGGCGTGCTGGTGGCTGTGGGGGCCGGGGCGGCTTTCCTGGTCGGGGAGAAGGTCGGGCTGCTCGACTCAAAGCCGGAGAAGCGCCTGGGTGCCGAGCCCCCGGCGGAGAAGGGCAAGGCCGAGGCAAAGCCCGAGCCGACGCCGGCTGCGAGACCCCCATTCGACTACGAGAGCGCGATCAGGCCCTCGGAAGAGGACCCGCCTTTCGTGCCGGGCTCGATCCTGCGTGTGGACCTCGACACCGAGAGCCTCTTCGCGGCCGGGTTCCCGGATGGCGCCGTGGATGTGCTGGTCTATTCGCGAAGGATCTTCACGCCGCTTAAGCTGGACAAGGGAACCAACGTAGGCGTCTACGCCGGGCCCGACAAGCTGGTCCAGGCGGGTTTCGTGCTCGCAGCCTCCCGGGAGCAGTTGCCCCGAAAGGCGTACCTCATGGTGCAGGAGACCGGGCGGGGCAGGGTGGTGGCTTTCGCAGACGACCCCGCGGCGCGAGGCCTGACACGCGGAACGATGCTGCTGCTGGCAAACGCGGTGTTCTTCGGCCCGGCGAACCAGGGCGACTGAGGGCGCAACGCGAGAATGCCGCCCGTGGAGAGCTCCCCGTGACCGAATGGTGGTGGCTGGTCTTCGGTGCGGTGGTCGTGCTGCTCCTGGCGCTCGACCTCGCTGTGTTCCACCGCCATGCCCGCCACGAGAGCACGCGCCGTGCCCTCCTCTGGAGCGTCATCTGGATCTCTCTTGGCCTGGGCTTCTCGCTGTTCGTCGGGCTGGTGCGAGGCCACGACGCGGCGCTCGCCTACTTGACGGCCTACCTGATCGAAGAGTCGCTCTCGGTCGACAACCTTTTCGTCTTCCTCGCGCTGTTCACCTACTTCGGGGTGGCCTCCGAGCACCAGCATCGCGTGCTCTTCTGGGGAATCGTCGGGGCGATCGTCTTTCGCGGCATCTTCATATTCGCCGGTGTCGCGCTGATCTCGCGTTTCCACTGGGTGATCTATGTCCTGGGCATCCTGCTCGTCGCGACCGGTGCCAAGCTGGGCCTCGGCGAAGCGGAGCAGGTGCACCCGGAGCGCAACCTGATCGTGCGCTGGGCGAGCCGCGTTCTGCCGATGGAGAAGAGCTTCCACGGCGAGCGGTTCGCGCTGAGAACCGAAAAGGGCCTTCGTTTCACGCCGCTGTTTCTGGTTCTGCTGGCCATCGAGAGCACGGACGTGATGTTCGCCGTGGACTCGGTGCCCGCCGTGCTCGCGGTCAGCCGCGACGCGTTCGTGGTCTACACCTCGAACATCTTCGCGGTCCTGGGTCTGCGCGCCATCTATTTCGTGCTGGCCGGGGCGCTGCGGTCGCTGCACCTGCTGCGCCCCGGCCTGGCGCTCATCCTCGTCCTGGTGGGTGTCAAGATGCTGCTCGCAGACGCGGTCGAGATCCCGACCGCAGTCTCGCTGATAGTGGTGGCCGCTATCCTGGCCGCGGCGACCGCGGGCTCGCTGCTGCTTCCGGATCCGAAGAAGCGGAAGGCTGCCACTTAGGCTCTTGGCACCCCGGAGGTCCTAGAACGGGGAAGGGCGGTATGCTCCCCGGGGGTTGCTGCGAGAGGGGGTTGTCATCATGGCGAAGCGCGCGTCTGGCACGACCCGCACGGAGAAGGACACCCTGGGCATCATGGAGGTCCCCGCGGATGCGCTTTACGGGGCGCAGACGGCACGCGCGATGGCGAACTTCCCCATCAGCGGGTGGACGCTTCCGGCCGGTTTCCTCTCGTCCCTGGCCAGGATCAAGGCGGCGTTCGCGCGCGCCAACGGCGAGCGCGGTCTCCTGTCCCGCGAGGCGGCGCAGGCGATCGCAACCGCTGCGGACGAGGTCGCCGCGGGTGCGCACCTCGACCACTTCCCGGTGGACGTCTTCCAGACCGGCTCCGGGACCTCCACCAACATGAACATGAACGAGGTGCTCGCGCACCTCGCCAACCGCGCCCTCGGGGGAGACCCGGCGGCGCACACGCCGGTTCATCCGAACGACCACGTCAACCTCGGCCAGTCCTCCAACGACGCGATCCCGGCCGCGCTGCGGGTGGCCGCCGCCGTCTCCTGGCGCGACCGCGTGAGTCCGGCGGTCAGCGGCGTCGTCAGCAAGCTTCGTAGGCTCGCGGGTGAGCACAGGGTGACGGTCACCCTGGGCCGCACCCACCTCATGGACGCCGTACCCACGACCTACGGGCGCGTAATCGGCGCGTGGGCCGACCGGCTGGAGGCGGCGCTCGCGCAGGGCGGCTCTGCAGCCGAGCGCCTGTTTGCGTTGCCGCTGGGCGGAACCGCGGTGGGCAGCGGCATCGGGGCCGACCGCGCCGCGGTTGCCCGTGCGGTCGCGCTGCTGGCGGAGACGACGGGCGTGGCGGTGACCCTCCAGGGTAACGCCGCCGCAGGGATCGCCGCCCAGGATGCCCCGATCGCATTCGCGGACGCGCTCGCGGGTGTCGGGCGGGTGCTGCTCGCGATCGCCAACGACGTGCGCCTGCGGGCCTCGGGTCCGTTCGGTGGCCTCGGGGAGCTGGAGCTGCCCGCGGTGCAACCCGGCTCCTCGATCATGCCGGGCAAGGTCAACCCGGTGATCCCGGAAGCGGTCGCGCAGGTGGCGCTGGAGGTGGAGGGCCTCGCCGCCGCCTGCCGGGCCAGCGCGAGCCTGCACCAGCTCGACCTCTCGCACGCCAACCCGCTCCTGGCCTGGAACCTCGACACCATGGCACGCCTCCTGGCCTCTGCATGCGATGTGCTGGTGGCTCGCTGCCTTTCGGGGCTGCGGGTCAACGTCGAGCGGGCGCGCTCGCTCGCGGCCGCCAGCCCGGCCCTCGCCACGGCGCTGGCCGCCCGCATCGGCTACGAGCGCGCCGCCGAGGTCGCCAAAGCGGCTGAAAAGGCGGGCACGAGCGTGGCCGACGTTGCGCGCCGCCTCGGCGTCCTGCCCGACGACGAGCTCGCCGAGGTGCTGGATCTCGCCCGCTTGGCGGGGGTAGAGGACGAGCCCCGAACGGAAAAAGGGCACGGAAGGGCAAAGGTCAAGAGGAAGAGGTAGAGGTAGAGGTAGAGGGAAGGCGCCGGCCAGAGCGCGTTTGCCCTCCACCGGTTCTCGTAGTTTCCTCTCCCAGTTTCGATGCGTGACAAAATCGCGGCCGTGACCCGTCTATCAGAATGTGAGCAAAGGCATCGGGTGCCTGGCGGTGGGGCGGAAGGCCGGGCTGGGGTCGGAGGAGAAGCTCCCGGTGACCGGTGACCCCATCGAACTGGGCGCAGCGTTCGCGTCGCTCGCTGCAGGCGACCTCGAGGCGTTGGCGGTCATCTACGATGCCTGTGCCAACGACCTGTTCGGCTTGGCGCTCTGGCGCACGGGTTCCCGGGAGGACGCTGCCGATGCTGTTCAGGAGGTCTTTGTGCGTCTGGCGGGTCGTCCGGGCCACATCGCGAGGGTTCGCAACGCGCGGGCGTACCTCCTGGCGATGGCGCACAACGCCGCCGTGGATATTCTGAAACGACGTCGCAAAACAGTGGAGGCCCAGGACGCGGTTCTGGAACCGGTCACGGCTGATCACGATGGCTCAGCAGACGTAGGCCGGCTCTCGAGTCTCCTGCTGAGGCTACCCGCGGTTCAGCGGGAGGCGGTCTGGCTGCGCCACTTCGCGGAGCTGTCGTTCACCGAGATCGGCGCGGCCACTGGCGTGCCGATCTTCACCGCGGCCAGCCGGTACCGACTGGGGTTGCGCCGCCTGCGCAAGTTGCTGGGGGTGGAACGATGAGAAGGGACCTCTTTTCGGGCACCAGGACGCCGCGGACGCCGGATGATCTCAGGGAGCGGACGCTGCGTGCGGCTCGCGCCGCGGCGCGGGACGCGTCCGCGGCATCGTCTCCACCATGGGGGTTCAGCCGCCTCGATCTCGCGTGGATGGCAGCCCTCCTGGTGCTTGTCCTCTGTCATGCGCTGCTGTCGCTTTCCTCTCGGCCTCCGGCCGCACCCTCGACCGCGCCGCAGGCGAACACGGCGGCAACGCAGCTGGAAAGGGAGCTGGGCTTGAAGGGCCCGATCGTCGTCGCCAGCGGACGGGAGACCGGCAAGAACGGCAACACACAGGGGGAGTTGATCAAGGAGCTGGAGCGCCTGTGAGCACTACAGGACGGGCTGGAGGTCGGAGATGAACGGGCGACGGATCGTTCGCTGGTCGATGCGGGTACTGGGCGTGGTGCTGGTGGTGGCGCTCGCGGTGCTGCTGGTGCTGCGCCTGTACGGGAGCCACCGTCTTGCCGCCGCAGACCGTGAGTTTGCGGCCAAGCTCGGGCCAATTGAGGGAAACCCGTACGCTTCGGCAAAGGTTCCCGATGAAGAGAACGCCGCGATCTACCTGCGCGCGGGGTCGGAGGCAGTGATCCTGTCGAAGAGGGACACGCAACGCGCCGGAGAGCTCACGACAACGAGGCCCGACGCGTGGATGGAGGATGATCGGACCTTCATGCACCGCATCCTCGCGGACAACGCCCCGCCGCTCGAGCTGATCCACCGTGCGGCGGCGTTTCCGAAAACGAGCTTCGGCCTGAGGGACCAGAGGACCGATGTTTTCAGGTCGAAGGTCCCGTTGCTCAAGCTGCTCTGGGCGCAGCGCCTGCTCTACCTCGAAAGCTGCCTCGCGCTCCAGGAGCACGACCTCGCACGGTTCCTCGCGGCCGCAGGTGCAATGTCAACGATGGCCAAGGCGCTGGAGCAGGAGTCGCCCCTGATCGTGCCCCTGGTGGGTGTCGCCTGCGAGAAGATGCTTTTGGAGGCGACGGCGGAGGCACTCGCCACTCCAGACGTGGACGAGCGCTCGATCAGCCAACTCGAAAAACAGCTCGTGGACGTCGATCTTGATCGCGCCTGGAAACGATCGCTGCGGAGCGAGTTTCGACTGCCTGCGCACGCGGGGATCGCCTGGATGGCCAACACGGAGCCGAACTGGGCGGAGAGGCTCCGCTACGCGTTGCTCGGCGGCTACGTCGATGCGCCTTACGTGGAGCGGATGACCTTCCTGGCGGGGGCGATGGGGACGCCATTCGGAGACGGACTGGCCGAGCGCCTCAACGCGCTCTCGACGAGCTTAAACCTCCCGAAAGGGACACCCAACCTCGTCAACGCGGTCGGCCGGTTCCAGGTGGTGCTGTCCGAACGGCGTCTGGCTAGGCTCGCCCTGAGCTTGCGCCGCCACGCTTCGCAGGTGGGCACCTACCCCACCTCTCTCGCCACTTTTCCCGAAGGGGCTGACCGAGACCCGTTCACCGGTGGCCGGATCGTCTATACGCTGCGGCCCGACGGGTCGGCCCAGCTCACCGTCCCCAACGGGGTGAAGCTCTGGGACCGGCTGAATCCCGAGGTCCACACCCCTGGACCGTTCACCTGGGAGCTGCCGGCGCCACAATCGCGGGCCGTGAGGGGCGCGGCAAGCTAACTTCCCCCGGGTCGGACGCAGGCTGCGCCGCGGGAATACCCGAGAGGACCGGATTCCCCGTTTATCATTGAGTTGAGAGAGGGACCCCTCGAGTGTTCATCCCGATCGGGTTGGACCAGACCACTGTGCGGCGCCTGCCGTGGGTGAGCTTCGCCATCATCGCGGTCAACCTCGTGGTCTTCCTGACGGTGGGCGCTACCGCGCGCAACGCCGAGGAGGAGATCTCCCAGCGCGGGCAGGAGGTGATGGCGTACTGGGCCCTGCACCATTACCTGGCGTTCCCGACGAAGATGCTGCCCGCGGGGATGCCCGAGTCCGAGCGCGAGAGGATCACGATGCTTGCGGAGGGAATGAGGAGCCTCTCCCGAAAGGCGCCGGCCTCCGACGAGCAGCGTGGCCAGGAGCAGCAGGAGCTGGACGGGCTGGTGGAGAAGTTCCGGGACGCCCTGACCTACCACCCCTTCAAGGCGTGGGGCCTGATCCCCTCAAACCCGCGGGCGATCGCCTTCCTCACCAGCATGTTCATGCACGCAGGCTGGCTGCACCTGCTGGGCAACATGCTCTTCTTCTATATCGCCGGGCCTTTCATGGAGGACGCCTACGGGCGACCGCTCTTCGCCGCCCTCTATCTGGCCTCCGGCGCGGCCTCGAGCCTAGTGCACGTCGCGGCGTTTCCGAACTCCGAGGCACCGCTGGTCGGCGCCTCGGGGGCGATTGCAGGGCTCATGGGGGCGTTCCTCGTGCGCTTCGTGCGCACCAAGATCCGGTTTTTCTACTTCTACTTCTTCTTCATCATCCGCAGCGGCACGGTGGACCTGCCGGCCTGGATCGTGCTGCCGCTCTGGTTCCTGCAGCAGCTGTTCTTCGCCGGCCTTTCCACGTCAAGCGGGGTCGCCTACCGCGCCCACGTCGGCGGCTTCGCCTTCGGTTTCCTGGCCGCGCTTGCGATCAAGCAGCTTCGCATCGAGGAGCGTTTCATCGCCCCCGCGATCGAGAGGGAGATCTCGGTGACCCAACATCCGGCGCTGGATGAGGGCCTGGATCTCCTTGCCAGAGGCGACACCGTGGCCGCGCGGGGCGCATTCCAGAAGGTGCTGGCCAGCGAACCGAGAAACGCCGATGCACACCTGGCCATCTGGCAGAGCCATTGCCAGGACGGCACCGCCGCGCAGGGCGTCGAGCACGTGGTGCGCGCGATCGACGAGGAGCTCAGGCGTGGGGACACCGCCCTCGCGCTGGCGCACTGGCGCGAGATGGTTTCCAGCGCCGGCCAGGGCGGACCGGGAGCACTGCGCTTCCGTCTCGCGACCATGCTGGATCCGGGGGACAGGCAGGCAGCGGTAGAGGTGCTCCGCCACCTGGCCACGGACGCGTCCGCGGGCCTGCTCGCGGAGAAGGCGACGCGGCGCCTGGCGGCCCTCGGCGCCGCCCCGGCGGCCCTGGCCGCCGCGCCGCTTTCGGCAGCCCCTGCGGTCCCAACACCCCGCGCGGCGGCCGCGCCGGCCAGAGCGCATCCCGCCCTGGAAAGGGTGGCCGCGACGCTCATGCAGCCTGAGGCTCAGGTGTTCGACGCAGGGCCCGAGCCCCCGCACGAGGTCGTGGAGGAGCCCGGATCGGTGGTCTTCCCCGACGCGCCGTTGGCCGAGGCGCCGGCCGCGGCCGTCAGCAACCCGGTTGGCCATGAGGTGGAAGTGTGCTCCCTGGAGACGATCCAGCCGGAGGGGGTCATGCTGCGGGGTCTGGAGGGCGGCTCGGAGCTGCTGCCGTTCGTGGACGTCAAAAGGGTGTGCGTCGCCGGCATCGCCGGCTCAGAGCGACCGTACCTGGTGCTGGACCTGGTGCTGCACGCGTCGGCCGGCAAGCCCCGCAAGGTCGAGCGGATGCTTTCGTCCCAGTTCGATCCGCGGCACCTGATCGGCCGGCCGGATCTGCCTCCCCTGGAGGCGTTTCGCGAGTTGGTCCGCACGATCGCGGAGGCGGCGCACGCCGAGGTCACGCCGGCCACGCTGCTGGTGCCCTCCGCGAAGATCCCCACCTTCGGCAGTATCGAAGCGTACGAGCGCGAGATCCTGACACCGGTGTTGTGAGTTGCGGTTTTTTTCACAATCGGATAGGATGGGCGGGCCGCATCATCGGAAACCGGGTAGACGGCCGGAGAGGCCACGACAGAGAAAGGGAGGAGCAATGGCGACACTCAAGGAAACGTTGCTGGCCAAGATCCAGGAGCACCGTCCGCGGACGCAGAAGCTGGTCAAGGAGCACGCGGACGTCAAGATCGGCGAGGTGACGATCGCCCAAGCCATAGGCGGCGCCCGCGGCGTCCGCATGCTGGTGACCGACATCTCCTACCTTGATCCGTTCGAGGGGATCCGATTCCGCGGCAAGACCATCCCCGAGACGTTCGCCGCTCTGCCGAAAGTGCCCGGCTCGGACTACCCCTACGTCGAGGCGTTCTGGTGGTTCCTGCTAACCGGCGACATCCCAACCGAGCAGCAGACCCTCGAGGTCGTGAAGGAGTTCCAGTCGCGCCGCGCGGTTCCGGCGTACGTCGGGGACATGTTGCGCGCCATGGCCCGTGACACCCACCCGATGACGATGTTCTCGGCCGCGATCCTCTCGATGCAGCGCGAATCGCTCTTCGTCAAGCGCTACAACGAGGGGATGAAGAAGGACGAGCACTGGGAGCCGACGTACGAGGATTCGACCAACCTCCTCGCCAAGCTGCCCTCGGTCGCGGCCATGATCTACCGCCTGAAGTACAAGGATGACAAGCAGATCCCGGCGGACCCGAAGCTCGACTTCGGTGGCAACTTCGCTCACCAGATGGGCGTCCCAAAGCCGTACGACGATGTGGCGCGGATGTACTTCATCCTGCACTCCGACCACGAGTCGGGGAACGTCTCGGCGCACACGACCCACCTCGTCGCCTCGGCGCTCTCCGACGTCTACTACGCGCTCTCGGCGGGGATCAACGGCCTCGCCGGCCCGCTCCACGGCCTCGCCAACCAGGAGGTGCTGCGCTGGATCATGAAGTTCCAGGAGAAGCTGGGCGGCAAGGAGCCGACCGAGGAGAACGTCAAGCAGGCGCTCTGGGACACGCTCAAGGCCGGCCAGGTGATCCCCGGGTACGGGCACGCGGTGCTGCGCAAGACCGACCCGCGGTACATCGCGCAGATGGAGTTCTGCCAGAAGCACCTGCCGAACGACCCGCTGTTCAAGCTCGTCAACATGATCTACAAGGTCGCACCGGGCGTCCTCACCGAGCACGGCAAGACCAAGAACCCGTGGCCCAACGTGGATGCCCAGTCCGGCGTGATCCAGTGGTACTACGGCCTCAAGGAGTGGGACTTCTACACCGTGTTGTTCGGGGTGGGCCGGGCAATCGGCGTGCTCGCCAACACCACGTGGGACCGTGCCCTCGGTTATGCCATCGAGCGGCCGAAGTCGGTCACCACCAAGATGCTCGAGGACGTCGCGTCACAGGCGATCAAGGCCGACGACCTCGGCGCCGATTGACGCTTGATCCAGAGGCGAAAACCACCAGCGCCCGGGGCAACCCGGGCGCTTTTATTCCGTCCTCCACGCCTTCAAGCCTTCAAGTCTTCAAGCCTTCAAGCCTGCCTTTGTCACCGCCGCGCGGCCGCAGGCGAAGGCGACGCGGTTCAATTCGAGGAACTTCTTGGGTACGCGCTGAGCCAAACACTCCCACCACGTCTCCTCGGGCAGCGGCAG